>Ga0187782_10000145_pt1 | contig 42336 bp, 37 predicted proteins | sample 0715_SJ02_MP15_2_FD_132454 | JGI IMG/M metagenome (GOLD analysis project Ga0187782, IMG submission 132454) | Tropical peat soil microbial communities from peatlands in Department of Meta, Colombia - 0715_SJ02_MP15_20_MG | ecosystem: Environmental > Terrestrial > Soil > Wetlands > Peat | place... | reverse complement strand
CCTTCGGCGCCCCCCCGCCCCACCTGGAGGAAGAAGCTCGCCACCGAGTGTGCCCCCCACCCGACGACCATCGCGTTCGACGATCAACCGGCTCTGGAACGCGAGGTGAGGCGCAAGCTCGGCAAGGACGCCGGAGCCATCACTCCGGCCGACCTCGCCCAAATCAAGTCGCTGAACCTCTCCCAGGCCCAGGGCAGCCAGCAGATCCACCAGATCGACCCGTGCATCTTTCCGATGTTCGCCTCCCTCAAAGATCTGTTCTTCGGGCCGGGCGAATACGACGACCTGACGCCGATTCAGAAGCTCACGACGCTCGAGACGTTGCGCGTGGCGAGCAGCCCGGTGAAGGACCTTCGCCCGATCGAGGGTCTCAAGCGAATGGACCGGCTCGACCTCGCCCATACGCTCGTCGGCGACGACGAGCTGAAGTCGGTCGCGTCGCTGGTCAACCTGACGGAGCTCATGCTCGACGAAGACCCGATCTCGGATTTGACGCCTATTTCGGCGTTGAAGAAGCTCGAAACACTCAGCATCAAGAGAACGCAAGTCAAGAGCCTGGCTCCGCTGGCGTCGCTCCGAAAGATGAAGGTCCTCTACATCGCAGAGACGCCCATCACGGACATCAGTCCCGTGCAGCCCCTCATCACCGACGGGATGAAGCTCAAGCAGAACTGATGAACACCGGGCAGCGCGGGCGAGTCACTTGGCAAGGGCGCGAACGGCGCTCGACGCGATCCACTCGTCGCTCGCCCCGAACCGCACGCGCGTCGAGTCGCCGCGTTCGTCGATGACCTCGACCAGGGCGCCCTCGGGAAGCGACGTGGCTCCGGGCAGCGCGATGCCGCGTTCATCGGTCGGGCGCGCGGACGGGCTGACGACGACCGCCTCGCGCAGCTCCAGTCGATCGTGCCGAGACGCCAGGGTCATGGCGACGGCAAGCGTCAAGGCGGGCGCTGCCACGCCCGCGCTGACCCCGCCGGCCACCCGAAGACGGGTCGTCCTTCCCACCCAGCGAAGGAAGAGCCCGACCGAGAAGGCCATCGATGCGACGACGCAAACGATGGCCCAGCCATCCTCAGGAACGACTCCGGCAAGCGCGCGGGCGATCGTTCGACCCGACTCGACGTCCGCGGGCTGTCCGGCTCGAAGGCGGCGGCGCGCCACTTCGCTGCGCACGGTGGTCAACGCGCGCGACGCATCGTCGATGAGGTGGGAATCCCGCGAAAGCTCCCGGGCCTCCTCGAAACCCTGCGCCGCGCGCCCCAGGTCGCCGCCCTGCTCGGCGCCGATACGGACGCGCATCGCGTACGCCATGCCTCGGTCGTAACTCGCCGCGGCATCGACGACGCCCCGGTCCGCCAGGGCCTCGAAGAGGTCCACTGCGTCGCCCGCGCGGCCCTCGTGGAGAGCCTTGGCTCCCGAGGCGAACAGCGTCGACGATTCGCTGTCGGCGGCGACGGGCGGCAGAGCGGACGCCCGGGCCTGCACACCCAGCGCCGTCCCGACCGCGGCGATCGTGGCTGCAACACGCACCGTGCTGCGCCTGACGCGGACGAAATTCACCGGAAGCCTCATCCTCTTCTCTCGAGCATCCGGATCGTGCGCTCCGCCCGACCCCACCGATCGCGGGCGGCGGCCAGATCCGCCGCCTCGGGCGCAAATCTCGCTTGCTCGCACTCGCGCAGCAGCGCAGCGACACTGGCCGCCGCATCGTGAGCGACCCCGGCGCCCTCGAGACGACGCACGACCTCGTCGCCGAGGGCGCCCCGCACGTTGATACCGGCGTTCGCGACCGCCGCCGCCTCGAGCACGCGAACGATCGCGGCATCCACTTGACGAGCGTCGGACCCGTCGTAGGCCGTTCGCGCGAGCGCGATGCGGTCACGGAGCTCCGCCGCCGGCGACGTCCGCCGGCGGCGCCAGGCCCGGGCGATCCGCCGCAGGACGGCGTCGCCGCCGACCGCCACGCCGAGCGCCATGGGCCAACCGGCGACCGCACCCAGCCAGAACACAGGCGAATCGGCGAGGTGCTTCTGGGTCCGAGGTCGATTCACGAGGGCGTCCCGTGGAGGCGGCAGTCCCGGCAGGCGTTCGGCCGAAGCCGGTGCGTCCGCCTTCGGCGCGTCCGACGGCGCGACCCGGACCACCCCGAGAGCCGCCCGGGCGACCTCGTATCTCTTCGGGTCCGGATCGAAGTAGGGAAGCGTCAGCTCGCCCAGATCGACGCTTCCGGCCCGATTCACGTGGACCAAGAAGTCGAACGTGCGCTGGCCGCCGTAGTGGCCCTGACCGTTGGGTCCGAGGCTGTCGTGCACCTCGGGCGCCATCCACTCGACGCCCTCCATCGCCGGCGGAGACAGCCTGGTGGGCAAGTTGCCCGTTCCGGAGAGCTCGACGCGAACCTCGATGGCGCCTCCTTGCTGGAGGCTGCGCGGATTGACCTCCGCCTTCAACACGAAGTGCCCCACCTGTCCTTGCGCGTAGCCCGGCGGCCGACCCGAGAGCGGCGGGTCGGACACTCGAACGTGCAACGTCTCGGACGAACGCGCGACCATGCCGCGTTGCAGGGCGAACGCGATGTTCTCGGTCAGCGGTGTGATCTCCAGGTCTCCAGCGCGGAGCGGAAAGAGCGCCCAGCGTTGCAACGCCACCACCTGCCACGTTTTTCCGCCGATCGACGCAAATCCCACCGTCGGCCGATCCGGACCGTCCGGCAGCAGGGACTGCTTCACGAAGTCGGCGACCTGCGGCACGTGATCATCCCCGCTCTGCGTCTGGCCGACCAGCGACGTCTCCGTGTACTGGTACACGTTGTAGAGCACCTCTTCGCCCACGACGGCGCTCGTCTTGTCGACGGTGGCGTGCACGAACACGTCGGAAGCGCGCGGCGCATCGAGCGAAAGCTTGGGATCGATCGTCACCGGCGCCTGTGGCGGGGGCTCCGGGGGCGACAAGTCCGGAAAGAGGTTGCGCCAGGGATCGAACGGGGAAAAGCTGAACGGCGACTGCGGCCTCGCGGGCGCGCGACGTCGGGGCGCGCTGCCGGGGGGTGCGACCCGCAGACTGACGGAGCGGCCCGAGTAGCGAGTGGCGCCCAGCGCAAAGCTGGGGGGGCCGATCTGGAACGTACCGACTCGCTGCGCCTCCAGGACCCAGTCGACGGTCAACGTGTAACCGTGGGTGAGCGAGCCGTTGTTGAATGTGACGACCTGGGACGGCGAGGCCGTCTGGCCCCGGACGACAAAGCCCGGCGTCGGTCCGAGCTGGGGATTGCCGGGCATCGCTTCGGGGCTCGACGCCGTGGCCTGCACGTGGACGCGATCACCGACCGCGGCCACCGGTTCGTCCGTCTGGACGTCGATCTGCGGCGGGCTCTGGGCGCCTGCCGCGCGAGACGAGGCCAGAACGACCAGCGCGCCCGCGAAGATCGCGCACAGCCTCGCTGCCCTCGCGGCTTGGTCCGCGGCGCGCTTCATTTGTCGGCCATTCCGCGCACGCGCTTCTTTCCGAAACGCTTGGCCTCTTCCTGCTGCAACGTGGGGGCATTCTCGAGCTGATCGAGCATCCGATCGTCCTGGTCGCCGAGCGGCGGAGCTCCTGCCTCGGGCCGCGAGTCGCTGGCGTCCGGCTGTGCCGGCGGCTGTGAAGCGGCGTCCCGCTGCGAGTCTTCGCCGGAATCGCGCCGGTCGTCGCTGCTGTCCGCGCCCCGACCGGCGTCCTTCGGTGGATGGTCGCCGCCGTCGCCGCCCGCATCGGCAGGCGGTGAGGCATCCCCACCGTCGGGGCGCGCATCGGGTGAGCCGGCGTCCTTCGCGTCGTCGATCCGACGCAGCGCGATCGCCCGGTTCCAGGCAGCGTCCCTGCCGATCGAGTCGCCGGCCTCGGCCTCGGCCGGCTCGACGACGAGCGCACGATCGTAGGCACGCACCGCCTCTTCGTATTCTCCGTCGAGGAATGCGAGGTTGCCTTGCAGGTACCAGGCTCGCGCGTGCTGCTCGGGCTCGGCCGTGCGATCTTCGCCAATCGCTCCGACGATCTGCCGAGCACACGTGATCTGCGCGTGCCGCCGGGCCCGCATGGCTTCCGAGACGCCAGCGTCGATCTCTTCGTCACCGAAGGGGCGACCGAACTGCTCGCCGACGCGAAATAGCGACAGTCCGAGGTCGAACGTGCCGTCCGGCCGCCGGGCGAGCAAGTCGGGCGTGCCGATGCTGCCGTCCTTGCACGGCCCGGTCGACAGGTATTCTTCGAGCTTCATCGCAGCAGAAGCGGCATCGCCCCCGTCGAGCGCGATGACCGCCTCGGAGACGGCGGGAGCCTCGCGCTCGAACGGGCGCGACGGGTTCCAGCCGCCGCAGGCAGCGAGCCCCGCGCAAACCGCCATGGCTGCGAAGACCCGGCGACTCATACCGGCCGCCTCCGCCGCGGAGCTTCCGCCACCAGGGCTTCGCAAACGAGGAGCACGACGGCGATCCCGAGGGGCCAGGCGTATTCCTCGGCGTAGACCGTTTCGACTTTCTCGCTGAGCTCCTCGCGCATCATCCGCTGCAGAGCCGCAGCGACCCGGTCGATTCCCGTCTCTCCGTGCTCGGCCCGGACGATCGTGCCGCCTGTCGCCTGGGCCACGCGAGCGAGCTGCGCCTCGCCCTCGGCCGAGAGCTGGGTCGTCAGCGGCTTGCCCTCGTCGTCACGCCGGATGCCCGAGGGTTTCCCGTCCGCTCCGACGTCCGGGATTACCTCCGGCGCGCGACCGCCGATCTGAACGACGTCGATGCGGGTGCCTTCCTTGGCGCAGCTCTCCGCGACCGCCACGGGGTCCCCCTCGAGGTCTTCGCCGTCGGTGACCAGGACCATGACGCGTACGTGATCGCGGGCCTTGGGATCGCGCGCGAAGACGTCCCGCGCGGCTTCGAGAGCCCGCGCCGTCGCCGTGCCGCCGACCGGCATGTCGTTCGGGTCGAGCTGGCGGAAGAACTGTGCGATTGCCGCTCCGTCGCTGGTCAGCGGGAAGCTCATCGGCTCACCGGCAAATGCCACCGCGCCGAAGCGCGCCCCCGGCAGGTCGCGAATCAGCCGGGCCACCTCGGCCTTCGCGCGAGCAATGCGACTCGGCACGATGTCGCGCGCGTACATGCTCTTCGAGTAGTCGAGCACGACCACGACATCGAGGTTCGTCGCCGGCACGATCTTCGTGCCGCTGCCGAACTTCGGGCGGGAAAGCGCGATGAACGCGAAAAGCATCGCCAGGACGAGAAAGACCGCTTTGATCGCCCGCCGCGCCGTCGCGTCGTAGGTCACCAGCGGGATGACGACCTGCGGCTCGCCGAAGGAGCGCACGGAGCGCGTCTGGCGCATGCTCGCCCAGCCGATCGCGCCGGAGTACGCCAAAAATGCGAGAAGGCAGAATGCGGCCAGCAGCAAGCCCGCCGGCGAGGCGAAGTCATGACCCCACCTCACGGGAACCTCCGCACGAGCACAAGCCGCGCGATCGCCTCGAGCGCGATGAGCACGACGGCGGGACCGAGCAGGAAAGGAAACAGGTCTTCCATGGCCGCCGCTTGGGATTCGAACTTCGTCTTCTCCAGATGATCGAGAATCGAGTGCATGCTGTTCTCGAGGCCCGATTTGTCCGTCGCGATGAACGCCTGCCCGCCGGTCTCCTGCGACATCGCGCGAAGCAGCTCGGGATTCACGGGAAAAGGCACCCGTCGATACACGGGCTGCCCGAAAAGGTCCGTGCCGGTCTCGATTTCGGCGGCGTCGCCGTTGCCGATCTGGACCGTGTACACGCGCACTCCCTCTTTCTTCGCGAGATGCGCGGAGTACTCCGGGGAGATGACGCCTTCGTTCGAATCGCCGTCGGTCAGCAGGACAATCGCCTTGCTGCGAGCGTCGCTCCGGCGCATGCGCGCGACCGCGGTGCCGACGGCGTCGCCGATTGCCGTCCTGTTCTCGTCAATCACGCCGATCTCGATCCGCGAGACAAGAGACGCGATGAGGTCGTAGTCGAGAGTCGGCGGCGAGAGGACGAAGGCCTGTTTCGCGAACACCACGACGCCGATGCGATCGGTCTTGCGCCTGCGCACGAAGTCGATGAGCACGTCCTTGGCGACGTCCAGCCGAGTCGGTCGGTGGCGCGAAACCCCCGTGCGCGGCGGAAGCGTCATTCCCGGAGCATCCATGATCGCCTTCATGGAGCCCGACAGATCGAGGACCAAGACGATGTCGATCCCCTTCTCCTCCTCGGCCTCGCTCCTCAAGACGCTCTGCGGCCGGCCGAGCGCGAGCACGGCGAGCACGAGAGCGCCCCCTCGCAGAACACCGGGCAGGTCGCGCAGCGGAGCGCGCCAGCCGCGAGGCCCGCGGGCCATCGGCGCGATGGTCGGGACGCCCAGGCGCGGAACTCTCGAGTCCGCGCCGAGCGTCATGCGCCACACGATTGCCGGAACGGCCAGCAGGGCCACCACGAGCGCGGCACACCACCCCGCTCGCGCGAGCCATGCGAAGGTGTCCGCGGTCGAGGGGTGAAACCCCAGGGGTCCGGGCCAGACGGTCCAGCGCGCCGAGCGCCACGCTTCTCCCCGCGCAAGCGCCGGCCATACGGCCGCCAGGGCCAGGATTCCGATCGTCGCGAGCGCGACCCCCGCGACCCGCGGCCATCGTGCCGGCAGGCGCCTCATGAAAGGGCCCCCGTCGCGCGCGCGGGAGCGCGCGGCATCGTGCCACGCACGATGCGTTCGGCCTCGCCCAGCGTGTGCTGGCATTCTTCGACGGTGGGCATGTAGTCGGCGAACTTCACGAGGTCACACTGCTGAAGGAAGCCGACGATCTCGACCAGCGAGGAGGAAAAGTGCGGAATCCGCCTGAGCGCCGCGATCGTCTCGTCGGTGGTCGACTCCAGGCCGTCGAATCCGAACCGGGCGCCCAGGTACTCACGAATGGCGTCGTTGACGCGGTCGAAGAACTCCGAGAACCGCCTGGTTTCGAGCAATCCGGCGTGGCGCACCTCGTCGAGGCGCTCGAGGGCGAGCTCCCAGGGAATCCGGGGCGGGGGCGGCGGCGGCAAAGGCTTGGGCCGCTTGCGCCACCAGGCGATTGCCCAGGCGACGAGCGCGCCCGCGGCGGTCCCCACGAGCCCCCAGCCCAGCGCACGCTCGAGCGCAGTCCATTCCTCGCGCTGGGCGCGGGGCTGCGGATTGGGTCTCGGCCGCGCATTGGGTGTCGAAGCGATGGGGTCCTCCACCACGAGCGAGTGCTCCTTCGTGCACAGGGTGACCACGTCGCCGTTGGCGCGGGCGATGGCGACGGGCAGGGCCGGCAGCGTCAAGCTGTGTCGGCCAGGCTCACGCGGCAGCGCGACCAGAGGGACGTCGAGTGTCGTCTGAAGGCGGACCGCTTTGCTTCCGCCGGCGTCCGCCCGCGACAGACGAACGGCGCTGCCCCCGTCCTGGTCCGGAAGCTCGAAGCCCGCAGCCTTCAGGGCGCGCGCAGCCTCGCTCTCGCTCTTCAGCTCGAGAGCTCGGGGGAGCACCGTCTCGCCTCTCCCATGCGATACGACGATGTGCAACGTGGCGGCATAACCGCTCATCGATCGATCGGGAAACGTGTCGGTGATTTCGGGACGACCCGTGGCCTTCGGAGCCGTCTCCACGCACTGCGCGTGCGCCACGCGTGAAGCCCAGACCTCGGCGAGCGCCGCCAGAACGACGACTCCGCGCCATACCGTCATCGGCTCGGGCCGGCTCGAGCGCCCGCTCATCGACGGATTCTCCGCGCCCTCCGAGCGAACAGATCTCGTAGCGGCGCGACGAACGAGCCGCTGGTCGAGATCTCGACGGCATCGAGCCCGAGCTTGTGGAACGCTGCACGACGCGACTCTGCAAGCTTGTGCATGGCCGTCTCGTACCAGGCGACGACTTCGGGATCCGCCGTGTCGACGACGACGCTCTCCCCGCTTTCCAGGTCCTCGAAACTCGCCAGGCCGACGTTCGGCAGCTTGGAGTCGCGGGGGTCCACGAGCACGACCGGAACGACGTCGTGCTTGGCCGACGCTAGGGCCAGCGCCCTCTCGTACCCCGTATCGAAAAAGTCGCTGATCAGGAACGCGATGCTGCGGCGTCGCGAGACGTGCACGAGTGACTCCAGGGCGGCCTTGAGATCGGTCGCAGCTCCGAGCCGCAAGCGCCCTTCGGAGTCGCGCGCTCGCGCGACGCCAGGCCCCGCTCCCGCGGAAGGACGCACCCCCGGCTCGAACCCGAGAATCTCACGAACGACGCGCATCACGTGCTTCTCGCCTTTCTTCGGCGCGACGATGCGTTCGACCTTGTCGGTACCGACGATGAGCCCCACTCGGTCGTTGTTGCGGATTGCGCTGAAAGCGAGCAGCGCCGCAACCTCGCTCGCGACGCGCGTCTTGGCGGCACGCCTCGTTCCGAAGCGCTCGCTGGCCGAAAGGTCGACGACCAGCATCACGGTCATCTCGCGCTCCTCGACGAAGACCTTGACGAAGGTGTCGCTCATGCGAGCCGACACGTTCCAGTCGATCACGCGGACGTCGTCGCCCGGCTGGTAGGGACGAACCTCCCTGAATGCGAGCCCCTGCCCCTTGAAGCTCGAACTGTACGTGCCCGAGAGCTGCTCGTTGGCGAGCCGCGCGGTATGGATCTCGATGACGCGGAGAGCCGCGAGGAGCTCCTTCGGAATCACGTTCCCTCTGAACGCGCAACCGGACGAAAAACGAATCCAGACATGCGGCGGGAGCGTCTCGTCGCCGTCGAACCGTGGGGACCTTCGGCAGCCGCCCCTTCTAGCACGGCCACCCGACAATCGGGCCAGTCTCCCTATTCCCTTGCGGCACGGCCATCCACGCGGCTTCTTGCTCGCCAAAGAAGCCTCGGATCCGCCCGCGGCGGCGGCGCACACCCCCGGCGTGGTCCCCCCCCTCGGCACGGCGCGGCGAGCCGGGCCGCCGAGAACACGAATCGGCTCCGGGAACGCCCCGAGCGCTGCGCGGACGGCAGGCGCCCACCCTATCCACGAGTTTCCCCCAGCCGTGACGACCTCTTAAAGATGGGCGAAAAGCAACCGTACCTTTCTGTACGGACTCCACGGACAACCCGCTGCTGAACGCCCGGATGAGCATCGCCCATCGTGCCCCCCCGCGACGCACGTTGCCGCCGGCGCAGATCCGCCGGGAGGAGCTTGACTCCTTCTCCGACCGGGCCGCGCCGCCCGCCCACATCGTCGTGCTCGCCGTCGACGACTCAACGCTGGAAGCCGAGCTTCTGGAAGCGCTTCGTCCCCTGGGTTTCGTGGTCATGGGCTTCGAGGACATCGACGGGGCGGCTGTCATCTTCGTGGACGTCGGCTCCGACGTCGTCGACCGCATGGCCGAGATCCGCCGGCTCACCCGCGCCGATGCAGCTGTGGTCGCCATCGTCGGCTCGGAGGCGGAAGCTTCAGCCGCATACGCCGCCGGAGCTTTCGGCTGCGTCCAGCGGCCGATCTCGGCAATGCACCTCGGCGAGATCGTCTCGTCGGCCGTCGAAATCCGCATCGTCGAGGGCGCCGCCGCGAGGCTCTCGGCCGTGCTCGAATCCGACGAGCATCTGGGCTCGATGGGACGAATCAGCGCGGGCCTCGCGCACGAGCTCGCGAGCCCTCTCGGGGTCGCCGCCATGAACCTGGACGTGATGCGGAGCGAGATGGCGCGCCTCTCGCGTGAGAGCCCGCTCGACGACACCGTCATGGTGGCTGCGCTGCAAGACGTGCAGGCCAGCTTTGCCCGCATCCACGCCCTTCTCACCAGCCTCGGGCCGTTCGTGGGAGCTGCGTCGGTCGACCTGGAGCGCGTTCCCGTCGCGGACGTCGTCGCGAGTGTCATGCATCGTGCGGCCGAGTCGCTGCGTGGAATCGAAGTCGAGAGCTGTATCGAGCCACTGGCCGCACTCGTCGACGTCTCCATGCTCGAGCAGATCGTCCTTCATCTCACGACGAACGCGGCGCAAGCGGCCCGCCCGCTGCCGGCGGCGCGAATCCGGTATCACGTCTACCGGAGCGGTGATCGCGTCGTCGTCTCCGTTCGGGACAATGGGCCCGGCATCCCGCCGGAGTCGCGGGAAAAGATTTTCGAGCCCTTCTACACGACACGCCGACACCACGGAGCGAAGGGGCTCGGCCTGGCGATCTGTCGCGAGTACGCCCGGCGGATGGGCGCCAGCCTCTCCGTGTGGAGCGAGCGCGGTCGCGGGGCTTGTTTCCGCCTGAGCCTCGGCACGTGAACGACTGCGTCGAGCGGGACGGCGGCGCACCCGATCGCGTCACGGCACCTCGACGACCTCGAACACTCGTTTGACGATCTGTTCGCTCGTGACTTCCTCGGCGTCGGCCTCGTAGGTCAGGACGAGACGATGGCGCAGCACGTCGGGTCCCACCGCCTTGACGTCCTCGGGGGTGACGTAGCCGCGATGCCTGAGAAAGGCGTGCGCGCGAGCGGCGAGATTGAGGGCGATGCTCGCGCGCGGGCTGGCGCCGAACTCGACGAGCGGCGCGAGATCCTTGAGCCCATGCTTCGCCGGCTCGCGCGTCGCGAAGACGACGTCGACGATGTACTCCTTGACCTTCTCGTCGACGTACACTTGCTTGACGACCTTGCGGCCCTCGAGCAGCTCGACGGGCGTGACGATGGGTTCGGCGCGCACCGTGTCCGGCTGGGTCATCCGGTCCATGATCTTTCGCTCCTCGTCACGGTTGGGGTATCCGACCTTGACCATGAGCATGAACCGATCGATCTGCGCCTCGGGGAGCGCGTAGGTGCCCTCCTGCTCGATCGGATTCTGCGTGGCCATGACGACGAACGGTTCGGGCAGCGGATACGTCTTCTCTCCAATGGTGACCTGCCGCTCCTGCATCGCCTCGAGCAGCGCGCTCTGCACTTTGGCGGGAGCGCGATTGATCTCGTCGGCGAGCACCAGGTTGGCGAAAATCGGCCCGAGCTTCGAAGTGAACTCGCCGCGCTGCTGGTTGTAGACCACCGTACCGATGAGGTCTGCCGGAAGCAGGTCCGGAGTGAACTGGATGCGCGCGAATTTCGCGTGAATCGCATCGCACAACGTGCGCACGGTCAGCGTCTTCGCCAACCCGGGGACCCCCTCGAGGAGCACGTGGCCACCGGTCAGCAGGCCGACGAGGATTCGCTCGATCATGTACTGCTGACCGACAATGACCTTGCCGACCTCGTTCAGCAGGCGGTCGACAAATGCGCTCTCCTTCGAAACGAGCTCGTTCAGCGCTCGAACGTCGTACATGGATCGCTCCTACGATGGACAGTGGAAACCGGCCGCAGCCCCGGGCGCCTCGAACCGGGCGCCGTGACGCCTGCCCCTTGTAACACGGAGATCGCGCTCGAAGGCCGCCCCAAAACCTCGACGTGCGCCGGATCATTCCCCTGCTCTGCCGCTCTGGGGGGGTTCCGGACGTCGCCGGGACCGCAGGGCGGAGCCGCTGCCACCCACGCTTGACGAGCAGACGCCGCGGCTCATGATGGTCCAGTCCCTCCCGTGACCCGCCATCCTGACCAGCGAGCGGCTTCCCAGGCGCGCGTCGGGCACACGCTCGGCGGCAAGTGGCGGATCGTGCGGCTCATCGACGTGGGCGGAATGGCCGCCGTCTACGAGGCCGCCCATCGCAACGGACGGCGCGCCGCCATCAAGCTTCTGCACAAGCATTATGCTTCCAACGCCGAGGTTCGAAAGCGATTCCTTCGAGAAGGGTACGTCGCCAACAAGATCGACCATCCGGGGGCGGTGGCGATTCTCGACGATGACGTCGCGGAAGACGGCTCGCCCTTCCTCGTCATGGAACTGCTCGAGGGCGAATCGCTGGCCACGATCCTATCGAACCGCGGCGGCCGACTGCCGGTCGACGAGGCGCTGGCGATCGCCGGGCAGATTCTCGAAGTCCTCGCCGTCGCGCACGCGAACGGCATCGTTCACCGCGACATCAAGCCCGCCAACGTCCTCGTCACCCACGCCGGGCATGCGAAGGTGCTCGACTTCGGGCTTGCGCGCATTCGCGACGGCGCCGTCTCGCTCATTCCGACGGCCGCGGGCGTTGTCATGGGAACCGCGGGTTACATGGCGCCCGAGCAAGCTCGCGGACAGCCCGACCAGGTCGACCTGCGCACGGACCTGTTTGCGCTCGGCGCCGTTCTTTTCCGTGCGCTGTCCGGCCGTCGGATCCACGAGCGAGGGAACATGGTCGACATGACGATCGCCGCGATGAAGGACCCCGTCGTGTCGCTCGCCACCGCCATGCCGGACGCCGGGCACGCGCTGGTCCGCGCGGTCGACCGCGCGCTCGCGTTCGACAAAGATGCCCGCTGGCAGAGCGCCGGCGAGATGTTCGAGGCGCTCCGGGCCGCATACGGCGAGCTGGCGGTCCGTGCGACGTCACCGACCTCGGGCCCGGCTGCTGCCACGGCGCCGACGGCGGGGCGAGCGGCATTCACGCCGGACGAGCCGTCCGGCCTTTCCTCGAGCGCCGGTCCGCCGTCGGGCGCCCGATCGGCGAGCCTGGTGGTCGAGATCGCGTTCGGCGACGAGCGCGAATCGGCCGTCGCGATGGAACGCGCGCGGACGCGAGAAGTGATCGATGCCCTGTCGAGCATCACGATCGTCGTCGATTCGGATACCGAAGGGGCGCGCTAGCGAGAGCCGGAAGCGCCTCCTTCGGTTGGCACGCTCGGAGGAAAGCGGCCACTCCCCATCGATGACGGTTGCGGGCAGTCTCGCGGTGACCCGAGCGACCCTTTCAAAATGAGGAGGCGCGATCGCTTGCAGGAACGCCGAAGAGATAGTCGACGGAGCTGCCCCGTGCGTTGTGGCAGCTTTCGCACGTTCCCGTCATCGGAAAGCCGACTTCGGGGCCTCCATCGGGAAGGAGAAGCGGGTTGCCATCGGGGTCGGTCACGCCAAACCACCAATCACCGACGATCGGATTCGTCCCCGGCGGCCCCTTGACGAGCACCGTGAGGTACTGGACCGCCCCGTCCGACCCGGCATCCGCGAGCGCGTAGACGGCGCGAACGACGATGGACCCCGTCGGAAGGCTCACGTCCGCCGCGTCGACGTCGGGCGCGATCTGCGCGTACGCGGCCGCCGCATCGGCCGAAACCCATTCGATGATATCGACCGGGTCTTTGGTCGATGGGTAGAGCGTACTCGCTTGCGTGAATGCAGGCGATTTTGTGTATGCCTGATTGGCAATCTGCGACAGCGCCGCCTGTGCATCGACGATGATGCTCGGCTCGGTCACCGCGGGAGCGCCGTTCAGAAGCTCGTTCGGATCGGGATCGTGGAAGGTGCATGCCGCGACCGCGAGCGCCGGCAGGACCACCGCCACCCGCGAGCCGATCGAGCACAAGTCGGTCATTGGAATATTCTCCGGCAAGGCAAGGGGTTCGTCGTCGTCGGCAGCATACCGCGCCCGCCGCCGATTTGCCGTCGACGGCGGTTGAGCCTTGTCGCAGGATAAAATCACAGCTTCACGACAATCCTCACTTCCGCTGGCTTCGATTCGATCGGAAAGACATACTCGAGGATCATGACCGGTCGAGCCGCGAGACAATCGCCATTTCGATCGAGCGCTGCAACGCCGGCGAGCACGCCGGGCGCCCGAACCAGTCCCCAGGGAGCGTGGAAGCGATGAGGATGCCCGAATACTTCGACGACCCCTCCGACCTCACCGTGCCCGATTACAGTGTGCCGCCGTACGACATCGTGCCGAACTACGGGGCGGTGCCCGACGACGGCGCAGCGGACCGCGGCACGTCGAACCTCGACAGCGGTTCCTTGCGACCGCACGTGTTCTCCTCGGACGATTGGGCTCTGCCGACGCGGATGTCGCGGTTCGGCCCGGGGCCTTTTTTGGCGCTCGGCGTCGTCGTCGGAATGGCCGCGGCCTTGCCGATCACGGCCTGGGCGGTGCACGCTCACAGGTGGCCGAACGCAGGCGCCATGGCGCAGGGGAGCTCGCTCGCATCTCGGCCCACCACGCAGCCTGCGACCGCCGCGACTGGCGCGCTGGCGGCGATCGTGCCGGCGCCGAGTCCCTTGCTCGGCGCAGCCGTCGAATCCACGAGCCCGCTGGGTGACGCGCGTCTCGTCTCGAACGAAAAACCGCACAAGAAACGCACAGCGCCTGCGAAGCACCCGGCCCTGCGGACGGCCGGACCGCGAACCTTGCCTGCGTCCGACGCGCGCGAGACCCATGGCGGCGCTGCTCCGGCCTCGACCGGCGTTCCCGCGACTCGCGTGGAAGATCAAGCCGCCGCCGAGCTCTCGATGTCTCTGAAGTGAGCCCGCTCGCATCCGCAAGCCCAAGCGCGCACGCGATCACTCCCGACCGGAGACGATTGCGACGTCGATTCAACTACGGCGAAAAATAACCGACAAAGCGGCGCCGCTCGACGTATCCGATTAACAAAACTATGCAGTTCCTTGACAGTGCCGAAATGGCTCACGGTACTAACGCAGTTCGAAGACAGTCCGCGAGGTAGGCGATCGCTCATTTCTTCGACGCACGAAAGTTCCGCCCCCATCTCAATCGCGCATCCCTATCCCGGCGCCGCTTGTGTCGATCGGCGAGGATCGCTGCAACCAGCTTGAGACATCGACTCTCTTTCAGGGCGGAGTCCACACCTTGCAGGAGCTTCGGCTCCCTCGAGCACGCCACGACGGAAATCGTCGACGAACATCCGTAGAGGAACCACGATGCGAATTCGCCGCAGAGCCGCCTGGGAACTGCCGGACCCGATCCCCGACAACGGATCGCTGCGCCCTCATGTCCTGCCTTCGGACTGGCCCCCTCCGGCCCCAAGAGCGCGCGGTCGGTCCTCGGCATCGCAATTCGTCGCCGGCATGATCGTCGGTATCGCGGCCTCGCTGCTCGTCACGGCGTGGGCCGTGCGCTCGCACCGATGGCCCGGCACGGAATCGTTTGCACGCGCAACCGTTGCGCCTCCCATGCAAATCTGTCCCCCTCCGCCGCCCGCCGCTCCGATGCCTGCCGTGGTCACCGCGCAGGCGCCAGCTCCGAATCCGGTCGCGGCTGCGACGAACGCACCCGCCATCACTGAAAAAGTGCACAAGAAAGGTAAGCCACGGAGCAAGTCGGCGATCGCGCGCGGCGGCGAAACGACGGGAGCAACCACGGACTCGGCGGCCGCGATGGAACGTCGCGCCGCCCAAGAGCTTGGAGAAGCCGCTCCGGAGGTCACGGGCCGACCTGCAGCACCCGCCCCAACCTCGACCGAAACGACCGCCCACCTCGCGGACCAGGCCGCCGCAGAGCTCTCCACGTCCCTGAAATGAGCGGCGCTGCCCCACGCGAGAAAGACGAGCTATCCGCCCCCGGTCGGTCGATGGAGGCGCGAGTTGCGGGACGTTCGATGGCCTCAACGGGGGATCCGTTCGGTCGCGGCTTCACCTTCGTTGATATATTCCGCCTGAGATGCTTGGTTACTCCTCAAAAGGAATCCGCATTGCAGGAATTCGGGTTGCTTGCTCGATTTCGGCAGAGCATTGTTAGGTAGGAATCAATCCATGCTGGAACGTCGAAGAACGGCTCTCGAACTGGTGCGTTGGCTCGGAGTGCTCGGGTGCGTCGCGGTCCCTGCGACCGCTTGGGCCGCAGAGGACGGCTCCGCGCAAGGTCTGTTCGTCCAGGCCCTGGGGCGAGGGCCGCTCGCTGCCATCGCTGCCGCCTTCGTCGGCGGCTTGCTGGTCAGCCTGACGCCCTGCGTCTACCCGATGATCGCAATCACGGTCAGCGTGTTCGGCGCGCGCACGGCCAAGAGCCGCACCGAGGCCGCGGCGCTCTCGAGCGTGTTCGTGCTCGGCATGGCGCTGATGTTCACGGCGCTCGGAGTCGGGGCGGCCGCCTCGGGGACGCTGTTCGGCTCGGCGCTTTCCAACCGATGGGTCGTCAGCTTTGTGGGGCTGGTGTTCCTCGCGCTTTCCGCGTCGATGTTCGGGGCATTCGAGCTGGCGCTCCCGTCGAGCTGGGCCAACCGGCTGGCGACCGTCGGCGGCATCGGGTTTGCGGGCGCATTCGTGCTGGGCTTGGTGAGCGCCCTCGTGGCTGCGCCATGCACCGGGCCCGTGCTCGGCGGGATCCTTCTTTGGATCGCCACCTCGCACAGGCTCTTGCTCGGGACCGGCATCATGCTGACGTTTGCGCTCGGCCTGGGAGTTCCCTTCTTCATCGTCGGCACCTTCGCCGTGAGCTTGCCCAAGAGCGGAGCGTGGATGCTCGGGGTCAAGTGGTTCTTCGGCGCGGTTCTCGCCGTCGTTGCGCTCTACTTTCTGCGGACGGCCGTCCCCGTTCTGGGGCACGTGGTTCGTCCGGGACTGACCTGGGTTCCGCCGCTCGCCATCGCCCTCGTCGTCCTGGGCTGCACGCTGGCGTGGCTTCACGTGCGCGCGGAACGTCACCGGTCGACGATCCGGCACCTGTCCAAGCCGTTCAAGCTCGCGTCGATTGCGCCCGCGATCGTCGGCGGTTTTTTGCTGGCAGCCTGGTCGCAGCTTCCGCGAGCGGACCTTCACTGGGTAACGTCCGAGTCGGAGGGGCGGAAGCTCGCCCAAGCCGAGAATCGTCCAATGATCGTCGATTTCGGCGCCGCGTGGTGCGGCGCATGCAACGAGCTCCGGACCCGCACGTTCGCCAACGATGCGGTTCGATCGGAGGCATCTCGGTTCGTGGCGGTCAGCATCGACGCGACCGACGACGACGACCCGCAAATCGTCAGTGCGAAGGACAAGTATCGCGTCGTGGGCCTGCCGACCGTAGTTCTGGTGGACAGCCGTGGCCAGGAGCGCAAGCGCTTTGCCGAGTTCGTTCCGCCCGAGCAATTCCTCGATGCCCTTCACTCGGTCGATTAGCTCATCCAGTCGCGCCCACAGGGAAACGCGGGAGGATCCATGCCCAAGAACGTCCGTAATTTATCCATCTTCGTCGCACTCGCAGCCACCGTCTTGACCGCACAGCTCGCAGCGGCGGAGGAGGAGTTCGACCTGACGGCGACCAACGGCGAGATCGCGCTCGTGACGAAGGGGCACTGGCACGTCAACAAGGATTATCCGTGGAAAGTGGATGCCGGCGGCACGACCTTCGACAAATCGAAGTTCCTGTTCACCGAGACGTCCGCGAAGCTTTCCGGGGTCCCTCACGGAACCGCAAAGCTCAAGGGTGCGGTATGCAACGGTCCTCAGTGCATGCCGTTTTCGAAGGAAATCACCGTTCAATAATAAGGAAAGGCAAACCCCCTCATGCATGGTCAGGTTCCGACTCGATCACTCGGCGTGCTCCTCGCCGCGGCACTCGGCGCGGCGCTTTCGGGCTGCGGCGGGGCCGCAGCCGAATCCGAAGGCCCGAACGTTTCGGGCGAGGCTGCTCACCCCCTACTGGGCCGGCCGGGGCCCGACTTCGCACAGAGGACCGTCTCGGGCAGCACGACGATCTCTCTCCATGCGCTTTCCGGGAAAGTCGCGGTGGTCGACTTCTGGGCCACCTGGTGCGAGCCCTGCAAGAAATCCTTCCCGAAGCTCGAGGCGCTCAACGCGAAGTACGGATCCGACGGCGTGCAGATCGTCGGAGTTTCCGAGGACGACGATACGAGCGGTATACGCGACTTTGCGAGCAATCTCGGCGCCAAATTCCCGCTCGTGTGGGACGAAAACAAGTCCATCGCCTCGAAGTGGCAGCCGAAGACCATGCCCTCGACCTTCATTCTCGACCGGAGCGGAAAGGTTCGGTTCGTCCACCTCGGCTACCACGAAAACGAAGAAGCCGTCATCGAACGCGAGATCAAAAGCCTGCTCTGAAGGCGTGGGCTGCGTCTCGGGGGGGCGAGGGGTGGAGCTAGAGCCGCCCCGCCCCACCTCGACCGCGAGCCGTCAGTTGCACCCGCAGCCGCCGCCTCCTCCGCTGACACCCCCGGCGGCGCCTTCGGAGATGGCTCGAACGTGCTGCTGGAGGCCGGTCGCGGTATCGTCGGTCGTCATGGTCGGATGCGCCAGCGACCCCCGCTCGTACGGGGCCACGTGGGCACACCCGGTTGCCAGCAGCGCAACCCCCGCGACAACAGCGAGAGTGCCGAGGCGACGTAGCGAAACACGCTCGACCCACTTGGCCCTGGACATTAGAGGAGCTCCGGACGCGTGACTACGCACATACAGGACGATCGACAGGCGCGCAAGCGCCGGCGGCTCGGGTGGACGGCCCTGGGCGCGGTGAGCCTCACTGCAGTTCTGCCGAGGTGCACCGCACCGGCAGTGAACTACGGGGTCGGCAACGATCTTGCGGGTAGGACCCCGCCACTTGGGCCCGGAGTCACCGTGAGCGACGCCACTCCACCCGGCATCCTCGACGCCAACTGTGGGGGTCCCCCCTGCTCCGTGAGCTGGACGACGGACATCTTCCCGAACATGGAGAGCACCGGACCATGGCAGTGCGCAAGCTCGGGCTGTCACGGCGGCGGAGCAACGCAGCCGGCGATCGATGATGGAGACCCGGACGGAACCTATGCATCGCTCGCCACGTACGCGGGCATCACACCGACGTACATCATTCCGTGCAACACCATTCCGTCGAGCTGCTCGATCCTTTGCAACCTCACCGCGAACGGCTGCGGAAATACCATGCCCATCGGCTCCGGAACGCCGCTCACGCAAGACCAGCTCACGATGATTCAGACCTGGATCGGCTGCGGATCGCCACTCAACTAGACTCGCTCACGCTCGCTGGGTTTTTGTTTTCGGGTTCTCGCGTCATCCTGAGCCTCGCTCCGCCTCGACTCGCTGACGCTCGCTCGGCTCCGCTGCGGCGCTGCGGCCATCCCGCCAAGCCGTTCACGTTGTGGGGAGCGCCGCTCCCGCCAAGCCCCCCAGCGGAAGAGAGTGCGGCCGGCCTGCCCAGCAACTCACGTCGAGGGGAGGCCCTCCCCTCGAGCTCCCAGCAGGAAGCGAGACGGGGTGGCGGGGAAAACGGCCCTTGCTTTTTCTAGGGCAGCTCGGCGGCTTGCGTGCACGCTGCCGCGTTGAACGCCGCCTCCCCGGAGGGCGCCTCGAGCCAGGTCGTGAGACACATGTACATGGGATCGAGATTGCTCTGCAGGATCCGCACGCCACCTTTGTGGCTCACGAGCCCAAGGGGCTTCTGCAACAGGAGTAGCTGCGTCGGCGGATCCAAGCCCTCCACGACGCGATTCAGCTCCTCCGGCGTGAGCCCGACCACGGAAAGAAAGTTCGCATAGAGCTCGCTCGGGGTCAGGGCCCCGGCGCCCGAAATGAGCCCCGCCTCGTTGGGCTCGCGCAAGCCATCGACGCTGTACAGACGCAGCGGTCGTCCGACTTGCCCGTGGCAGTCGAGCGTACCGCACTGGTTCTCCAGAAACGTGTGCACCCCCGAGCCGTTGGATCCGCCTCCCACGAACTCGGCGTACGCGGGCTCGAGGATGGTCACCGTGCTCGACGCGTTTGGGGTCCCCGAGCACGAAAGAGTGGCGAGGGAGACGGCGCCCGCGGCGCATACGCATCGAGTCGTGGACTTCGATGAGCGAAGGCGAACCATCTTACATCCCTGTGGCGACCGGGCTGACGGGGCAGTCCGGGTTGACGGTCGGTGCCTGGGTCGGCACATAAACGTGCCCGGGAGACGACGTGCTCGGCGGATCGGAGTGACACGATGCACACGAGGCGTCGCGGCTGATGTGGCTGATCATGTTCACCACACCCGCCCCCTGCTTCGATACGTTGACGAGAATCGGGAACGCGGGGTTGAAGACGTCGGGGGTGACGAAGAAGTTTCCGACACAGTTCGTCTGTGAGAGGTATCGGGCCCCCTGGTCGTCGACGACGCCGACACTCGCTCCGTCCACGCCGATCGGTCCGGCTTGCGACGCCGGCACGGAAGCCGACGAGAACACGGTCCCGGCGAGAGCGAAGATCGTGTGGGCCGGACCCGCGCTCGAATGACACACGGTGCATGGCTGGCCGGCGCGGTGGTATGGACCCTTCGGGATGCCGGGTCGCTCGGGTCCCAAAGCCTGCACCTCCGAATCGTGCACGGGGTCGCTCTGGAAGAACACGCAGGAAACGCCGGAGGACACGAGCGCCACGTTGACCCAGCGCGTGAAACCGCGACCGACCCGGGGAGACCGAGGCTCGGTGGAAGCCCTCGAGGCCGGTCTGACTAGGCCGCACGATCTCATTGAAACTCACCGTCGAAACTGAGCGTACCGTAGATGGCGATGCGACCGGTCAGGTACAGCGCGTCGGTGAAGCGGGTGCCCAGGACGTCGGTCTGCACTGTGATGCCGTACTGGGTCGAGGCCATGGCGGGCGAGAGCGCAATCCGCCCTCCCGCTCCGAGATCCGCGGCGAACAGCGGACTAAGCTCGCGATCCGTCGTCCGGTAGGCAGGCACGGCGATGGGCGCGCCGACCGTCGTCGGGACATTGACCGTATAGGCCAGCCGGTAGAAGTTCGCACCGTTCTGGGCGTTGAACCGAATATTGGGCCACACCCGTACGTTCTGGCCCACATCGATTAAGTATTGAAGATCAGTGGTCGTCGCCATCTGTTCCCACGAATCGCGGTAGAGGCGTTCTTCGACCCTCAGGGTGGACGTCTTGAAGCGATAGGCAAAGCGCCCGCTCAGCGCGTATCGATCGCGCGAGAGCGGAAGCTGCTCGAGAATTCGCATCGGCAGCCGGATGCTGTTGACCAGACCGACGCTGGCCCCTCGGGGAACGAACGGCGCGATCTCCGGGGAGAACATCGGGATGTATCGGTAAGGCTTCGACTGGTCACCGCGCTCGAGCTGCAGCGTGCCGTTGACGATGACGAGGGCTCGAGCCGACAGGACGAACGTCACCCCCGCGTCGATCTCGTGGACCTGAAAGGTGTGGTGGAAGACCGAAAATGGCGTGCCACCCCGACCGATGGTGTTGTGTGTGTAGTCGTATTCGACCCTCGGCGTGATGAGCTTGTCGTTCAAGTCCGCGCTGAGCGCGAGCCCCCCGCCCACGGACAAGTAGTCGGGCTCGCGGGACACGTCCGCGCTCGCCTGGAAGCCGTAAAGGTCCGGCTTGTAGCCCCCCGTGATCGTCCCGGCCTGTCGCACCTCGTGAAACGGCGGCGACGCCTCGGAGACGATGTCCGGCGAGGCGGCGCTCACGACGTCGACGAGATAGCTGCCCCCGACGTTCCACCCCTGGGTCGGAGAGGCCACCGAGCCGGCGATCATCGGGGACAGGACCTCGACGTGATCCGTGTCCGAGTAGGCCCCCATGTCGACGCTGGCCCTCTCCACGTAGTGCGTGCCGGACTGGGGCAAGCACCTGAAAATGTCCGTTTGGTTTCGGGCTCCGAGGATGCACCGGAGCTGGCTGCCGGACAGGAATTCCGAGGTGCGGGGGACCATCAAGATGGCGGCGGTGACGAGCTCGCCGTCGGTCACTTCGTAGGTCTTGTCGAACGAGACCGGCAACCCACCGAGCGTGCCTTCGGCGTGGACCGTGTGCACCCCCGGGTCGACCGCGAACTTCTTGGCCGCGGTCTCCAGCGGAACGGGCTTTCCGTCGAAGGTCAGCTGCAGGTCGGCGACGCCGGCAGGGAGGACGAACACGACGTGCGCGATGTGCTGCAGGAGCCCGGCAATCCGCTCGCGCGCCCCTTCGATGCTGGGCGCGTCGGACTGCTCGGTCGCCAGCTTGAGTGCTCGCAGCGCCTCGGCCAGCGCAGCGAGGTAATGGCCCAGCCGCGCCTGGCACGAGGCGAGATGCAAACGGGTGTGCGCGCGTTCCTCGACGGCGATGGACCCCTGGTCCTTGGCGACGCAGGTGGAGAAGTCCCCTGATCGCTGCGCCTCCATGCCGGCGGCCGCGAGCTGGAAGGCCTCGGGCTGGGACCAGACGTAGGCGGGTTCGACGCTCTCCGGATCGACCGGCGGGGGCGGGGGCAACGCCGCCTTGCGCGCGTTTGGAGGATACGCCCCACAAACGGCCGAGACCAGGAGAAACGAGAACATCAGACACGCGCATGCGCCGACCGCGTGGAGAGGTCTTCGGCTTCGTGGGCGTCGACGATCGTTCATCCCTGTTCGAATGACCTTGTCGCCCCGATCGGCCTCCCAGGCCGCACGGGCGACTCTCGACTGCGCCAGCACCCCGGGATCGCGTCCCTACCAAGGACGCTGGACCCCGGAAGTGCCCGGGTGAGAGGCGAAAGGCTCCGCCGCTCACCGGCAGGAGCCTAGCAGGCTTTCTCTCAGAGAAGGCTCTTGATTTCGCGCTCGATGACCGCTTCTTCGTTCTCGTGGTAGCCGAGGTGAACGAAGCGAATCTTTCCGGTCCGGTCGAGAATGAAAGTCGAAGGCATCGTCTTCGGCTGCCACTTCGATGCGATGGTCTTGTTCTCGTCCCAGACGAGCGGAAACTTCGCACCCAGGTTCGCTGCAAAGTCGCCGATGCCGGACTTGTCGTCGTCCTCGGACACCCCGACGACCTGCAGACCGTTGGAGCCGTACTTGTCGCTGAGGGCCTCGAGCTTCGGGAACGACTTTTTGCAGGGCTCACACCAGGTCGCCCAGAAGTCGACGACCGCCACTTTGCCGGAGAGCGCGTGCAGCGAGATGGTCGACCCGGTCATGGTCTTTTGCGCAAAGTCCGGGCCCGGCCGGCCGAGCAGCGGGTGAACCGCCTCGCCACCCGACACGTTCGCGCCTTCCGAGTCGGACGCCGCACCTCCGCACGCCGTCAGTGCCAAGCAGAGCGCCGCGACGACCCCACGAGAGCGATTCGAAAGCTGCCAATCCATGACACCTCAACTCCGCGCGAATACCACCGTACGTATCCCGCCCGTCGATCGGCGGTAGTACATCATGCGATATCGCCTTATCAGTAAGGCAAGGAATCCATGTGTTGCCGACGAGGCGAGTGCCAACCTTAGTACCTCAGTTCCATCGTTACTATTAAGTGATCGTTGCGTTTTGTGTTGCTGCCGTCGGTTTCGATGCGACGACGTTCGAGCGCGTCGCAAGCCTAGATGACGGCGCGTTCGCCGCACTTCAATCCGCCAAATGGCCGATGAGCCGGCCGGGGCCGATCCGGTCGCTTGCGGGTTCTCGCACCTCCGAACTTCAGGCTTGACGAGACGCCGGCGGGTCGCTAGCTGCCGGTAGCGGGCGCGGCATTCCCGGCAGGTGCACGACAGCCGTCGTTCCCTGCCCGACGATGCTCTCGAGGTGCACCCTTCCGCCGTGGGCCTCCACGATCCGACGCACGAGCACCAGGCCCAGACCCAGGCCACCCGTCGCGCGGTTGCGGCTGCGATCGGCACGAAAGAAAGGCCGGAAGACGCGCTTCAAATCGTCCGTCGCAATTCCGATGCCGTGGTCAACGACGCGAATGCACACGCCGTCTTGCGCGTCCGCGCGGAGCTCGACGCCGTCTTCCGGGCGATTGCTGTACTTGTTGGCGTTCTCGAGCAGGTTGTCGAGCACACGCCGAAGCAAGACCGGATCGCCGTTGACGGCGGCATGCTCGGCCGTGTTCTCGACGACGAATGCGCGCTGCGGATGCCTCGAGCGAAAACGGGAAGCCGCCCGTTCGACCAGATCGTGGACGTCGACTCGCTGCCGCCGCAGCGCCGGAATCGAGGACACGATCGAAGCGTCGCTCAGGTCGAGGCGCGCCACCGTGAGCACGTCGCCGATGAGCTTCTCCAGCTCCTCGAGATCGGCGGCAATGTCCTTGAGCGATTCACGGGCCACCTCGGAGTCGCCTTCTGCTGCGAGGTCCAACGCCACACGGATGCGTGCGAGCGGCGTTCGCAGCTCGTGGGAGATGTTCGCCATCAGCTCGCGTTCGGCCCGCAACAAATCGGCGACGCGTTCCGCCATGTCGTCGAACGCACGCGCCACCTCGCCGACTTCGTCGTCCCTCTCGAGCGCGACGCGGACGCCGAGCTTTCCGGCTCCAAAAGCGCGGGCAGCCGCCGAGATCCGCTGCATCGGACGCGAGAGCATGCGGCCCAGTATCAGCGAGGAGATGGCGATGATGACGAGCGGAACGCTCAGCATGACCGGCACGACACGCGACAGCGGCGGCCAGGCGGGGACCTTCACGGAAACGTAGGCCGCGCGCCCGTCCCGCAGCACCGTCCGTCGCGCAAGGCAGTAGCTCTCGGAAACCGTGGTGATCGCGCCGTCGGCGGGCATCGCGGTCCAGCACTGCGGAGCCCCCGGCCTGGAGCCGTTGAGGACGACGGCACCGGCCTCGTCGAAGATGTCGATCGTCGCAACCACGTTGCGCGCTCGAGCGACCTCGCGACTCAGAGCCACCGGATCACCGACGGCGTCCAGAATCCGATCGCTGACGTACCGAGCCAGAGTCGCCGGCTGGGGAAGCTCGGGCGGAAGCATCGCGGACCACAGCACGTGCGCCCCGGCGGCTACCACGGCGATCTGCGCCAGACCGATGAGGTACACGCGAACGGCGAGCCGGGGGACGAAGGGGCGCATGGCTCGCGCTAACCCCGCTCCACGACGAGCACGTAGCCGACCCCACGCACCGTCTTGAGCATGCGCGGGCTTCGCGGATCGTCACCGAGCTTCTGACGCAGGTGCGACACGTGGACGTCGATCGAGCGATCGAACACAGCGCTGCCGCCCATCAGCTCGGCGAGGTGCTCGCGCGGCAGCACGCGTCCAGTGCGCTCGACGAACGCCCGCAACAGATCGAATTCGTACGTGGTGAGCGCGAGGGGCTCGCCATCCATCGTCGCCGTTCGGGCCTGCGGATCGACCGAAAGGCTCCCCGCCGTCAGCACGCCCTGGGGCCCGACACGGCCGCGCGCCCTGCGCGCATGCGCTCGCACCCGCGCCAGGAGCTCGCGCGACGAGAACGGCTTCGCGATGTAGTCGTCCGCCCCACCCTCGAGGCCCATGACCCGATCGGCTTCCTCGCCTCGCGCCGTGACCATGATGATCGGAGTGTCCAGACGTTCGCGGAGCTGGCGGCATACTTCGAAGCCATCCGCCCCTGGGAGCATCAAGTCGAGCAAGATGACATCGGGTCGTTCCCGCATGACCGTGGCGATTCCCTCGCGGCCGTTCGCGGCGACGACGACGCGCAGTCCGTGCGACTCGAGGTAGCGGGCGGTGAGGCGCGCCAGCTTGGCGTCGTCCTCGATGTACACGACGACGACGGCGTCGGACCCGGACCTCAATGCCTCTGAACTTTTCATCCGTTCGCGCTCACCCGAGTTCTCGCATGACGTCGGCAGCATGCCACCGGTCAGGGCGGCGATCTTCGGACCCTGACGCAGCCGGCGCCCACGGGCGAAATCGTAGCCCGCGGAACTTTGCTCTTTCGTTATGCGACCGTATGGATTTGTTTTCCCGGTCGGTGCCCGTCACGACACCCTTCACCGACCGGGCAGCGATTTGGCGATGCCCAGCACCACGGCTCCGGCCGCGCACACGAGCGTCGCCAGACCGACCAGGTCGGTCCCTGCCGCGGCCTCCGACCGGCCCGCGGCAACGCGTTTCGCCCGCGCCCCGATGACGTGATGAAGAACGATGACGACGAGGGCGAGCAGAAGCTTCGCGTGCATCCAGTACGCGTGGGCATAGACGGCGGGCATCAGCCAGATGCGCCCGGCGCCGGCTGCGAAGCTCGTCAAAAAGCCGGGAACGGCGAGCCGTCCGTGCACCCGGCGAGCGAGACGCCCGACGTCGGCGGGCTCCGCCGTCCACGGAGCGTGCGCCACGAGAAGCGCAACGGACAAGAGCGAGCCGATCCAGACGACGTTACCGATGACGTGCACGGCAACCAGCGTCGTCGCCCAGGTGATCCATTCCACGAGCCCGGAGCCTACTCCGTGGCTCCTGACGAAGCGATAGAAAGGGGGCTCTTCGGTCCCGAACGCGCACCCGGGAGCAGGGGGGCGAGGTCGTCACTTCGCATGTGCATGCGCCCTGCAAGGTTGCATACCCAAGGTGTGCGTACGCCCTGCCCGCAAGGACAAATAAGGAGCCGGACCGGACGAGGGCAGCGCAGTGCCCGATTCTCTCGCCGCCGTTCGATAGCGTGTTACGTTGTGAGGCGTTCGTACGGACGAGCTACGGACTACGGAGAAAGCCATGGTCTTGCACCGAACTTTGCACCAACGCTCCCGGCCGGTGGCCCTTGCAACCGCCGCCGTCTTCGGCGTCGCCACGATCACCGCAACCGCAAGGGACGCGCGCGCGGAGAGCCCCAACGTGTCGCCCGACGGGAAAGGGATCGTCGGCGGCGGGCTTCTGGGAGCGGAGGTCGTGACGATCACCGAGGCACTCGCGGGGGTGCGTCAAGGTTGGGCCTATGGACTCGGAGCGGTCCTCGGGGCTGCGGGCGGCGCCACCGGCGGATTCTTCGTCGAGCAGGCCAGCAGCGATGGCCGCGCTCCGGTGTACATGTTGGTAGGCGGTCTGGCCCTCGTCATCCCCGCTATCGTGCTCAGCCTCAATGCGACACGCTATGTCCCCGAGGAAGGGGCCACGGAAGATCGCGCTCCGATCGGCCCGGTGCCGGAGCCCGGAGCACCGGGGGGCAGCATCGTCGCCCCCCCGCCGCCGACGCCGGCGCCAACCGCCCCGCCCGTCGCTCCCACGCCTCCACCTCCTTCATCCGCACCCTCAACGCCTCCCCAATCGCTTCTCGACGTACACGAAGGGTCGCTGCGCGTGGGTGTGCCCGTCCCCGACGTGCGCCCCGTTTTTTCTGTCGCCGAACAGCGTCTCTTCGGGACGCGCTCGACACCGAACGAGCTTCACATGGCCATGTTGCACGTCGCATTCTGATCGGCGGCCGGCCCCCTCTCTCGTGAAATCGTAGCCTTCGGATCGAACGTCGACGATCCACGTCGCCCGGGTCCCGCTCGCGCTACGCCTCCGGCGTGCGCCGGCGGAGGCGGATAGGTCGACGCTCCCGAATGTGCGACATAGGGATCGCACTGCGCATCGTCGTCCGATCAGTGCGAAGGACGTCACGCCGGCAGCGCCGGCGAGTCGCGATGGAGCGCGTCCGTGCGCGACCGCCATTTCGGCGCTGATCCCCGTTCCCGGGAGCCATCCGCGGCTGATACCATCTTGCGTTGTTGCTCGCACAGATCGCGAGCGGAGCGAAGCCAATGCAAGGCTCACATCGAGTTGCTCAACCATCCAAGCCCGCCGATCCGATGCTCGGACGCGTCATCGCCGGGCGATACCGGCTCGAAGTACGCATCGGCGAAGGGGGAATGGGCGTCGTCTACCGAGCTCGACACGTGCTCATCGATCGAGTCGTCGCCGTCAAGCTCATTCGCCCCGATCTACGAGGCGAGACCCACCTGCGCGCGTGGATGCTGCGTGAAGCGCGCGCCGCCAATCGCGTGGATCACGCTCACATCATCGACATTCACGACATTGGCGAGACCGAGGAAAGCGAGCTCTATCTCGTGATGGAGTATCTGGTCGGCACCTCGCTCTCGAGCGAGCTCGCCCGTGGCTCCATGCCCCTCGCGCGCAGCGTCGACGTTCTCGAGCAGATGTGCGCGGCGCTTGCTCGTGCCCACGATCTCGGCGTTGTGCACCGCGATCTCAAGAGCGACAACATCCTTTTGACCACGCGCGGCGGCCGCAAGGATTTCGTCAAGATCCTCGACTTCGGGTTGGCCCATCTCGCGATGGACCCGCGTCTCGCGCCTAAGGGCGCCGTCTTCGGAACTCCCGAGTACATGTCTCCCGAACAGGCGCGCGGCGAAGAGGCGACCGCGCAGAGCGATCTATATGCGCTCGGCGTCCTCTTCTTCGAAATGCTCACTGGACAGCTTCCGTTTCGCAGTGACGATCGCGAGACGTTGCTCGAGATGCAGCGCACGGCGACGGCGCCGCGACCTCGGTCGATCAAGCCCGACGTCCTGCCCGCGGCGGAGGCCATCGTCATCAAGCTGCTCGAAAAGGATCGACGCAAGCGCTTCCAGGACGCGCACCACATGCACGAGGAGCTCAAGGCGCTGCAGCGCAGCTTGCCGAGCACCCCTTGGGAAGTCGCGGCAACGGGCGAGAACGCCCCTCCGCCGCCGCCCCCGCCGCCTCAGTCGCCGGGGGTCATCGAGTGGGCGAGCCGCGCGGCGCTGTTCTCGCGGATGGTCTCGCGAGCGTATCCCGGAAACAACTCGCCTCCCGACGTGCAGAGCGCGGTGTCCCAAGCGTGGGATCTGGCCTCACGTGCCAGCCGCCTCGAAGGCGAGGTCGCCAGCCATACGCGAAAGCTCGAGGCGCTCGAGAGGCGCGGCCGCGCGCTGCGTGCCGAGATCGGCCGCAAGGTCGAGGAACTCGCGCACGAAGAGTCGCGAGCCCTGCGCGACCTCTCCGCCGAGCAGGCGGAAGTCAGTCGTCTGCGGGAAGCCGTTCAGCAGGCCGAACGCGGGGCCGCCCAGGCCAAGCAGGCCGCCGATCAGGCGAGCGGCTCGGCCGCGCACCTCCGGACGATCTTCGAACGTGCCGGGGCGGCATCCGCGCTCCTCGACGCCCGACGCGAGCAGTACAAGGAGCACGAGCAGAAGGCCCAGCAGAAGGACACCCAGGCGCGCGACCTGCGACGCCAGATCGAGGAGCTGCGGGCGCAGCTCGCGCGCTACGCCGAGGCCCTCGAGGAGGATCTCGCAAGCGGGCGCGAAAAGGTGGCCGGTCGAACACGCGAGGGGATCGCCTTCGAAAAAGCATTCAGCGACGTATCAGCGCTGCTGCTGAACCACCTCAAGGCAAAACCCGAGGCGCGCGACCTCTTGCAGGAGCTTCTCGCGGTCATGCACGGGCAAGGCCCCGGCGGCAATCGGACAGATAGCCGGGTGCCCGGATAGGGCCGCCGGCATGCCGGTCGCAAAGCGCTAGAGACGCACCATGACCGTGGGAACCGGCGCCCGGTCTCGCCGCCCGGAGACGAGCGGCAGAGGGCGTGGCACCGTTCGCTTGGGCTTGTCGGCCGCCAAAGGCACCGCGCTTCTCGTGCGCGACGCGGGGGCGCGCTGGACCCAAGACGCATGTTATCGGCTCGGCTCGTCGCTCGCGTTTGCCGGGCTTTTCTCGATTTTCCCCCTGCTTCTGCTTGCCATCACGGCCGTGGGCTTCGTCCTGGGCAACGATGCCGGAGTGCGCCACAAGATTCTCGCCTCGGTCGGCGGTTCGCTGTCACCGGCTTCACGGACGCTGCTCGACCAGACGCTCGCGAGCATGCAGCGCCACCGAACCGCGCGCGGCGTCGGGACGATCGTCGGCGCCGTCACGCTCCTGCTCGGCGCGAGTGGAGTCTTCGCGGAGCTTCATTACTCGCTCAACCTCATCTGGCGAGTTCGGTCGACGCCGTCCTCGGGCATGGTTCGAGCGATGCTCGACGCCCTGCGGGCGCGGGCATTCGCGTTCGTCATCGTCCTCTTGGCTGCAGTCGCGATCCTCGGCCTGTTCGTCGTGAGCACCGCGCTCGCTTCCTTGCGCGCCACGGTGGCCGAGCTCGGAGCAGGGGGAAATCTGTGGGCAGGGCTCGACGTCTTCATCTCGATCGGTTCGCTGACCCTGCTCCTCGCGACCGTGTACCGCCTGGTGCCCGACACGAACGTCGACTGGCGCGACGTCCTTCCGGCCGCCCTGCTGACGGCCGTGCTCTTCAATTTCGTGAAGGACGTGCTTGCGTGGTATTTCGCGCACCTCGCTAGCTACGCCGCATACGGCGCGGTGGGCGCCGTGCTCGGCCTCATGATCTGGATTTACGTGGCCAGCGTCCTGGTCCTTTACGGCGCCGAATTCAGTCGGGTCTATGCCGAGCGATTCGGAAGCCTTGCACACCGAGACCGGCGGCCCGCCGTCCGGCGGCCGTCACGCCGTGCGGCCGATTGACCATCCGAGGAGCAATCCCCCCAGGAGCGCACACACCACGAGAACGACGACGATGCCTATGGGCACGGCCCGTCCTCGAGACGACAGGCCAAAACCCACGGCTCCTTTCGAGTGGGCCGCCCCCGACGGCGCAATGGCGACATGCGGTGCTGCCGACTGCCGGGCGGCCCCTCGAGGACCGGCGGGGCTCGCGAGCGTACCTCCGCGGCCCGCGCCCGGCGATTCGTCGAAGCGCCCCCCTTCCGCCGTGGGTGCGCCGCTCGGTGATGAAGCCCGCCCGCTTGGAGCCTGGCTGCGACGCGTCGGCCCCCCCGCCTCGGGCGCGAGCGGCGGGACCCCGAGGGCGACCTCGGGGATGCGTCCCGGCGCTCGCGGCGCAGCGAGCTCCGCGGACTGCGAGGCGCTGCTCCGCGCCGTCGATGTCGCCGCCCCGAGCGCCGAACCCATTTCCGCCGCCGTGACGAACCGCTCCTCGCGATTCTTCTTCAAGGCGCGCTCGAAGAACGACGACAGGGGAGCCAGCGACGCGTCGATCCGTTCGACCGGTTCCGGCTCGCTGGAGAGCACCGCCGCGAGCCGAGCGTACTCGGTGGGCGCCGGAAACGCCGGACGACCCGTCAACATCTCGTAAAGGAGCACTCCCGCGCTCCACAGGTCGGCCCGCTGGTCCACGTCGCGCGCGCTGCGTGCCTGCTCGGGGCTCATGTACGCCGGCGTTCCGAGCAGCATCCCCGTGCGGGTCCGGTTGCCCATGCCGCCCGCGACATCCATGACCTTTGCGATCCCGAAGTCGAGAATCTTCACGATGAAGGCGCCGGCGCTATCGCGATTCAAGAACACGTTGTCCGGCTTGAGGTCGCGATGAACGATCCCGGACGAGTGAGCCGCCGCGAGGCCGGCGAGCACGGACTGGAGGATCGGCGTCGCCTGGGCCACCGAAATTCGTGCGCCGCCCTGCATGTACGCGCTGAGCGGTACCCCTTCGAGAAGCTCCATGGCGATGTACGGCGAGCCATCCTCCGCCTGGGCACACTCGATGACTCGAACGATGTTCGGATGCACGAGACGCGTGCACGTGCGTCCCTCCTCGAGGAATCGCGACCGTACCTCCGGATCGCCGAGGTAGTCGCGCCGCAGAATCTTCACCGCCACGCGCGGTCCCGCACCGACGGGCTCTGCGGCATAGACCTCTCCCATTCCGCCTTCGCCGAGCTTCCTGACGAGAGTCCAGCGGCGAGAGAGGACCGCGCCGAGAACCCCGTCGCCCGGTTGCCGAGACGTGGACACCATGCCCAGAGGCCCGATGCTATCTCCTGTCAGCTCCGCAGGGTGGCGCCGAAACGCTTCTCGACGGCGGAAACGACCTCCGCATGTCGCGCGTCCACCTCCAGGTCCGTCAATGTCCGGTCCCGCGCCCGATAGACGACGTGGAGCGCGAGGCTGGCGTGACCCGGGGGCACGTTGCCACCGACGAATCGATCGAACAGCTCGACCTCCTCGGCAAGATCGCCCGCCGCGTCCCGAACGGCGCGTTCGACGTCCCCGGCCGCGACCCCGTCCGCGACCACCACCGCCAGATCGCGCGCGCTCGCGGGGAAGCGCGGAAGGGGCACGAACTTCAGAGGGCTCGACCCGATGGCCTCCATCGACTCGAGGTCGAGGTCCACGATGACCCCGGCCCCAATCTCGAACGCATCGCACAGGTCGGGGTGCAGCGGTCCCATCGATCCAATTCGTTTGCCGTCGACGTGGATCAGCGAGGCCCCACGGGGATGAAGCGCCGCGGGTCGCTCGGCCTCGAGAGCGAGGCGGATCGCCGCCTCGCGCCGCAAGAGCCGGAGGACAAGCGAGCGCGCCAGTCCTTTCGCATCCCAGACATCGACGGGCTCCGGTCTTGCCATCCACGCGGAGCGACCCCCAACGAGCAGCGCCGCCAGCGCAAGGCGCTCCTCGGGCGGCGCACCGCCGGCAGCCACGAAGACCGACCCGACCGTGAACAGCCGAGCGTCGCGTTCTCCTCGACGCCGCGCACGAGCGGCGGCGTGAAGCAGGCCGGGCAGAAGGCTCGTTCGCATGACCGATCCTTCTTCGCCGAGGGGGTTTCGCAGCTTCACCGTTGCAGCGGGCGCACCCGCTGCGACGAGATCCGCAGGGCTCACGAAGGCGTACGTGATGGCTTCCGACAATCCCGTCGCGACGGCGGCTTCGCGGGCACGACGCGCCGCGGCCTGGCGGGGGCCGGCATCGCGCGACGCGCGAATGGAGGGCAGCTCTTCCGGAATGGCGTCGAAACCGCGAACGCGCCCGACCTCCTCGATCAAGTCGACCTCGCGCGAGATGTCGGGACGAAAACTGGGAGCGTCCCACACGTCCATGTCCGGATGCGTCGCCCGGCGCAAGAAGCCGAGACGCTCGAGGATGGCGCGCGCCGCCGACGCCTCGACTTGCACGCCGAGAACCGAGCCGATTTGCGCGTGCCGGAGGGTCACCGTCCGACGCGCGAGCGCCTGGGCCTCGACCACGCGCGCCGGCACGATCGCCGTCGCCCCCGACAGCTTCGAAATGAGCGCCGCCGCCCGAGCAAGGGCCAGGCGGGTGTCGCCCCAATCGACGCCTCGTTCGAACCGGTGGCTCGCTTCCGTATGCAGCCCGTGACGGCGCGCCGCCCGACGGATGGATCGAGGTTCGAAATAGGCGCACTCGAGCAGGACGCGCTTCGTGGTCGGCTTCACTTCGCTCTCGCCGCCGCCCATCACGCCTGCCAGAGCGACCGGGCCCTCGCCGTCGCAGATGGCGAGGTCGTCGGTCGACAGCGAGCGTTCGACCCCGTCCAGGGTGCGCAGAACCTCGCCTTGCCGCGCCAGCCGTACCACGATTGCACGCCCCCGGACGGCATCGAGATCGAACGCGTGCATCGGGTGGCCAAGCTCGAGCATCACAAGGTTCGTCACGTCGACGACGTTCGAGATCGAACGGACCCCCAGTGATGCCAGCCGCCAGCGCAGGTCGAGAGGCGACGGACCGACGCGCACATCGACGAGCGCGGCCGCCCCATAGTGAGGGCATCGGTCGGCGGCCTCGAGCGTCACGCGCGCGTAATTGGTGAAGTCGTCCTCGAGCATGCGCTCGGCATCCCTCGGCGCGGGTGGCGCGAAGGGGACCTCGAACAGCGCTGCGGCCTCGCGCGCGAGACCGATATGCCCGAGAGCGTCGGCGCGGTTCGGGGTCAGCGAGATCTCGAAGATCGTGTCGCGCGATGCGGCCATCGCGTCCACCAGCCGAGCTCCGGCAGCGGCTGCCGCGGCCGGCAGCACGAGCAGCCGATCCCCGTCGTCGCCGAGGCCGAGCTCCGCTTCGCTGCACAGCACCCCCTCGCTCGAGACGCCCCCGATGGATCGTCGCTCGACCGGCCCATCCTTGCCCGGAAGCTGCGTCCCGACGGGGGCGAGGACCACCAGACCGCCGGCGTCGGGCACGTTCGGTGCACCGCAAACGACCTCCTGCGCCACGCCGCCCCGATCCACGGTCACGAGCCGCAGCCCGTCGCGCGAAGGGTGCCTTCGCGTCGACACCACGGCCGCGACCAGACAGGCCTCGGCCCCGGCCCCGAACGGCGCCCACGACTCGACTTCGATGCCGGCTGCGGTGAGGCGCGCCGCAACGATGCCGGGATCGTCCGGCAACGGCGGACACAGCTCGCGGAGCCAGCGGAGGGATGCCTTCATCGCTGGGCCACGGGGTAGCGCAAGATGCGCGGCGCGGGTAGCCCTCGGACGGCGTGACGCCCGGGGCCGTCCGCTCTAGCATCGCTCTGCCATGCAGGTTCTCTTCATCGGCGGGACGGGGATCATCAGCTCGGCGTGCGCGCGGGCAGCCGTGGCCCATGGAATGGACGTCACCTTTCTTCTTCGGGGCAAGACCCGCCGCCATCCGGTCCCGGCGGGAGTTGCGGAGATTCTGTGCGACGTGCGTGACCCTGCATCGGTGCGCGCGGCGATCGGGGATCGCCGGTTCGACGTCGTGGTCCAGTGGATCGGCTTTCTGCCCACTCACGTCGAGCAAGACATCGAAGTCTTTCGGGGGCGCACGCACCAGTACGTGTTCATCAGCTCCGCGTCGGCCTATCAGACGCCGCCGTCACGCATCCCCGTCACCGAGTCGACGCCCTTGCACAATCCGTACTGGCAGTACTCCCGCGACAAGATCGCCTGCGAAGAGCGTTTGATCCGCGCCTACCGCTCCGAGGGGTTCCCGGCCACGATCGTGCGGCCATCGCACACGTACGACGCGGCGCTGCTCCCGGTTCACGGCGGCTGGACGGTCGTCGATCGGATGCGGCGCGGTGCTCCCGTGGTCGTCCACGGCGACGGCACCTCGCTCTGGACGCTGACGCACCACGAGGACTTCGCGCGCGGCTTCGTCGGCTTGCTCGGACACGACGCCGCCATCGGCGACTCCTTCCACATCACGTCGGACGAGGCGTTGACCTGGGATCGAATCCACGAGCTTCTCGCGCGCCCGCTCGGAGTCGAGCCCAAGATCGTTCACGTGCCTTCCGAGGTCATCGCCGCATTCGATGCGGAGTGGGGCGCGAGCCTGCTCGGCGACAAGGCACACAGCATGGTGTTCGACAACACGAAGATAAGGCGCCTCGTCCCGGACTACCGGGCGGTCATTCCGTACGCGCACGGCGCTGCGGCCCAGATCGCGTGGTACCAGGAGGACGCCGCGCGACGCGTGGTCGACGAAAGAACCAACGCGCTCATCGACCGGATTGTCGCCCATGCGCGCCGGGCCTTGCCCGAGACGCGGTAGCCGCAGCAGCTCTCGTTGTGCGCCTGTCGCCTCGCGGCTCCGGCTGGGGGGGCGTGGGGGTGGAGCGGCCGCGCTCCCCCCCACCAGTGACCCACTCGCTCGCCTCGCGGCTCCGGCTGGGGGGGCGTGGGGGTGGAGCGGCCGCGCTCCCCCCCACCAAGATCAACCGCCGCAGCCCGTAAACCGGATGTCGTCGATCCAGATGTCGTAGTCGGCTCCCTCGTCATTGACCTGCAGCTGCATGCCGTAGAGCTTCGACTTGTTGATGGCCGGGGGATTGGGGTCGCCCCAGTCCTTCATCTGCTTCATCGCGGCGAACGGAATCGTGTACTTTTTCCAGGCATCGGTCAGCGTCAGATCGGCGCCGAAGTCGTTGAAGCATTCCTTGCAAACGTGGCCGTCCGGATCCGTGTTGACGTCGGGCACCTTGAGACGCACCGTCTTGGCCGAGCTCGTTCCGGCCTTCGCATAGAAGGAGATCCCCGTATAGCTCGACGCGTCGTACGGCCCTTTGGGATCGGTGAAGCTGAACCCGAGGCCGGCGTAGAGCGGATCGCCCTTGGACGAGATCTTTCCCATGCAGTGGGCCGCGAACTTGGAATCATGGACGCCACCGTGGGACATGATGAATTTGCTGTGCGCGGGGGGCGTGATGGTCGTTCCGTGCGAATCGGCAAACGTGTACCAGTACCCGTTTCGCCCGCCGTGCCGGGCGATCTGGTTGTCCCCGTCCTCGCAATCGTCGATGAGGTACTCGGGCTCCGTGCAATCCTTGTCGGGCACCGTCATCGGCCCGGGCGGCGGCCCCGCGACCGCCATACCGCTTCCGTTGACGCCCGGATTGGGCGCAGCCGGCGGAGGAGCCGCCGCGGGTGCGGCGGCCGCCGGCGGAGGTTGTGCAGGTGCCGGCGCTGCAGCGGCGGAGGACTGGGGTGATGGCTCGCATCCCAACCAGGTCGAAGATACGAGCGCTAGCAGAGTGCTCCCGAGAGCCAATCTCGTCGACGTCATGGGCATTCCTTGCGTGAGGACGGCACGTGAAGACGGCGCGCGCGAGGCTAGTCGTCCGCATCCGCACGAGCAAGGGAGTTCGCCGTCGCGACGGGGCCGACCTGCGATCATTGTTCGGCCGACTCGTCGCTCGCGTCGTCGGCAGTCGAAGCTCCGGCACCCCCGTCGGAGCCGTCGGCCATCGTCGCGTCGGCGAGAGACGCGGGCGCGCCGTCGGCCACGGCGGCATCGGCCAATGTGGCATCGACGGTCGACCCGTCGGTCGAAGGCGCGGCGTCGGTGCCCGACGCGCTGCCCGCGCCGCTCAGCGGCACCGGCGCAGGATTGGCCGAAAGCGCCTGCATGACGACCTGGCCCTGCACCGTCGGATCGTAGTTCCAGTCCGAGATGAGCGCCGGATAAGAACACCCGTCCGGGTACCACGCCCACGCGGTCCAAGACATGTGGATGCTTGGCTGCGCTGCAGCGCTGATCAGCTCCTGATCGAACGCACCGGTGCAATTCGTCGACGTATCTCCGAATTCCGTCGCAATGACGGGCGCGATGTTGTTGATCGTCAGGTATTCGAACGCGCCCGGCCACGACGACGGCGACCCTTTCGAAATGTAGGGATGCGTCGCGTACATGATGTTGTATCCCTTGACGGGGTAATTCGCGACGCCCGAAAGATCGAAAGCATAATTGAGCCCGCCGATGATCACGAGATTGTTCGCCCCCGCCGACCGAACGGTGTCGTAAAGCTCTTGCATCCCGACAGCCATGAAGGGCGTGGTCCCGTTGACGGTCACCTCGCCGCCGTTCAACCAGGCGCCCCACGAAATGCCGTTCGGCTCGTTGTAAAGCTCGAAGAAAACGTGACCGTCGCTACCGAACACGGCGGCCACCTGGGCCCAGAACGTTTGCGAATTGACGTCCGCCATCGGCTGCTGGACGCTGTAGCCAGGGGTGTCCCCGGGCACGTACTTGGTGGTGCCGGGAAAGGTCCCACCCGCCTGAGGCACGGTCAGGTCGCCGCGGTCCGACCAGTGCAAGTCGAGAATCACTTCCAGCCCCGCTTGTTCGGCCCAGGTCACGGCTTGCTGGATGTTCGACTGATAATCGGGAGCATAAAGAGTCGCATCGCTCAACCAGTAATCTTGATTGAGCGCGACCCGAACGACGTTCGCATGCCACGACGCGATCGCCTCGAAATCGGACAGCGAGATATTCTGCCCTTCCGGGTCGAACTCGAACGTGTCGCGGTCCACACCCTGAAACACGTGCGATTGGCCGCTGCTCGTGCAGACCTGCGACCCGTTCGTGTAGTAGCCGTTGGGCGCGATGGGCGGAGGCCCTCCGTCGAGGATTGCACAGGTCGTGGGGCCCGGCGTGGCGGCTCCGGAGCCCCCCCCTGGGTCCGCGGAACTGGAAAAGCACGACGCGGCCGAGACGCACAACCAGAGACCAGACAGCGGAACAAGAGCGTGAAGAAGACGTCGCATCGGGCGCATTCGGAGGTGGAAGGTCAAGCACGACATGGTGGCACGTGGGGTGCGCCGCGGGTCACTTTTATTAGTCCGGACGGTCCACCGGAGCTGGAATGCAGCGTCAGAGCAGGCTTGCGCGCGGCCCGCCCGGGAAGCCCCTCTCGCCGCTGGCGACGCGAAATTTGCCACCGGAGCCAGTACGCCGTCGAGCGCGCCGAGCCGGCCGTCTTCGCGGTGCATCGGTGGCCGTCGATGTCGTACAAGCACCCTGAGCGGGCTGGCCAGTCGTCGACGGTACCTCAGAACAGTGCGCGAGGGTACCCACCCCGGACCATTCGGGCTACGATGGGAGGAAGAATGGCAGCGGCCTTGCAGAGCAGTGCCCCACGGATCGTCGGGCGCTACGTGCTGTACGGCGAGATTGCGTCCGGCGGCATGGCCACCGTGCATTTCGGACGGCTCATTGGCCCGGCCGGGTTTTCGAGGCCGGTCGCAATCAAGAAGCTGCACGCCCAGTTCGCTCGCGACCCGGACTTCGTCAAAATGTTCCTGGACGAGGCACGGCTCGCCGCACGGATCGCGCATCCGAACGTCGTGCCGACGCTGGATGTCGTCGCCGAGCAGGACGAGGTCTTCCTGGTCATGGAGTACGTGCGCGGCACGGCCCTCGGCCAGCTCGTACGGACGATCCGTCGCCGCGGCGAACGCGTCCAGCCGCTCATCGGCGTCGGCGTCGTGAGCGGGGCCCTGCAGGGACTTCACGCGGCGCACGAAGCTCGAAACGATCGGGGCGAGCGCCTCGACCTCGTCCATCGCGACGTCTCGCCCCAGAACGTTCTCGTGGGTGCAGACGGCATCGCTCGCATTCTCGATTTCGGCGTGGCGAAGGCTTCGGGTCGATTGCAAACGACACGTGACGGACAGTTGAAGGGCAAGCTGGCGTACATGGCCCCGGAGCAAGTCCGCGGCGACCCGCTCACGCGCCGCACCGACATCTACGCCGCCTCGGTCGTGCTCTGGGAGGTGCTGACGGGCAAACGCCTCTTTTACGCGGAGAACGAAGCGAGCGTGCTCGCGCGCGTGCTCAGCTCCGACGTGCCGCCGCCGAGCTCCATCGTTTCCGACCTCCCACGGACCTTCGACCGGGTCGTGCTCCGCGGTCTGCAGCGCGACCCCGAGCGACGTTATGCGACGGCGCGCGAGATGGCGGCGGATCTCGACGCGTGCATCGGCGTGGCGTCCCCGACCGAAATCGGAGAGTGGGTGGAGTTCACGGCGGCCGACGAGCTGCGCGAGCGCGCGAGCCTTATTGCCGAGATCGAGCGAGCCGCCTCGGAGCTGCCCGAGCTTCACTCGCAGCAGGTGGTGACGGGCCCGCAGCCGATCGTGCCCGATCCGGTCAGCGGAACCGGCAAGCGGGTACGGGACGCATCCAGCTCCTGGGGCCTGACGACCAGGAAGGAGAAGCTCTCCCAGGTCCTCGGACCGGATGCAGAGATCTCGCAGGTTTCGAACATCTCCCACGCGCACGCGGAACCGGTGCCCACCGGCCGTCCTTCGCGAAGGCTCGTCTCGGCGATTGCCGTCTCCGCGAGCGTCGTCGCTGTCGCGCTGGCAATCGTCGGCTTCTTGCAATCGCGCGGCGCGGCGAGGGCCGCACCCGCAAAGGCATCGGTTCCGCTGGCGACGGTCGAGGAGCCGGACACCAAGCCGGTGAGCATCGACGATTTTCCGTCTCCCGGGTCGGCGGCGGCGCCGGCTGCGACCGGATCCTCGGTGCCTGGACCCGCGAGCCGGGCGCCCGGGCGAAGCGGGGCCTCCCCGAACGTGCCCCCGCTCCACGCCGCCAGCACGCCCAATGCGGCCGGTCGGAATGCGAGCCCCCCCCCGCCCCGCACCGCGGCGAGCGCCGCGAGCGCGGCCGCGAGCTCCACCTCTCCTGTCCCCCCGGAGGAGACCGACTGCAATCCGCCGTACACTGCGGATGCGAAGGGCCATATTCACTTCAAACCCAATTGCATCTGAAGGAATCGGCATGACACGCCTTCGTCGCATTCCCCTCCTGCGAGCCGTACGCGCCGTGTCGGTCTGCGCTGCGGTCGTCGTTCCTTCGATGGCGCGAGGCCAGGACCAGCCGCTCGCGGCCCCGACCGATGAAAAGCAGGTGTGCATCGCCGCGGCCGAGCAGGGCCAGAGCCAGCGCGACGATGGCAAGTACAGGTCGGCGCGCACGTCGTTCCTCAGCTGTGCGCAGGAGCACTGCCCGCGCGTCATCGCACAATCGTGCACCAAATGGTTGCGTGAGCTCGACGAGAGCGCTCCCACGATCGTCCTCGGCGCCAAGGACGAGCGCGGCGACGATTTGACCGACGTGAAAGTCACCTTCGATGGCGTCCCGTTCACGACGGAGCTCGACGGAAAACCACTCGAAGCCGACGCGGGCGAACACGTCCTGCGCTTCGAACGCGAGAGAAATCAGCCCGTCGAGCAGAAGCTTCTCCTCCGGGCGGGCGAGAAGGCGCGCGTCGTGAGCGTGACGATGAAGTCGGTGGGCGCACCGGACCAGCCACAATCCGCTTCCGCCGGCGAGTCGGCCCCGGCGACTCCGGCGCCGGAGCCGGCGCTGTCGACGCATCACGTCCTTGCGGGGTCGCTCGGAGTCGCAGCCGTTGCCGCGGCGGGAGTCGGCGTCTTTTTCCTTCTTTCGTCGAACCGCGAGAAGAGCGACGCCGCGGGGTTTCGCGCCGGGCTGGGATCGAGCTCGTGCGTTAACCAGTCGACCGCGCAGTGTCAGTCGCTCAATTCGGACGTCACTTCGCAGTACAACGACATGAACCTGAGCACGATCCTCTTTGCCGGCGCGGGCGCGCTTGCGGCAGGCGCCATCGTGACCTGGCTCGTGTGGCCCAAAGCGGAGGCGCCCGCGCCCCAGACCATGGGCGCGATCGTCCCACTTCGGTCGGGCGCCGCGCTGCAAGTATCCGGCGCCTTTTGAACGCCCGCACCCTTTAAGCGACCGCAGGCCCGCGCGTGCTATGGGCCAGGGCAGGAGGCCAATCATGGCGGGCAAGCTCGAAGGCAGGCGCATCGTCCTGACCGGAGTCTCGCGCGGGGTCGGCTACGAGACCGCGAAGCGCTTTCTGGCGGAGGGCGCGCGGGTCCTCGGAGTCGCGCGCGATGCCGACCGTCTGTCGCGCGCCGCCGAAGCTCTGTCAAAGCTCGGTGACTTCGCCGCATTGCGCTTGGACCTGTGTGAGGCGAGCGCTCCCGATCGGGTCGCCGCTGCGGTACGGACGCGGTGGGACGCACTGGACGTTCTGCTGAACAACGCCGCGATTCTCGTCAACAGCCCGCGCTCGTTCGAGGAGGAGCCCGAGGGCGCGTTCGATCGAACCCTGGCCGCCAACCTGACGGCTCCGTTCCGGCTGTCGATGGCGCTTCTTCCCCTGCTGCGCAAGGGCCGCGAGCCGCGATTGGTCCACGTCGGCTCGGGCGCCGGGACCTTCGAGGGCGTCCGCCTCGACGGCATCGCGAGCTACCGCCTCAGCAAATGGGCCCTCAACGGCCTCACGCTGCTGCAGGCGACGCACCTTGCCGGAGAGATCGCAGTCAACGCGTTCGACCCGGGATGGGTCAAGACCGATCTCGGCGGGCCCAACGCGCCGGGCAGCCCCGTGGATTCGGCCGAGGGCGCGCTCGCCGTCGTGACGCTCCCGTTCGGGGTCACCGGCAAGTTCTGGAAGGACGGCAAGGAGATCTCGTTCTGACCCGTCAGAACTGGGCGAGAAAGCGGGGATCGTTCTCGAAGAGCAGGCGGATGTCGGGGATCCCGTAACGCACGATGGCGACGCGCTCGACCCCCATTCCGAACGCGAAGCCGCTCCATCGTTGCGGATCGATTCCGCAGCTTTCGAAGACCACGGGATGGATCATCCCGCAGCCGAGGATCTCGATGTAGCCGGTGCCCTTGCACACGCTGCAGCCCGCCCGCGTGCCGTCGGCTCGCTTGCAGAAGGGACACCCGACATCGACCTCGGCGCCGGGCTCGACGAATGGAAAGTAGCTTGGCCGCAGCCGGATCGGCGTCCCGGCCCCGAAGAATCGCTCCGCAAATTCCGCGAGCACGCCTTTCAGGTGGGCCATCGTCACGTGACGATCGACGAGAAAGCATTCGATCTGGTGGAACATCGGCGAGTGCGTGGCGTCGTCGTCTCGACGGTACACCGCGCCCGGAGCGATGAACGCCATCGGAGGCGCGTGTGACGTCATCGCGCGCACCTGCACGTTGCTCGTATGCGTTCGAAGCAGCATGCGTCGATCGTCGCCGTCGTCCAGCCCGGCCACGTCGACCCAGAAGCTGTCTTGCATGTCGGTCGCCGGATGGTCGGGGGGAAAGCCGAGCTTCGCGAAGTTGTTCTCCTCGAACTCGATCTCTGGGCCGTCGTGCACCGCAAATCCCAGACTGACCAGCACGTCCACGATCTCGTCGCGCACCCGCGAAATCGGGTGCGGATGACCGAGCGGTGCGGCATCGCGTCCCGGCAGCGTCACATCGAAAGGCCGCGCTTGCAGCTCAGCCCGCCGCTTGGCGTTGGCGATCGCGCCAAGCCGCTCGTCGAACGCCGTCTCCACGTCGCGACGAAGCGCGTTGACGAGCTCGCCGATTCCCTTGCGTGCCTCCTGCGGGACGCTGCCGAGGTGTTTGGCGATGGCCGTGAGCTCGCCCTTTTTCCCGAGGATCTTCGCGTTCTCCTCGCGGAGCGCCTGTTCGGTCGCTGCCTCTTCGAAACGACGTTGGAACGTGGCGCGCAGGACCGACAGCGAGCGTTCAATCGATTGCGGAATTGCCGCAGAATCCGCCATGATCGTCCGCGGGCACCGAATAGCACACATACGGCGCCCCGTGCGCTTCTGGATCGACGAACCGCAAGTCCGTAGACTAAAATCACCGAGCGTGATTGTCGATCAAACGTGACGGATGGAAATAGGCGGGGGCTCCCCGCGGTTTGGAAGTCGCCAAACAAGCCAAGCCGAAGGAGCCCCGTGCCGTGAAGATACCTCGAAT
>Ga0187782_10000144_pt1 | contig 42454 bp, 29 predicted proteins | sample 0715_SJ02_MP15_2_FD_132454 | JGI IMG/M metagenome (GOLD analysis project Ga0187782, IMG submission 132454) | Tropical peat soil microbial communities from peatlands in Department of Meta, Colombia - 0715_SJ02_MP15_20_MG | ecosystem: Environmental > Terrestrial > Soil > Wetlands > Peat | place... | reverse complement strand
TTCGTGCTTCAATATCCTTTCTATTGCCGCGTGAGAACCTTCGCGACCTCGTCTGGTACCGTCGCGCAGTATTTCGTCCACCTGTTCCGGGGAGAAGAACCGGAAGGAATAGCCACCCGTTGTCGGTTCCCAACGGTCCGCCATGGAAGCAAAAACCTTCGTCGATTCGGTCGAGAGACGATAAGCACACCCCGTAAATGCCTACCCGCAGCTCGTTTATCGAGACGGTGTAGTGGCCAAAGTGCCTTGCCTGTCTGCTGCAACTGCACCAGACCACTCTCTCGTTCTGGCTGACGCTTCATCCCTGCTCGGAAAAGCGGCCAGTGCGGGAGGGTGAGATAGTGCATTTGAGCGGATCAGAGGCTGTGAAATACTTGTTTCGTGGTCGGAAGATCGGCCAGCGAGGGGCGAAAATTTGAGAATTAGCAGCAGAATCAGCGGCGTGCTGCCCCTGCGTCGTGCACGCCAGCTACTGACCGGGCCTACGCTTTGGCAGGTATTGCGACCGCAAGGAAATTTGCGCAGAGACCGGCCAATCTCCGCGGGCTGTCACGCTTCCACCGCCAGTGAGCGGATGCGACCAATGCTCAACTTTCCTTTGGCGCCCCAGCCTCTCAATCCTTCTGGAATCGTCGGGCGGAACTGTTCATAGAGACCGAAGGCATTCTCTCTGAGCTGCTCCGGTGGGAAGGCCTTCGCGAGGTCACGCATCGCAGCGCGTGCAACTCCAAGCGATTCACCGAATTTGGACTCCAAATACCGCTCAACGCCTCCTGGTTCGATAGGCCGTCCTCTGGTCACTGCTCGCACCCCGTCCTCTGTATTGATTGCCGGCACGGCTCGGCCGCAAACCTCAACGAAGAATTCCTCTCCTCGTTTTCGCGCGCGTGCCTTCTTGATCTCCTCCGGCACGGGTTTGTAGATGCCCAGCCGCCGGCCTTTGGATTGAGCCATCAGGCCTGCAACTGCCTTGCCGAGTGAAAGACCCTCGTCTTGGGTGAATCCAAGGCGTTCGGCAACGACTGCCGCCCATAGTGCAAGCACGGGAGCTCGATTGATCAGAATGTTGAGTTCAGCCATAGTTCAGAGCATAGCTGACAACTGTGCACACGCCTTGTTGTTGAGGCTTGAATGTCGGCGATTGCTCGAATCTAGAAGCTTCTTAGGACGAATTCCATCCGCCCGTTTCCAGGACGGGGTGTCGTCATTCGGTTCGGGGCAGCTTTGCGTCCTGCTCCAAATCCGCCAAGCGCTGCTCGAGCTCCGAGCGAAATATCTCGGCTTGCTCGTAGAGCCGCGCGTTCTGAATGGCCACCGCCGCGGGGATGGCGAGTGACTTAGCAAGCCGCAAATGCTCCTGCGTAAAAGCCTGAGCGCGGGTGTCGCCAAGCGACAGAAGGCCGAGCACCTGTTGCGAGGCAATCAGCGGGACGCACAGCCAGGAACGCAGATGGGAGAAGCCCTTGAATTGAACCCATCCTGTCTCTTCGGCCGTATGGGAAACTAGGAGGCTGTTCTTGGTAGCCAGAATCTCCATTAAAAAGCGATTGTCCCGTGCGTCAAAGGTTGCTGGAGAACGCGGGAGGCGGCGATTGGGTTCGCAGTTCTGAATCTCACGAGCGAGAAAGAGTCGGGTGTCCGCTTCCACTAGGATGACTTGGGCCAATTCGCACGGAACTAGCTCCAGTAGCGACTGAAGCAACGTGTCGAGCACATAGTCCATGCTGAGGTCCTGCGTAAGCGCGAGGCTCGTCTTGCGAAATGCTTCGGCTTCCGCCCGCGCTGCTTCCGCCAAATCCAAATTCCGCGCCATTTGGCGTTCAGCGAGTTTCCGCGCTGTGACGTCCTGAGCCGTGCCGACGAGGCGCCGGACGATTGCGCCAGCATCCCTGACGGGAAACCCTCGCACCCAGACCCAACGGGTCGTGTTGTCGGGTCTGACGATGCGGAACTCTTCATCGAACTGGCATGTTCGAACCGATTCCTCCAATCGGGAAAGAACACGGATGCGATCCTCGGGATGAATAACCTCTTCGTATGATTTGGGATCTTGGCGCAAGGACTCGCAGCTCCGTCCCGTGATCGACTCATACGCCGGGTTGACGTAGAGAACCTCCATGGTCTCTGCGTCCAGCATCCAGAAGATTTCCTGGATGTTGCTCGCCATCTGCCGGAATCGTTCTTCGCTTTCGCGCAAGGCAGCTTCTGCCTGTTTTCTCTGGGAGATGTCACGAAGCACGGTGACATGGCGGCTGGGAAGAAAATTGGCTCTTGCTGTGTATTCAACGAAGACGGTCCGGCCGTCACAGCGCAAGAGACGCGCTTCGCTGTGGTCGTACGTGCGGTTGAGAAATCGTTTCCAAGATTCTTGGAAGTCGTCACTACCGGCAAAGAACGATTCAATCGAACGGCCCACGAGCTCGTCGTGGTCGGTTCCCAAGAGGGTCAATGCCGCTGGGTTGGCATCAACACACCGAGCTTGATCATCGAGGATCAGAATTCCGTCAAGGGTGCTATCGAACACGGACTTATACTCGCGTTCGGTGGCATCAAGCGCCTGGGTCGTTTCGCGGTGTTCTTGGCGGGCGAGAAGCAGAAAGCGAACATGAAGACCTATAGCGACACCAAGAGCGACGAGAACAAGAGTGAGCAAAGCTGAAGACAGCAGGCCGCTATAGAGGCGGGCCCCGAACGCAGTAGCCAGCAAGGCCAGGGCCGCGAAGCCGATAAGAACTGAGCCGGCACGCATCCAGCGCTGGGACTGGCGCTTAGAGAAAGCTTGGTTACGCTCTCGCATTGCCCGCGACCTTCGGAGGTTAGGGGGCCACGGCCCGCAACCTCTGTATCATCGCTAGGCAGGATGCTATGCCCCTGTATAAAGAGAGTCAACCAAGAGACGGGCACCCTACGATTCCGCGCGTGGAGAAATAGTCTTTCTTTATAGGACGTTGCGAAAAGCTTGCCCGTCATCTAGTTTGGAGTTCGTATGGGTGGGTAGGGGATCGTGTGGCCTAATAGTCTCAAACCCGAGGTCGTCCGGTTTGCCGTTCGACCTCGACTTGGGTGGGATTTTCGGATTTGCAAAGTTCCCAGATTCTTCGCGGGTTTAGTACGTCCTTGAAATTCAGGGTATTCGCGCGCGCTGACCTTCCTCAACAATCGCCGCGGCATCGGTAGGCGTGAGCCAGCGTTCTTCTTCGAGCATCGACGCGCTCGCCTGTACCTTGGCGACGCATCCTACACGAATTATCGTTCGTTACCAAATGAGCTTGCAATCTGCGATCTCACAGGCAAGAACATGCACGGTTTTGACGCCAAAGGGCAGAAGTTATTTGAAAGTCTCGAAACGGGATGGCGATCGCCAGCCTTGATCCGACAACGGGAGTTCTGCTGAAGGAGTTCTCTGCGTATACAGATTGGCAAATCGAGCAAAGACTCAGCTCGCGTCCCAGGTGGTCTTTGTACGCGAAATGTAGTGTGGTGTCAAACGATATTTGTGTGACAACAAACTAGTTTACTACGGAGGATCGCATCGTCGCCAAACCGTTCCGTGTTGTAACTCGCAGTGCTAGGAAAGCGAATGAGTTTGTGGCCAGCGAGACATTCTAACGATCAGAATCCCGGTCGCACCCGAAATGCCGCACGCACATTCAATGGACTTCGGATGCCCGCCGCGAGGATCAGGAGCCGCATCAGGAAACCGCCCGCGAGCAGGAACAAGCCGGCCACCACAGGCGTTACCGATTGTGGTGGGCCCTCGCGTGTCATCCATGCGAAGAATTCAATCCCTACGGGAATCAGAAGGCCGGCGCCGAGGAAGCCGCCCCAAAACAGGCCCGATAGATTGCCTTTCAGCAGCAGGCTGGCTGCCTCTGGAGCGCGATCGTACACAAGTGTCAGGTAGAGATAGATGATGATCGCCTCGACCACGACGAGAATTATGTCGACGGACTCGAGATGCGTCAGGAATTCCTGCGTCTCAAGGCTAGTCACGCCCAGCGTCGCTCGGACGACCGGGGTGATGGAAAGCAGCCCGCCGATGCCCGTAGAAACCGCCGAGACAAGGAACAGCATGGGCAGCAGCGGATTATTCCAGAACGGCCGGCTGACCACGATCCCGATGAGAATGCCCGTGTAGACGCATGTTGCCACGGCGAACGCGAGGATAACGATCTCCAGCGCCGTGCGCAGTTCCCGGTGCCCGTCGAGCACGCTGCCGAAGGGCCACACCCACAGGACAATGATGAGTCCGCCCGAGACAAGCAGTGCCGAGACGATCAAAAAGCCGCGCGAAATCCATGAAGTGCTCGGGTGCCGCGCCGCCGTAATGAACTTTTCGGGATGCCCGAGGTCCATGATCAGGAAGAGCGTGGAAAGTGCGGCCAACAAAACTCCAAATGCCACGGCAATCTTCGCGGAAACGACATATCCTACAAAATCGCCGATGACGCCGACGATTATCGCGCCCGCGCCGGTGCCCGCGAGAAATAGATACGCCGCGATCTTCCAGCGCCACACGGATTGCGGAACGATTTCCATGCGTTCTACCTTTTGTGTGTCGGCGCGCTCGGCGTCTCCACCGTCACGGCGCGGCCTGCCGGCAGATACTGCGTGTTCGGATTCGTGCCGAATTCCGGATTGAGTTGAAAAGCCTGGGCGCGCGCCGCCAGTTGCGCCACTTCGCTGTTGGGATCCTCGAGATCGCCAAAGAAGCGTGCCTTGGCCATGCAGTTGATCACGCACGCAGGAGTCGCTTCGCGATCTACCCCGGGTGTGAGCCCCTTCGCCAAGCCCGCATCGATGCGATGCATGCAATAATCACACTTCACCACCACGCCGGTTCGTTGCCCTTGATAGCCGGCCTCCTCGTAAGGCGTGAGTCCCTGGTCGCCGAAGTACCCGCGTCGGTCCTCGATGAAATAGCGCGCGCCATACGGACACGCAATCATGCAGTACTTGCAGCCAATGCATTTATCCTCGTCGACCCAGACGATGCCGTCCGCGCGTTGCTGCGTGGCCTTCGTCGGGCAGACGCTCTCGCAGGGCGGATTGTTGCATTGCATGCACAGCAGCGGCAGGTTGACGCGCGTGACGTTCGGGTAGGTGCCGACTTCGGTGACCTCGACGCGAGCCAGTGTCACGCCGGGCGGGGTGGCGTGCTCGGCTTTGCAGCTCGTCTGGCAGCCGTAGCAGCCGATGCATTTCAACAGGTCGATTACCATTCCCCATCTCGGCATCGTCTTTCCTCGCTCTTTGGTTACCTCGCCCAGTTCACGCCTTGTAGATTCGGACCTTCGCGCACAGGTCCATGTTCAGATTCCCGGGATCGAGGTGATCGTAATCCACTTCGATCAGCTCGTTGTAGAACACACCCTTGCCCTTAGCAATGGGCATATCTTTGGACCAGTGCCCCGCCAGCGACGCCACTGCGACCCCTTCCGGATGAATTCCTTCGACGGCCTTCAGTTTGCCCTTGACCCGGCGTTTGTAGTTGGATTCTACCCAGATGATGTCCCCATCCTTGAGGCCCTTGTTCTTCGCCGTCGCGGTGTTCACGACGATGTTGTACGAGTAGTCGTTCATCTGCGCGGCTTCATCGAGCCACGGGTTCTCCAGCGTCAGCGAATTCGTGTGAACCGTGTCGCGGTAATAGAAGCTGATGAGGTCGTACTGCGAGTCCTTGCACTCATGCGAGGGACATGGATTCCAATCCGGGACGGTTCGATACGCCTGGTAGTTCAATTCGTTCTCGATGCCTATTTTCTTGGCGAGTTCGCGCACTTGCTCGCCCGTCGTCTGAAAGAACTCGAAATAAATGGGCACACGGACCGGCAGTCGGCTGCGCCAGTAAACCTCCTCCGCCTTCTTTGGCCAGTTCAGCACACCGTGGTCCTTGAACCAGTCCAAGCCGTGCGCATTCCCGAAGTAACTTTTCAATGCGCGGTCCACGATCTCCTCGAACTCGTATTTCACGTCCGGCCTGAGCCGGTAGGGATCTTTAATCTCGAAATGCGTGTTGTAGGCGGCGTTGACATGCTCCAGCAATCCCAACCGGCAGGCGATTTCGTACAGTACCCGGAGGAAATCGCGGCGCTGCCCGCTCGCCTTCACAACTGGCTGGCGAATCGGCCAGCTCCAGCTCCCCATGCTGCCCGGATGATTGAAGATGAACGGGTAATTGGGCGAGGGGAAGAGCCGCTCGAGGTAGCATGTATCCGGCAACACCAGGTCGGCGAAGTCCGTCATCTCGTTCTTGAAAATATCGAACGAGATCACGAACATGTCCTTGATCGCGTCTGCCACCACATCTTTGTTGCCCACGCTCATGATCGCGTTCGCGCCGAAGTTGATCATCACCTTCGGCCGACGTTTGATGTCGAAACGGTGCCACCATTCCTCGCGGTCCGAAGAACCGTAGAAAGGTGAGAGCATTGCCCACGGAAAGAACTCGCGCATTCCGAGACTGGTCGGGGCAGTGGCATCGTTCGCAGGGAAAGGCTTGTGCGGATGTAACCAGGATCCGGTGATCATCAATCCGTCCGCCGTTGGCTCGGGTGAGTAGTAAGGACGGCCCGTATCCGGGTGGCCGTAGCAGACCGGGTTGAAGCCGAGCGCTCCGCCGACGTTGTCCGCCGAGCCCACCAGATGATTGAGCAGATCAATCGCCACGCAGTTCCACGTGGAATTCTTGTGGCCCTGTGAACCGCGGAAATAGATCGCTGCCGCCGGCCGGTACGGAAAATCCTGGCCGTCGATCCTGATCGTGCTTCCGACGCGAGCCGCCTCGGCGAATTCCCGGGCCAATCGCCGGATATTCGCCACGGGAACCGTACAGATCTCGGACGAATACTCCGGCGTGTATTTCTTCAGATGTTCCCTCAGGACCTGGAAGCCCGGTTGCACCTTCACTGCGTCCACGGTGAAATCGCCCAGGAGTGCCATATTGTCTATGCGCGCGGAATCAAACGGCTTCACCGCTTTCTCGACTTCGTCCCAAACGAGCGGCTTGTTCGTGGCGGCGTCTCGTAAATAATGTCCGTCTTCTCTTACGAGATACGCGGCGTTAGTGCACTGCTTCAAGTAATGCGCGTCGTACATTCGAAGTTCGTTGACGAGCACGTTGCACATCGCCAGGGCCAGCGCCGCATCCGTCCCAACGCGGATGGGCACCCATTCATTCCCCTTGCCCGCTGCAAAGTTGCACATCGGGTCCACGACCGCGATCTTCATTCCGCGAGCCCGAGCGTCGGCTGCCAGTTGCGCGTTCTGGTTGGCCACGTGGCCCGCGGAGTGCCCCTTGCTCGCCCCGAAATAGATGGCGTAATTGCAGTACTTGAAATCGGGGACGAGCGACCACGACGCGTGCATCAAGCCCCCGATCTGATGCGCGCCCGAGCCGCAATGAAGACCCCCGCCGCCCACCCAGACGGCGTTCGCGCCGAACGCCTCCGCAAATGTGAACAATCCGCAGTGCATCTCGGACGCGCAAGTGGTCGTGCCCTGCAGGAAGAGCTCGGCGGGATCGCGGTCGTATACTTCCTTCAGATTGCGCACCGCCATGTCGAGCGCTTCTTCCCAGGAAATCTCCACCCAACCCGGGTCCACACCAATGCCCTTGGTGGGATTCGTCCGCTTCAGGGGAACGTTTACGCGATTGGGATCGTACAGCGTCATGATACCCGCCACGCCCTTCGCACAAAGCCTGCCCTCGCCGCACGCGCTCTCTGGATTCCCCTCGATCTTCGTCAGCACGCCATCCACGTTGTGCGCAAGGATCGAGCAGTTGCCGTAACACAGGCTGCAGGAGGAAGGGATCCATTCGTCCCTCTTGCCGTTGGCCGATTCTCCGACATTCGCCTTCTCAGCGCTCAACATCGAGTACCTCCAACTCTGTCAATCCATCGATTACGTACCCCTTACATTCGTGCGGCGTCGATTGACATTTCGTTTGGACACGTATGACATTACGGCGCTCCTCGCGCTCGTCACCGTCTAGTGCCGTAATTCTACCGCCAGACCTAGTGTGGTACAAAATGAAAAATCATTTGACACCAAACGAGTTTTGGCGTAAAGCTCGGCCTGTGAGCTCCGGTGACGCAGGGCCGACCATTGGCCAGAAGCTGCTAAGAAAGCCGGCCAGGGCGAGTACTCCTGAAACGGAGGTATGCGCCATGATTGCAACCCGCATGCCAAGATTGGTTTTGGGCGTCCTCTAGGCTTTCCCTGCTCGTACCACCACGGCCTGCAGGTGAGTGTCTCGCATCGCTTCGCCACAGGGCTGAGTCCTCAGAGTGCGTCACGTACTCCAAGTCAATGGACGATACTTCCACCGCTTCGGTCGCCCACGACACGCGTCTGAATAAGCAGCTCGACGGGCGCGCCTCCCGGGAACCATCGAACCTTGACCGCACTCATCGGTGGAGAGTTCAAGAACGGAGAAGGAAGAATGAATCCACGAGCGCAGCAGCAGGCCACAGCCACATTTACATCCTCGATTAAGGCCAAGAACGCTAAATACGTTTGGCACCCGATGACCGCGCCGAAAATGTCGGAGCTGGATCCGCCTCTTATTGTCGCAAGCGGATCGGGCGTCCACGTGACCGACATCGATGGAAAGACGTACCTCGATTGCACCGCGGGTTTGTGGAATGTCAACGTCGGGCACAATCGACCAGAAGTGAACCAGGCGATAATCGATCAACTCGGACGTATCGCGTACTATTCAACCTTCGCCGGTACTTCTAATCCACCATCGATCGAACTATCCGCCAAACTGGTTGATCTTTTGCAACCAGAAAATGCCGCAAGGGTCTTGTTCTCTTCCGGTGGCTCAGACGCCGCTGAGACTTCATTCAAGCTCGCCCGGCAGTATTGGAAGCTGAAGGGCAAGCCCAGCAAGGTGAAGATTCTCTCGCTCAAGGAGGCCTACCACGGAGTTCACTTTGGGGGCATGTCGGCCTGCGGCATCAATATCTATCGCCTAGCGTATGGACCCGCAATGCCTGACTTCCATCAGGTTGAAAGCCCGATTTTGTATCGCAATCCTTGGACTAATGACCCCTTGGAACTCGCCAAGATCTGCGCACGTGAACTGGAACGCGAAATTCAGTATCACGGGCCAGACAGCGTCGCTGCATTCATCGCCGAACCTGTACAAGGAGCAGGCGGCGTGAACGTCCCGCCGCCGAACTACTGGCCTCTGGTGCGAGAGGTCTGCGACCGTAATGATGTGCTGCTGATATCGGACGAAGTTGTCACTGGTTTTGGCCGCACCGGAACTTTTCTGGGGTGCCGTGGCTGGGGAGTGAAGCCAGACATCATGAATTTCGCCAAAGGTCTCAGTTCAGCGTACGTGCCGCTTGGGGCAACGGTAGTGAATGAACGCGTGGCCGAGGCATGGAACAGCGATTCACCGTATGCCCTGATAATGCATGGTTATACCTATAGCGGCCATCCGCTTGCCTGTGCTGCGGGGCTAGCCAGTCTGGATGTCGTAATACGTGAAGACTTGACGGCTAACGCGGCAAAGCAAGGAGCCTATTTTCTCAATCGCCTGCAGCAGGAGTTGATGCCATTCCCATCGGTCGGAGATGTGCGCGGAAAGGGCTTGATGATTTGCATTGAAATGGTGATGGATAAAAAATCGAAGGAACCTTATCCTCCGGGGCATCCGTTGCCGATCTCAATTAACAAGCACTGCAAGGACAACGGCGTTCTTGTGCGTTCGCTCAACCACAAGATTATCCTTTCGCCGCCACTAGTATTTACGAAGCAGGACGTAGACCGCGCAGCGGATGATCTTCGAGCGGCCTTCGGCGAGTTGGACAGGCGCTGAGCGGTATTCACGTCGCCGGAAGTCAAACGACATCGAGAGGGAACGGCTCGTAACATCGAGCGATGTACTGATTTGCCGAAACGGCGATCCCGACCCGTTGCCACGTCTAGGCGCTGGAGTGGATCGGCAGTCCGTGCGAGCCTCAATAGGAGGACGGTAATCATGAATAGTACAACGACATCTCTACGGCTGGATTTATCGAGGCTGCAGACTCGCATGTTGATTGCCGACGAATGGCGCGATGCTTCCGACGGCGGCACCCTCGCGGTTTACAATCCGGCAACCGGGCAGGAAATTGCGCGAGTGCCCGAGGCGACCGATGCCGATGTTGATGCCGCGGTGCAAGCGGCGAAGGCCGCGCTCCGCAGCCCGAGTTGGAGGGACATGTTGCCCGCCGCACGCGAGCGGCTCGTGCACAATCTGGCCAGTCTGCTGGAACAACATGCCGAAGAGTTTGCCGAGATCGAAACCCTGAACCAGGGCATGTTGAGGGGCGTCGCACAAGCAGTGGATGTCGGTGCGAGTGTACAGTGGCTACGCTACATGGCCGGCTGGGCGACGAAGATCCAGGGTGACGCCCTCGACATTTCCTTCGACTTGCCTCCCGGCACCAAATATCAGGCACTCCTGAAGCGTCAGCCTGTGGGGGTGGTCGGCGCAATCGTACCCTGGAACTTTCCCTTGATGTTAGCAATCTGGAAGATCGCTCCCGCGCTGGCCTGTGGCTGCACTGTCGTGCTTAAGCCGGCACCGGAAACTCCCTTGACTGCATTGCGGTTGGCCGAACTTGCGTTGCAGGTAGGCTTCCCGGCGGGCGTGCTCAACGTGGTTGTAGGAGGTAGTACCGCCGGCGCCGCTCTGGTCCGCCATCCGGACGTTAACAAGATCACATTTACTGGTTCCACCAAAGTTGGCATCTGGATCGGCCAGCAATGCGCCTCGACCGTCAAGCGCGTCGCTCTGGAATTGGGTGGTAAAAGTCCAGTAGTTGTGCTCGACGATTGCGATCCGGAGATGGCGGCGACCGGTGCCAGCAGTGCGATCTTTTTCAACCAGGGCCAAGTGTGTACGGCCGGATCCCGTTTGTATGTGCAGAAGAAGCAGTTTGATCGCGTACTTGACCGGGTTGGAACCGTGGCGCGTAAGGCAGTGCTTGGGCCCGGTTCCGATCCCACAACACAGATAGGACCGCTTGTCTCTCAGCGCCACCGGGAAAAGGTAATGCAACTTGTCGACACGGGACTGAAGGAAGGCGCCGAACTGGTGGCCGGTGGTGCGGCACCGGATCGCTCCGGTTACTTTGTTCAGCCCACTGTGTTCGCCAACACCACCGGCCACGCCCTCACTTTGACCCGCGAAGAGGTCTTCGGACCGGTCCTGCTCGCCCAGCCATACGATGACCTGGAAGACGTGGTACGCGAGGCAAACGACACCATATACGGGTTAGGGGCCAGCGTCTGGACTTCGAATATTAGCAAGGCACTGAGGATGGCCGAACGGCTGGATGCGGGAACGGTCTGGATCAATTCCCATAACGTGGTCGATCCGAATATGCCGTTCGGTGGCTTCAAACAGTCAGGCATCGGGCGTGAACATGGCCGGAGTGCCATCGACGCTTACACGGAGACTAAGGCGGTTTGCATCGCCTATTGAGGCTGAACCCAGGTCGACCGGTCGGCGGCGGGCCCCGGCTGGCCGAGCGAAGTTTGAAATCATTGTAGCGTGATTCTCCTAGGCGTTGAGACCGTCCGAGGGCGAGAGTAAGAAACCTTGAATAGCGAGATGCATGGGTGCGAATAGGCGTTCCAAAAGAAGTGAAGGACGGCGAATCGCGCGTCGGTGTTGTTCCGGCAGGCGTGAAGGCGCTGATCGATGCCGGACACCACGTACTGGTCCAAGCAGGTGCCGGCAAATTGTCGTCGATGCCGGACAGAGAGTACAGACAAGCAGGTGCGGAGATCGTCGCCGATGCCGTCGAGGTCTGGAAGCGTGCCGAGTTGGTGGTGAAGGTAAAAGAACCGGTCGAGAGCGAGTACGGGTTTTTTCGGGAGGGCCTTATGCTCTTCACCTACTTGCACCTGGCGCCTCTTCCTAGACTGACTGATGAGTTGATCAGAACCAACGTCACCGGCATCGCGTACGAAACCATCCAGGATCGCCACAAGCGCTTGCCGCTCTTGACTCCTATGTCGGAAGTCGCCGGTCGCATGTCGGTGCAAGTCGGTGCCTCCTATCTGGAGAAGGAACACGGAGGACGGGGCGTGTTGCTGGGCGGCGTCCCGGGCGTTCCCGCCGGACAGGTCTGCATCATCGGCGGCGGCATCGTCGGCACCAATGCCGCCAAGGTTGCGCTCGGAATGGGGGCGGTGGTCGCTCTCATCGATCTCAATCTAGACCGGCTGCGCGAACTGGATGACATCTTTAATGGCCGCGTCTATACGCTGGCCTCGAACTATTACAGTATTGCCAAGGCTGTGGAACACGCCGACCTGATTATCGGTGCCGTATTGATTCCCGGCGCTGCCGCTCCCAAGCTGGTAACCAAGGATATGCTGAAAAAAGCGAAGTCCGGGGCCGTAGTGGTGGATGTCGCCATCGATCAAGGAGGCTGCATCGAAACTGCGCACCCGACCACGCACAGCAATCCATCTTACGTGGTGGATGGCGTCGTGCACTATTGCGTGACCAACATGCCGGCGGCAGTACCGCACACTTCAACCCTGGCTCTCACGAATGCCACTTTTCCCTATGTCATGAAGCTGGCAGAGCATGGACTGGCAGCGGTTAAGTGCGATCCCGGTTTCCGCGAGGGCGTTCAGACTCACAGCGGTCACGTCACGTGTGCCGCGGTTGCCGAGTCACAGCACAAGTCATCGAAAGACGTCTCGGACTTGCTTAACTGAGACGGGCGTGAACTGGGCACAGTGGCCCACAGAACTCGACTCGATAGCCGAGCCTCTACCGCGCCGCGATCTCATTGGGTCACAAACAGCCGAAAACTCGCCTTGAAGTTGGTACAAAAAAGCCGGTCCGATCAAACAGCCGAAAACTCGCCTTGAAGTTGGTGCAAAAAAGCCGGTCCGATCAAAGCAGCCGCAAACTCACCCTAGGGTTGGTACGAAAAGGCCGGGCCGATCACAGAATACAGAATTCGGTTATCAAAGGCAGTTTGGAATGACCGGTAGTGCTAGGCCGTCTTGTTAGCTTGGGTCTTTGCGATGACATAGCCTTCCAAGAGTCTATCTAGCTCCTGAGGTCGGATTGGCTTGGAGAGGTAGCCATCCATTCCTGCGGCCTCGCATCGCTCCTGGTCTCTTTTCATCGCATAAGCGGTCAAGGCGACTATTGCCTGATGGCTTCCATTGTTTCTCTCTTTTTCGCTTTTTCTGATGGCCAAGGTCGCGTCGATTCCGTCCATTTCCGGCATTTGCACATCCATCAGAATCAGGTCGTAATCATCCTTTTTCAACGCTGCTAGGACTTCGCGGCCATTATTCACTACCAGCACCGTATGTCCTCTCTTTTCCAGCATGCGCGTCACGAAGAGCTGATTCACCGCGTTGTCTTCCGCGACCAACACTCGCAGCGACTCTCCTGCCTCCCGCGCATCCGCCAAGGAATAGCGAGTTACCAGACGAATCGCGCCCGTTTGCTCGCGCACCCCAAGCACTCGCGCAATGAAGTGTTGCGGTCGGCCACCAGCTGCGCGCCCATCAGGCTGCCTGCCCGACTCTGCCTGTAGTGGTTGCTGCAACTGGGATCGCGCCCGATTCCGTTGCCGTCGAGGCCTTCATGGAAAACCAGGCCCGTCGGCGTAAGTTGCGGCTGGGACTTGCCTGACAAGAAGTGATCTGCAGTGTGACTAGTGCCGTCAGCGGGGCCGCGTATGGCCGCACGCGGCCCCGCTGATTCCTATGGAACTGCAGCTCCCTCAGCTTCCTCTATGATTGCGGCTGCGTCCGTGCGCGTGAGCCAGCGCTGCCGCGCAAGCGCGTCAGCGCTTGCGCGGACCCTGCCAACGTAGTCAGCGTGATCATGGTAGAGAGACCTTAACTTTCGCCTGTCGAACTCGTACTTGTAGCCCCGGAAAAAGCAGCCGAAGCCGCCACGCTTTGCGCCAATCCACTGGGCCACAGGAACGTCAGTGTAGGGCGTGCGTACACCGCCTCGTACATTCCCGTATTGATCCAGCACAAATGCCTCATCCGGTATAAAAGTCGCAGTTGTTATGCTGGGCCTCAACTCCAAGGGTGTGCCGTGCGGTGCAGGAACACCGTCTCGCACCCATCGATCCAAATTGTGCCACGCCGAATCGAACACATAACGCACAGGGAAATTCGACAGCTGCACGCCCGTGGGTTCGCAGTTTGAAGAGTCCCGAATGGGATCGGCCTGCCCGGAGGCGCGCAGAGTGTCTTGCGCCGAAGCGAACGACCGTTGTTCCCAGGGATCGACGTGCGAGGCGCCGGCGATCTCATAACGCCGGAAGAGATCGGGAGCCGTGTCCGAGTCGGTGCGCCGGGTTTCCAAGTTGGAACCGATGTCGCCTTCCACGAACATCTCGATAATCGGAACGCCGGCCGGACCGGTGAGCAATCGAGTGTCGCGCGCCGGGAACTCCTTCATGCACTGGTTGAGCGGGACCTGCCAGGGAGGGCTGCCGCTGTAGAGATACGCATCGTAAAGAGGGCGACCATCCGGTGCGGCCTCCCTCTCGCCGAAGACGGTGGCATACGTGCGCGCGTAACCGGCGGTTTGCGATTGGCCTGTCATGTACAGACGCTTTGCGGGGCTCAGGAGAGGATTGGATTTCGTATCGCTCTTGAGTAGGGCGCCAACCTCGCTCAGTATGTCGAAGGCTAGACCGGTCTCGTCATCGGGGGTCGTCGGCTGGGCCCATGGGTTAATGTCGGTGGCCCGACATAGGGGTTGCGGGAAAGGACTCGGCATTTCGAGCGATGCGTAGCGTCGAGGATCGAACCGCTTGAGTGACTTGATCGTGTTTGGTTTGATGGTCACACCAACCCACGCATAACCGTCTGCCATGAATTGCTGATACGACTGAGCCCACATGATTGGAAGATCGACTGGCGAGGAGGGATTGAGCGGCTCTACGATCGCGGTGCCGTTGAATCTCTTAGGGTCCAGGGGACGGCGAACGAGGATCCGCGTGGTGAAGGGTCCTTTGCTCAGTTGATCGGGGGCGCCGTACTTCGGCCAATCGAAAACGCGCGCCTCACCACTTACGAGAAATTCTTCCTCCGTGTATCCGTAGCGTGACAACTCGAGCGGTTGCTTGAGATGCTCCGATGCGAGAAACGGGTGCGATGCGGGTGTTTCGGCGAGCGGTCCAGTGACACACGGCAAAGGGACTCGATCCTGGGGGACGCGCTTGTCGCCAGCGGTGACGCGAGAGATCGCGAGAAATGCTGCGAAAACGGTGATAACCGCAAGCAGGTGGAGCGAGAGGCTGCTACGTTTGTTTCGCACGCGACTCATCGAGAGTCCTCTTCGTGGCGCTGATCATACACGACCTTATCGTTTGGTACCAAATGAACTTGCAATCCGTTAGATCACACGCAAGAATGGGACGCCTGAAGGCGTAAGTCAGTTCCAGATCGACCTGCGGAGACGAGATGGCTATCGCAACGATTGATCCGACGACGGGGGCCGTGCTGAAGACGTTCGCCGAACACAGCGATTCGCAAGTAGAGGAAAAACTGAATGGAGCGTGGCGCGCATTCGCGAACTACCGCAAAAGCTCGTTCGCCGCTCGGGCCGCCGCAATGGTTCGGGCCGGTGAAATTCTGGACCGTGAAAAAGAACGATTTGCGCGGCTGATGACAACCGAGATGGGCAAAACGGTTCGCTCGGCCGTGGAAGAATCGGCGAAGTGTGCGTGGGTATGCCGTCACTATGCCGAGCATGCCGAGAAGTTCCTGGCGGATGAATTGGTCGATACTGGAGCAGCGCGAAGCTACGTCCACTATCAGCCGCTGGGCCCAGTCTTGGCCGTAATGCCGTGGAATTTTCCTTTCTGGCAAGTCATCCGGGCCGCTGCGCCGGCGTTGATGGCTGGTAACGTCATGCTGCTCAAGCACGCATCAAACGTCCCGCAATGTGCCTTGATGATCGAGGAGATCTTTCGGCAGGCGGGATTTCCGGAAGACGTCTTTCAAACACTCCTTATCGGCGCCGCAAGGGTAGACGACATCCTGAACGACTCACGAGTCGTTGCGGCAACGCTCACGGGGAGTGAAGGCGCGGGAGTACAGGTTGGAATAGGCGCTGCAAAGAGAATCAAAAAGGTGGTTCTGGAACTAGGAGGCAGCGATCCTTTTGTCGTAATGCCCACGGCGAACCTCGAGGATGCGGTCGCGGCAGCTGTAAGAGCGCGGATCTTGAACAATGGCCAGTCCTGTATTAATGCGAAGCGGTTCATTCTGGCGGACTCGATCACAGACGAATTCGAAGGTCGGTTTGTGCGCGGCATGCAGAATCTTCGGGTGGGTGACCCTTTGGATGAAAAAACGGATCTTGGTCCACTTGCAACCATGGGCGGGCTGAAGGATATCGAGCGCCAAGTGGAGCAGTCCGTTACGGCGGGTGCAAGGGTTCTAACGGGCGGGAGGGCTTTGGACCGGTCGGGCTACTTTTATGCGCCGACCGTCCTGTCCGATATCGCGGTGAACTCTCCCGCTTACTCCGAAGAACTGTTTGGACCCGTGGCAAGCGTGTTTCGCGCCCGCGATATCGATGAATGCATCCGCATCGCGAACGATACTCGCTTCGGATTGGGAGCGAGCGTCTGGACAAACGACGAGCGCGAGCGGACGCATCTCATTGCGGAAATCGAGGCAGGCATGGTCTTTGTGAATCGCATGGTCGCTTCCGATCCACGGCTTCCGTTCGGCGGTGTGAAATGGTCGGGTTTCGGTCGCGAACTGGGTGTGCATGGAATCCGCGAGTTCACCGACGTCAAGACGGTTTGGATTGCGTAAACATTGAAATTCCGGTGGGCGTTGGAGTTGTCAGAATTTAAGCGGCTTCGATCTTGGCGATCATCTCGTCTACCCTGAGAACTTGGGCAAATAAAAACCCTAAGGTCGCGCAGGTGACCCTTTGAAGTTCCGAGGCCGAAGCCTCTCCCATCGCGGATGTGGCTGTTCCGTCGCTGAGAAAGAACACATGAAAGTCGCGAACAGCGGCCTCGCGTGCTGTCGTTTCACAGCAAACATTAGTTGCCACGTCAGTGATGATCAGGGTGTCGATCCCGCGCTTGCGGAGAATGAGTTCAAGATCAGTCCCGTGAAAAGCACCGAAACGTGGCTTGTCGAGCAGGATATCGCGAGGATCCACAGCGAGGCCCTTGTGGAGGGCCGCGGATTCGGTTCCCTTGTTCAAGATGCCCGCTTTTACCGGGGCGCTGAACTCAGCGAGCGTGCCGAGGTTTGAGCCGTCCGGCCTGACAACAATACTCGTGTGGATGACCAAGATCCCAGCTTGGCGACATGCCGACGCCAGTCGATTGACGCGATCTAGGATTACTCGTTCTTCGGGTGCGGAGATCGAATATCCCTCGACGAAACAATTCTGCATGTCCACATTGATGAGAGCCGTCCTGCCGGGGACTACTGCGAAATCTACCATTGGTTGCCTCCGTTGTTGTGCTGCCAGCAGGTCGTGGACGAGAAGGGTCTTAGCGCCACCGGTGTTCTATGGCAGGCAGATAAAATCGAATCTCATTTGATTTGTCCGCGTTGCCGATAGATGAAGTTTTTGTGCGCGATTCGCCGCGCGGGATCAGTTGACTCCTCGGCGGCCCGTCGAAGCCTCTTTGTTCGAGCTTTGATCGGTGTGCCCCCAGACGATTGCTGGCCGTGGCGGAAGCCAGCTCCTTGGAGCGCACTCGTGATCCATTCCTGGGTAACACAGATGTGATGCTTGCTTTTGAGTCGTGCACGGAAGTGGGCCACATCGAGGCCGGAATAACACTCTCGATACAGCGCAAAGATCTGTTCGGCTGTCGCGAGCGGCACAAGGTCAAGCGGGTCCTTGTCGCCTCGCCGCTTGTGCCAGAAGCGAGGATCGTAGCCTCGCGTCTGATAGCTGCGGATGCGCCGCGACATCTCCGCGTCTGAAATTCCGAGAATTTCAGCCGCTTCCCACCAGGTAATTCTCTTGGCCATCGCGCGAAAGATGACTTCCTGAACTTTCATGGCGATCCGATGCTCCGCTGCGAAGGGATCCTGATCGGGATGATCTGAGAGTCATTCGGTACCAAATGATACTCCGCGTGTCAAGCAGCCGGGCTTAGGGAGCTGTGAGGGCGATCAATGGCGGCGACACTTGTCGGACGGCAATCGCCCTGTCATTTGGGTACAAATGAAAATATCATTTGACACCAAATGAATTTAGGAGTAGTACCCATGCCACAGTGATGCCCGTCACGTGCCACGGTGACGCAAGTCACACGGCGGTTCGATGAATCCGACGGCGTCCGTTTGGCGCAAATGAAAGGGGAGGGCGAGATGAGAGTGCGATTTGTGGGATGGGGGCTCGTAAACGTGCTTCTGGCCTGCTTCGTAAGCCTGTCGCTGGGTGTCGGCGTTGCGAAAGCGCAGTCGGCTGGAACGGGAGCCTTAACTGGGACGGTGACGGACCCGTCTGGCCGAGCGGTGCCGAATTGCACCGTGACTCTGACGAGCATCGCCACCAGCCAGGAACGGACGGCCATAACCGGTCCGGACGGTACATACAACTTCTCTTTGCTGCCTCCTGGCAACTATCGCGTGAAATTTGCGGCAACGGGATTCAAGACGGCGGAGGTAGCGTCGGTCACGATCAACGTGACCGAAACACCGGCGCTCAACCAGGCGCTGGAGGTCGGTGCGGTAAGCGAAACGGTTACCGTGGAAGGGGGTGCCGTCGAAATGCTTCAGACCGAGAGCTCCACTCTCGGCACTACGGTTACCAATAACACGATCGAGGCTCTACCTTTGTCGAGCAGAAACTACACCCAGATCCTAAGTCTGTCGGCTGGTACGGGTGCCAATGTGAACAACGCCTCAACGTTTGGTCGAGGGACCAACAACATGGAAGTAAATGGCAACGCCGCAGGCGAGAACAATTTTCAAATGGACGGCGTCGCAGTGGATAACATCCTTGGATATGGCCCTGCGTTAGGCCCGGTCGACGCTAACATTTTTACCGGAATTGGAATACCGAGTCCGGATGCGATTTCCGAATTCAAAGTTCAGACTTCAACCTATGACGCGAGCTACGGTCGGAATCCGGGCGCAAACGTCAATGTCGTGACCAAATCAGGGCAGAATTCCTTTCACGGATCCGCGTTCGAATATTTCCGAAACTCGTTCTTGGATGCAAATGACTTCTTTCGTAGACAGATCGAAGCCGCGAACGGCGAACCAAACCGACCCCAGGCGCTCAATCAGAATCAGTTCGGAGGCACACTAGGCGGTCCGATTATCAAAGACAAGCTGTTCTTCTTTTTCTCCTACCAGGGCACTCGGTCAAAGAACGCGGTTGATCCATCAACACAGACCCCCGGAGTAATTCTCCCTGATATCCCCGCGGGAACTCGAAGCAATGTAATCGGGTCTCCTTGGGCGAACGCACTCGTGGCAAACGTTTGCACACAAGGCAGTCTCTTCGGCCCGTCCCCTCTGGCGCTGCAGTGCAATGGCTCGAACCTTACCCAGGTCGGATTGAACTTCATGAACCTGCCGAACAAAAGTGGCAACGGATACCTCATACCCACGCCAGCCGGCAATCCGAACTGCTCTGCTCTCCCCGGTGCTCCGGCACCCGGAGCTTTCACATGTTCTTTTTTCACCCCTGCGATCTACAGCGAGAACCAGTACATCGCCAATGGGGACTACATAATCAACAGTAAGCAGACGCTTGCGATGCGGTTCTTCGGCACTCGAAATCCAGAGGTAACGAACGGCGGTACTTTCCCTGGTGATTCGGTCACCGAGCAATTTCAGAACACGTACGCCGTGCTGAAGCTGACGTCCTTAGTCACAAGCAACTTCGTGAACGAAGCTCATCTGTCCTATCAGCGAAATGCGACTCATGAGTTTGATACGAATCCGGAAAGCAAAGGATATACAAACGAGGCGCTCGGCATCCGATCGATCCGATCCGTCGAGAATGGTTCAGAAACCACGGAGCCTCCTGCGATCATTTCGATCCTTGGGGGTTTCGGACTTGGGACTCCAGTTGAACCTGCCATAAGCCCGACGAATCAGATCCAGGCGGGCGACCAAATTTCGTGGTCGCACGGAAAGCAGACAATCCGTGCCGGCTTTGAGTACGAGTACACCACATACAACTTCACATTCCCCGGGTTAGAGAAAGGAATTTTCATTACCGGAAACTTGGGTGATCTCTTGGCAGGCAACGTGGTCAGCTGCCTTTTCTGTGCGCGCGGCGCAGCAGTTGGTATCAAACATGATTACCGCCTTCCCGATATGAGTAGTTATATCCAAGACGACTGGAAGATAACGCCGCAGCTGACCCTAAACATCGGGCTGCGGTGGGAATACGACGGGATGATTAGCGATGTGAGCGGGGATACGACAAATACGTGGCTGAGCTTGCTCGGGACTGTACCGAACTCGGAGGTTCCAACACTTGCAGACCTTGGACCCTCCGGCACGCTCTGCGGCGATAACGGCACATGTCCCGCTGCAAGTATGGTGGGATACGTCGTACCGTCGAACTACACCACAAAGAACGGGAATCTTCCCTTTCCGCCCGGAGTCATTCAGAATAACAGCAAATACCCCACGCGCGATCATCCACCCTACAGCGACTTTGGGCCGCGGTTCGGATTCGCATGGCAGCCATTTAGCGACCATAAGACAGTACTCCGCGGGGGAGTGGGAATCTTTTACGATCGAGTAGGCCTCAATCCGCTGTTCCACGCTGTCGAACAAGGCAACCCTTACGCGGATACTCTGGACTACAGCGGGTTAGGTCAGTTGGACTTCACGCGAGCCTTTCCTGGCGAGAATGATCCCTTCCCTCAAGCCGCGCCGTGTACAGGAAACACGCTTTCCACTTGTCCCGCCTCACCGCTTCAATGGCAGCCTCGTTATTTCGATCCTTCTTGTGCGACCTCACCCATCCCGGGTGCATGCTCGAATTTGCTGTTCTCGTCCAACCTGAACACGCCAATCCTGAGCGACGTCGTCCACACTCCGCTCGTGCAGCAATACAACCTTGGCGTACAGCAAGAGTTCGCAAAGGACTGGGTTCTGGAGGTTGGCTACGTCGGATCAAGTGGGATCAACCTGCTTGACGCGTTCCACGAGGTTAATCTTGCCACTCTGGCGTCACCCGCCAACGATCCTTTTGGGCTTTGCACAGGACCTCCGGGTGCTGAGATTTGCAACACGGCGGCAAATGCGCCCGTACGCGTACCGTACGTCGGCTATCAGCCGCTGGGCATACAGGACACACAGTTCAACGGTAGCTCCAACTACAACAGCCTGCAGGTGAGCGTGCGGCATCAGTTCTCCCATGGCTTATCGATGCAGGCAGCCTATACGTGGAGCAAGGTGCTGACCGATTTATTGAGCGGTGCGGCTAACGGCAACAACCCGCTGGATTTCGCACAACAGTACGGTCCGGCAGAGTTCAACCGCTACAACCGATTTGTCGTGAACTATAGCTACGATCTACCGTTCGGTAAGAGTACAGAAGGAGCGGTGGGCAAGCTGATCAGCGGATGGAATATATCCGGCGTCACAACCGCCCAAACGGGAAACCCCATGACCGTAATCGATACTAGGGGTGGCGCCGCCTACGGTGACAATAGTCAGAGCAATACCCCTATCCAACAGGTTTTCAGCAGAGCTGAGCTTTGTGGAAACGGCGAGCCCATCGAGACGAGCGGAAGCACGGAATACCGAGCGACGCACGGTTGGATCAATGCTGGTGCGTTCTGTGCTCCGCCGATCGTGCCATACGGAGATGCTACGGCAACCGACTTCGGCAACTCCCGTCCCGGGATCGTGATCGGACCAGGACAGTTCAGCTGGGATATCTCGTTACGAAAAACAACCAAGCTTACAGAAGGCGTTTCGATGGAGTTCCGAGGCGATTTCTTCAACGCCTTCAACCACACCCAATTCGCCAATCCTGCATGCGGAGCCGGGATGCTCACCACTTATCTGATAAACATCAGTGCTGGTCCTACCGCGTGCAGCCTCGGCTCGACACTGCCCGGGTATGCCGTGAGCACTCAAACAAGCGTCAACCCCCGTATCGTGCAGCTTGGCGCTCGGTTTTTCTTCTAGCCGGAATGGCCTTGCGCGCGGTCCCCGCAGGCCTCGACCAGGGAGATGAGATGAAAATGATGAGGAGCGGAGTGATCGGTTCAATTCTGGCGATACTCGCCGTCACGTTGACGACAGGTCGCGCGCACGCTCAACTCGTGGGCGAGGGGAAAGAGCCGCCACCCGCGCCTGCCGACTTGGTTCTGACGAACGGTCATATCTATACGCCTGCGGGCTGGGCGGATTCGATTGCAATCAGCCGGGGCGTGATTGTCGCGGTCGGTGACCAGTCGGCAGTCAAACCGCACGTGAACTCGAAGACGCGGAACATTGACTTGAAAGGGGAGACGGTTCTTCCCGGATTACACGACATGCACGTCCATCCGACGGGTTCTGGGCTCGCGGAGATGGAATGCAAGCTGCCGCATGGTTCCTCACCAGAACAGATCTTTGCGATTGCCGCGTCGTGCGTGAAATCCCATAAGCCAGGTGAATGGATTACCGGACGAGCGTACGAGGCTGCTTCTTTTGGAGCAACTCCCCCAAACAAGGAAATGCTGGACAAGGTGGCACCGAATAACCCGGTGATTTTCAGCGACATCAGCGGGCACAGCTCGTGGGCGAATTCCGTGGCGCTGCGATTGGCGCACATCACGAAGGACACCCCGAACCCACCGAACGGCATCATTGAGCGCGATGCGAATGGCGAGCCAACCGGGCTCCTGCGTGAGGCGCCTGCCGTCGCCCTGGTATCGAGACTCGTTCCTCCTCCTACGCAAGAGAAAACGGACAAGGCCCTGAAGTGGGCACTCGACACGATGGTTGCGCAGGGAATTACCTCGCTCGACGATGCTCTCGTAACCGAGGACATAGCCCAAGCCTATGCGGACCTCGCGGACCGGGGTGATCTCCAACCGCGAGTCCGCGGCTGCTTGATCTATGTCGACGAAGGCCTGATTTCGCGGCGTGGGCTGTACGCTCGCGATCGGTTCTCGCCGTCGTGCATCAAGATCATCCTCGATGGCGTGCCAACCGACAGTCACACGGCCGCGATGCTGGAGGATTACGAGCCGATGCCTGGGCGGAACGACAGCGGGCGCGAAAAGGGCATCCTGATGACTCCTCCCGACAAGCTGAACGCAATCGTGACACGTTTTGACGCGATGGGCCTAACCGTCAAGTTCCACGCCGCCGGCGATGCGGCAGTGCACGAAGGCGTGGAGGCCATTGCAGCCGCCCGAGAGGCCCATAGTTTATCCGGGTTGCTTCACGACACGGGGCACAACAGCTTCGTGCACATGAGCGATATCCAGAAGGCCAAAGAAATTGGAGCGGCGATGGAGTTCTCTCCGTACATCTGGTATCCGTCGCCGATCATCGACGACATCCAGAAGGCCGTCGAACCGGAACTGATGAAGCGTTGGATTCCGGTTAAAGATGCCCTCGATGCAGGCGTCCTTTCCGTTCCCGGATCGGATTGGGCTGTTGTACCGACCGTAAACCCATGGATCGCAATCGAGACCCTAGTGACCCGCCAAGTGCCAGGAGGCGGCGGGGAGGTTCTAGGTGCGGAAGAACGGATCACGCTGAAACAAGCGATCGACATGTACACGATCAATTCAGCTCGGCAACAGTACAACTCCGACCGACTGGGATCGATTGAAAACGGCAAGCTCGCGGATCTGGTTGTAATCGACCGCAACATCTTTGATGTGCCAATCACAACAGTGCACGACACAAAGGTCTTGTTGACCATCATCAACGGCGAGGTTGTCTACGACGCTGCTCACGCCGGTTCGGAAGCAGGTAACTAGCCTGTCGTGGGCTCCTTGGCAAGCGTTTAGGAAGAGATGACTCGCAAATTTCAGCCGCAGACGGTGGCTTGAGACTTCGCATGGGAACTGGGGAAGAGGGACGAACATGAAACTTCGATCAGTCGATTTGACGCTTGCAGTTCTAAGTCTTGGGTTGTTTGCCTTGCGCACTTCTGCCCAGTTCGGACCAACAACCGCTCCGCCCCCCGCCCCCGCAGACTTAGTCCTGAAGGATGGTCACATATATACGCCTAGCGGGTGGGCAGACTCGATTGCAATTCACAAGGGTGTGATCGTTGCGGTAGGGGACGCTGCGGCTATCCAGCCCCACGTCGATTCCAGCACGCGGACGATCGACTTGAAAGGGGAGACAGTCCTTCCCGGATTGCACGACATGCACGTCCATCCGACGGGGGCCGGCATGGCGGAGATGGGTTGCAAACTTCCGCAAGGATCATCACCGGAGCAGATATTCGCGATCACGGCTTCCTGCGTGAAGTCGCACAACCCCGGCGACTGGATTACCGGGCGGGCCTGGGAAGCTGCGTCGTTCGGTGCGACTCCACCGAATAAGGAAATGTTAGATAAGGTCGCGCCCGACAATCCGGTCGTCTTCAACGACATCAGCGGCCACAGTGTGTGGGTTAATTCCATGGCCCTGCGGCTGGCGCACATTTCGAAGGGTACACCCAACCCACCGAACGGCATCATCGAGCGCGACGCGAATGGCGAGCCAACCGGGCTCCTGCGCGAAGCGGCGTCTGGGATGGTCTCCCGCTTGGTTCCACCCCCCACCCCCGCGGAGACCGCCCAGGCGCTGAAGTGGGCGCTCGATACGATGTTGGCGCAAGGTATCACGGCGCTTGACGACGCGGCCGTCGGTGAGAACGTGGCGCAGGCGTACGCGGACCTGTCGGATCGCGGAGAACTCCATCAGCGCGTGCGCGGATGCCTTATTTACCAGGACGAAGGTCTGATATCCCGGCGTGGACTTTACGCGCGGGATCGCTTCTCGCCGTCGTGCATCAAGATTTTCCTTGATGGGGTGCCGACCGATAGTCACACGGCTGCGATGCTCGAGGATTACAGGCCTATGCCGGGACGTAATGACACCGGGCGCGAAAAGGGCCTGCTAATGATCCCGCCGGAAAAGCTGAATGAACTGGTCACGCGTTTTGACGCGATGGGCCTAACCGTCAAGTTCCACGCCGCCGGCGATGCGGCGGTGCACGAGGGTCTAGAGGCCATCGCGGCGGCTCGCCGCGCGAACGGGTACACGGGGCTCTTTCACGATACAGGGCACAACAGCTTCGTGCAGAGTGGCGATTTTCAGCTGGCAAAAAGCATCGGCGCCGCGATGGAGTTTTCGCCGTACATTTGGTTCCCGTCGCCGATCATCGACGACATCCAGAAGGCCGTCGAACCGGAACTGATGAAGCGTTGGATTCCGGTAAAGGATGCGCTCGATGCGGGGGTTCTGTCGGTGCCGGGGTCCGATTGGTCGGTTGTACCGACCGTAAACCCATGGATCGCAATCGAGACTCTAGTGACCCGCCAAGTGCCAGGAGGCGGCGGGGAGGTTCTCGGTGCGGAGGAACGGATCACCCTGAAACAAGCGATCGATATGTACACGATCAACTCAGCTCGCCAGCAATACAACTCTGACCGAGTGGGATCGATTGAGAATGGGAAGCTTGCCGACCTCGTGGTGATCGATCGCAACATTTTCGACGCGCCGATCACGACCGTACACGACACGAAGGTGCTGTTGACGATCATCAATGGTGAGGTCGTCTACGATGCCACTCACCCTAGCCCCAATCAGTGACAAGAATGCGGGGCCCGATGTTTTGCGGGCTGAGATCTAGTCGCGCTCAAGGCGCCTGCGCCCAAGAAGATAGCGTTCGGCAAGCAATGGGCATAAGATTCCGTAAAACTAGTTTGAGTCCAAACAAGGCGCAACGGAGAGACTGGTGATCTTCCGACCGCTCGCTGCTTCGAAACATGGCCTGAGCGTCCTGATTTTTCTCTTCTCGGCCGCGGTGTTTGCCCAAGCTCCTGGAAAGATTGACATAGGCAAGATGGATCCCGCCGGCCTCTTGGTTGATAAGTACAGCTATATGGTCCAGCCATACAACTTCTACTACTTTCATCACATGGATGAACTCGGATTCCGCACCGACGCGGTGCGAAAAGGGGATAGCGTCTATTCGCTTCGGGAACCGACGAAGACTTTTTCGACAACTTACACGTTTCGGGGCCAGCAGTATTCGCTCGAAAACTTCCTAAGGCGGAATGATGTGACTGGCTTTCTTGTGCTGCACGGCGACCAAATTGTTTTCGAGCGGTACATGTATGCGTCGAACCGCGGCTCAAGATTTGTGTCGCAATCCGTAGCCAAATCGATCCTCTCGATTCTCGTCGGTGTCGCTGTGGATGAAGGAAAGATTGCCAGCGTACGTGATCCGATCGCGAAATACCTGCCTTATCTCTCCCCTGGTGGTTATCGAGACGTAACGGTGAAGGAGGCCCTCCAAATGTCGACGGCGGTCGACTATAGCGAGGACTACCGGGATCGGAAGTCGGGTGCTGCACTGATCGGCGCGGCGCTGCTCACGGGAAACCCGTCTTTCAGGGACTTTGCGGCGTCAATCGGCCCATCGGCCGTGAAGCCGGGCACGGCATTCGAGTACCAAAGCGTGAACTCTCAGGTCCTTGGACTCCTGCTCGAGCAGGTGACCGGCGAGCGTCTCAACCAGTGGGCGGAAGAAAAACTGTGGAAGAAGATTGGCGCCGAGGAGAATGCGTTCTTCTACGAGTCGAAAAACCAGGAAAATACGTGCGCCTTTGCGTGCTTCAACGCCACACTTCGCGACTATGGCCGCGTCGGGCTAATGATGCTGAACCACGGTCAGCTAACAAACAGGCGCGTCATATCTGAATCGTGGGTTCATGATTCCACGACGCCAGACGCGCCTTACTTGATGCCGAAGCCTCTTGGGCCAAACGGTCAGCCCACGATCGGATATGCATACCAGTGGTGGATCCCCTACGGCACGGATGGAGTGTTTCAGGCAGAGGGCATTTTCGGTCAAATGATCTACGTCAATCCCAGAAGAGGTGTTGTCATCGCTCAAACGAGCGCTTGGCCGGAGGCCGTGGCAATATCCTTTGCCGCAGAGAGCGCTGCAGTCATGGACCAGATCGCGAAGCAAATTAGCCCATAGGTTATGGCGAAGAGGAGTTGCTGGCTCCCCCGCGAGTATCGGCTGGATTCCGTGGATCAAGAGAAGGCCTAGATCGGTGCCCGAGTTTCCGAGCGCGTGTCGGTCGCAGTGGTGGAGGATTGTTCAATGTCACGATTCCATTCTCAACGGAAATCTCAACAACGGCACATTGTTGACGCGGCAGTGATCCTGGGGTTCATTCTATTCGCGATCGCGACTCCCACTGTCGCGCAAACCCCGAAGCATCCGCTCGACAGCCTAACAGCGCCAGAGTATTGGGTGATCTACGATGTGCTGGAATCTTCGGGTCGCCTTACAAAAGACAGCCGCTTTCCACTTATCAACCTTCACGAGCCTCCGAAAGAGGAAGTCCTAGCTTGGAAGCCAGGCGAGCCGTTCCGGCGCGAAGCCCTCGTGGTCGTCCAGCAGGATCGCAAAACGTTTGAGGCGATCATCGACGTCGCTTCTCACAAAGAGGTCTCATGGAAGGAGATTCCCGGAGCTCAGTCGAACCTCACCGACGGTGAGATCCTCGGTGTAACCGATGCCGTGAAAGAGAATCCGGACTGGCAGGCGGCAATGAAACGCAGAGGATTTACGGACTTCGGAACGGTCATGTGCGCTGGCGTCACAGCGGGGTACTTCGGAACGCGTGAGGAGCAGGGTCGGCGACTGCAAAGAGTGACCTGCTATGACCAACACGGCGTCTGGGAATCGTTCGGCCGCCCGATTGAGGGAATTGTGGTTGTGTGGGACGCGGATGAAAAAAAGGTGTTGCGCGTCCTGGATACGGGAGTGGCGCCGGTGCCGCAAGGGCCGGCGGATTTCGACGCAGATTCCGTAGGCCCCTTTCGAGACGTTCCCACACCGATTACGGTCGCGCAACCATTGGGACCCAGTTTCCGCCTGGACGGGCAGGAAGTGACTTGGCAGAAGTGGAATTTTCACTTTCGGGTAGACCGAAGGGTCGGTTTGGTCGTTTCTAACGTCAAGTATGCCGACGGGGAAAAACTGCGCTCGATTCTGTACGAGGGGTCGCTATCAGAGATGTTCGTTCCATACATGGATCCGGACGAAACGTGGTACTCGCGGAGTTTTTTCGACGCTGGTGAGTTTGCCGATGGATTCTCGACATCGCTCGAACCAGGAGCGGATTGCCCCGACAACTCCGTCTACTTCGATCAGATTTACGCAAACGACCAGGGCAGTCCAGCGCGAATGCCACGGGCAGCGTGCCTGTTCGAGCAGGATTCGGGCGACTTTGCGTGGCGACACAGTGGATTCAACGGTTTGGTCGACAGCCGACCGGCACGCTATCTAGTCCTGCGTACGATCGGAACGTTTGGCAACTATGACTACGCGATTGACTGGGTGTTCGAGCAAGACGGCTCGATCAAGGTGCGCGTCGGGGCGTCTGGGATCGACGAAGTAAAAGCAGTGGTTCCCCGGAACGCTGAGGAAGGAAGAGGCAAAGGCGCAGATGAGTACGGACGTTTCGTGGCCGAAAATACCATCGGCGTGGATCACGACCATTTCTTCTGCTTCCGGCTGGACTTCGACGTGGATGGCACGGCAAACAGCTTTGTCCGCGATCGGCTTACGACCAAGCGCCTGCCTTCTTCCAGCCTTCGGAAGAGCGTCTGGGTGGATACTCCGGAGATCGTCAAGACTGAACAGCAGGCCAAGTCAAGAATGAGCATGACGGAGCCCGAAATGTGGCGGATCATCAATCCAACTATCAAGGGTCCCCTTGGGTATTCGCCGGGCTACGAAATCATGTCTGGAGACGGCGCGATGTCGTTGCTCTCCTCCGACGATTACCCTCAGCTTCGCGCGGGCTTCACGGACTATCAACTCTGGGTGACTCCCTATCGCGACGATGAGCGATACGCTGCGGGCGACTACCCTAACCAGAGCAGGGGCGGAGATGGCTTGCCGGCTTGGACGAAGGCGAACCGGAACATTGAAAACACAGACATCGTTGTGTGGTACACGATTGGATTTCACCATGTGCCGCACTCGGAAGACTGGCCCGTCATGCCAACCGTGTGGCATGAAATTGAGTTGCGGCCATGCAACTTCTTTTCCCGGAACGCGGCGCTGGACGTGCCGCCAAAGCGCTAAACACTATCCTTCTGAGGGCATGCGGATTCGCCGAATTATGGAATGGCGGCGCGATCCGTTTGGTCTTTGATGCGCTGACCGTCGGCGCGGGTAATCCATCCTTCGGAAACGAGGCGGTCAACGTCGGCGTCTACCCGCCGTGTATAGTCGGCATGCGTGGGATAGAGCCGCGCCAACCGGCCATGGTCAAACGGAACTATGTGCCCCGTGATCGGACATGTGGGGGGTGTCGAATCAGTGCCTGTGGCGGTGCTTGTCCCGTAGTAGGTTGCTACGGGCACGTCAACGTAGGGTGAACGCACCCCTCCCTTTACATTGCCGAACTCGTCCACCAACGGAACCGCGGAGGGATCGCCCGGCTTGGACATGGCGATTCGCTTGGCGTTGGGCGGGGACTTTCCATCTCGCACCCATCGCTCGAGGTTCGCGAGCGCCCCGTCAAAAATGTATTGAGAGGGGAAGTCGCTTTCTGCCTCTTTGCAGGAGACGCGCTCTCGCGGCAGCCCTCCGGCCGATACATCGACGTCTGACGGAGCGGAGCTGTCGAGAATCGTGACTACGTGCGCGGCCCCGGCGATCTCGTACAGCCGGTAACGGTCGTCCGCGGCGTCGCTGTCGGCTCTTCGCTCTCGATACGTAAGAAACGGTCCAAAGCGGTAGAAATCAGTAAGGGTCATGATGCGAATGATCGGCTCAGGAGATCGCACAAGCGAGCGCGAGTCGTCCGGTTTGAGTGGCGAGGCACACTGATTGATCGTACTGACGCCGGCCGCCGTCCCAATGAGGAAGCCATCGTAAACTGGCTTGCCGTTGGAGAGCCGCACGTTCGGTTGAAACAGGGAGATATAGGTTCCTACGTATGCCCCTGTCTGCGAGTACGCTGTTTGATATAAATAGCGGACCTGCAAGCCGCCAAGGGGATTCTTTGGATCATCGTTTTTGAGAAGCGCTCCAACCTGAGTCACGATATCCCAGATCAGCCCGTCTTCCGTACTCGGAGAGGAATGACCTGGCAATAGAGAGGGCCCAGGATTCTTGCATGTCTGATCCAAAGGAATTGGATTTGCCCACGATAGGGCGGCATAGCGTTTCGGATCGAATTTCTGAAGGAACGCTGCCGCCACAGGCTTGCTCGTTATCCCTACGTAAGCATCTCCGTGCTCCATCTCGTAGTTTCGCGTGAGTTCCCAAATGAGATCAGCGTCAAATTTGTCGCTGGGATTGAGAAGTTCGACGACCACATTGCCGCTGAAGCGCCGAGGATCAACAGGGCGGCGTACCAGAATGCGGGTCGTGTAGGGAGCGTCCGGCGCAAGAACGCGGAGCCTCCCGTCGGCGCCGTAGTCGTAGACATTGGCTTTGCCGCTAACGAGGTATTCCGCTTCGGCATAACCGAAGTTACCCAGATCAACGGGCTCCACCTCGCGGGCTGCCGACATGAACGGATACGAGCTTCGAGTGATGGCAATTGGCCCGGCAACCGTGGGGATCACAGCCGATCGATGGATTTCGTCCTGTCCTTTCGCCGGGATTGCAACGGTAGACCAGACAAGCAAGCTGAGCACAACCGCCAACCTGACTGGGAACTTTGGGCGGTTTGGTCGGCCCGGTCTACCCGCTTCGGCATCGGCAACGAGAACCAATCGACTGCGCTCAAGAGTGGACCTTGACTCAAACTGCACAAACAGATTCGATTGCGGATTCCAGGACATCCAGCGCCTCGTCCAACTGCGGATCGGTTATCACGAGAGGCATCAAGAGTCGAATTACATTACCGAAGGAGCCTGCGGAGATCAAAAGCACTCCATGTTCATGGCAGAAGGCCACTATTCTTTTGGTCTCAAGGTCGGCGGGAACGCGACCGTCCCCGTCGCGGACAAGTTCGATCGCGCACATCGCCCCCAAGCCTCGCACATCCCCAACGAGGGGGAATCGCTCCTGCCACTGTCGAGCCCGATGTTCGAATCTTGCTCCGAGAGCCTCAGCGCGAGCGGTGAGATTCTGATCGTCAATGACTTTCAGCGCAGCAAGCGCTGCCGCGCAGGAGATGGGATTGCCGCCGAAGGTCGTCCCGAGCGCTCCGGGATTCGCTGCATCCATGATCTTGGCCTTACCAGTAATCGCACCCAGCGGCAGACCTCCGCCGAGCGATTTCGCCGTGATTAAGATGTCAGGCTCCACGCCGAAGCGTTCACATGCGAACATTGTGCCGGTGCGCGCCATGCCGCTTTGCACCTCATCCGCAATAACCACGATTCCCTGTGCCGCACAGGTTGCGGCGAGCTTTGCCAAAAAGCCCGGCGGCGGCACTACAAATCCCCCCTCACCCAGAATGGGCTCAAAGATAACAGCAGCAACGTCTTCTGCCGCAACCAGTCTCCGAAAGAAGTCTTCCACGGCGGTCGTCGCGCAATGGAGGCCGCACTGAGGGTAGGTCTTGCCGTAGGAACAGCGATAGCAGTATGCGTAGGGAATGCGGTAGATCTCGCCTGGCAGCGGCTCGAAACCCGCCTTGTAGGGGTGTGTCTTGCTGGTGAGCGCCATTCCCATGGCCGTCCGCCCATGAAACGCATCCTGAAAACACAGGATCGCAGAGCGTTTCGTGTAGGCTCGGGCAATCTTGACGGCATTCTCAACGGCCTCGGCTCCCGAATTAACAAAGAATGTCCGCTTCTCGAAGCGGCCAGGAGTTAACCGGTTCATTGTTTCCGCGAGCTCAAGGTAGCTTTCGTACAGTGTCACCTGCGCGCACACGTGCATGAAGCGATCCGCCTGTCGCTGGACCGCCGACGTAACGGCTACTGGTCGGTGGCCGGTATTCAGGCACCCTATTCCGCCGGCCAAATCGATGAACGTGTTGCCGTCCACATCCTCGATAAGTGCTCCGTCGGCGCTGGCAACATAGATGGGGGCGGCCTGTTGCAGACCGCGGGGAATTGCGCCTTCGCGCTTGCGCTGGAGGTCCCGCGAGCGAGGACCGGGGATGGGAGTGTGCAATCGAATGAAACCCATGGCTCTTGTATGACCGCGTGAAGTTTTACTCGAATTATCGTTTGGTGTCAAATGATCGACGAAACCAGAGTCTAAGGAGAGGCCGACGCACGAAGCCCTTTCGCTTCGAGACGCGCGATTCCCGATCTGCTCGAGCCGGCTCTGCGAAGCTCTGCGACGAACGAATCTATGGCCGCTGCTTCAACTGGAAGATACATCGTCACGGACTCGAGCGGTTTCCCCGACGTGCTACCCGTATCGATCCTCAATTCCACAAACGCGTGACCAGACGCATCCGCGCAGTAGAAACGCATCTTGACTCCACCGCCTGCGTAGTCAGGACTGAAAGTTCCTAGGGCTACCTCGCGACTGTCCGATGTATCTCTGGGGAAGCCTTGGAGTTTGGCGGCAGTTTCTTCAAGCACTCCGATTCCCACATACACGTCGGCCGCACCTCCGAATGCGCCATTCCAAGCCGACACTCGTACCTCTAGCAAATCCGAATCCTTGTAAATAACCTCGAAACTGAGACCAATGTTCATCGGACGCCTGTGTTGAGCTTCACTTAAACTTCCAATCAGCCGTTTCGCCAGTTAGCTCGTTCAGATTGTAATGGATTACGACGTCGTTGATGACTTGCTGCATTTTCACCCATCCCTGACTTGCGGGCCACCGCGGGCCGTTCATGGTTATAGGTACCTTCGTTCCTGAAACGCAAGCGCATCCGCAGCATGGCAGATGAAATGTGTCGCCAGATCGTCGCCGCACCTCACTTCGGGAATGCCTGCCAGAGCGAACATTTGAACGCCGGCAGCTGCAGGCGTGCGCCGCTGCTTCGCCGGACATTCAGCTCGTGTCCCCAAGCGACTCGTTCCCTAGGCTGCGAATTCGTTGACGCGCCGGACCAGTTCACGGCAGAGCCTGCCGACATCTCGCCGGTCGTCCGTGTACATGGACGGTTTGAAGCAAATTGAGTTGAAACCCTGAGCGAGCTTGGCCGGGATCGCCGCGCAGGCCTTTGCGAGATCGGCCACACTCTGATCGTCTGGGAAGGTGCCACGAATTCCGCCAACCATTTCAAAGTCCTTGAGGTCTCGCCCTGCGTCGCTTAACGCCTGGCGCAGTCGAGCGAGTTCTTCCGCACTCGGCGCCCCGAATGGATGGAAGCCATGAGCGAATTTCACTATTCTGCGGAGCAGCGGAGCGTGCAGCGATTGACCGCCAAACCACATTCGGGGACCGTCTGGCCGGAAGGGCTTGGGAACAACGTAGACGTCGTTATACCGAAAGAACTTTCCCTCAAACGACGTAGGAGTGTTCCTCCATGCGGCCATGACGGCGTCCAGCTGCTCATCAAGGATCGCTCCGCGCTGATGAAACGGCACGCCGAGCGCCGCGTACTCATCTTCGTGCCAGCTGACCGTGGGTTGGACGATCAGTCGGCCTTCCGCGACCAGATCGAGCGTGGCGAGCTGTTTTGCAAGCAGCAGGGGATGCCGGAGCGGAAAAATGACGGCTGCCAGCGCGATGCGCAGTTTCGAGGTCACGCTGGAGATGGCGGACGCCAGTATCATCGAGTCGGGCCACGGCATCGCTGGGTCCTGATTCTCAGGAGCTGCGTAGTCTCTAGGGTTGCCCATGATGCCGCTCGCACCGGACGAAGGGCCGAGTACGATGTGTTCGCTCAGCATGACCGTGTCGATCCCGGCTTCCTCCGCTTCTACTGCGATTTGAACGAGAGAGCGAAGATCACGGGGGGACGTCAGTGTCCAGTTTTCCGTCAGAACAAGAACGAGCCTGGGAGCGTTCACGAATTTCTCCATTCACGTGCCGAAAACAAGAGCGCTCGCTTAGAAACGAATCATGATGTGTTTGATCTGCGTGTATTCCTCGAGGGCGTACATCGACATGTCTTTTCCGTGGCCACTCATTTTTTGACCGCCGTGCGGCATTTCCGGGGTCAGCCGAGTGTGATCGTTGATCCACACCGTTCCAAATTGGAGCTGATTCGAAACCCGGATGGCTCTGGCAAGGTCTCGCGTCCACACGCTTCCCGCCAGCCCGTGCGAGACATCGTTGGCTAGCCGGAGCGCCTCCATTTCGCTTTCAAAGGTTTGTACAGTGAGGACCGGTCCGAAAACCTCGCGCTGTACGATCTCGTCCTCTTGCTGGACATCGGCAATCAATGTTGGCAGGTAAAAACACCCTTTTCGGTCCGGCACCCGGCCTCCGACGAGGATCTTCGCGCCGGCTCGCCGAGCGCGGTCCACCATTCCTGCGACTTTGTTCTGCTGGGCCTTGGAGACGAGAGGCCCTGTCGTGGTGTCGGGGTCGAGCGGATCGCCCACGCGGATCTGATCCATTTCACCGAGGAGCGTTTCCGTCAGAGGTTTTGTGATGCTCTTGTGGGCAATCAAGCGAGTGACGGCGGTGCAGTCTTGTCCCGTGTTATAGAAAGCCGAGCGTCGCACGCGTTCAGCAGTCCAGGACAGATCGGCGTCTTCGAAGACTACGGCGGGTGCCTTGCCACCGAGTTCGAGGTGAACCTTTTTGATGGTTGCGGAGGCAGCCTGCAGGATCTTGCGCCCGGTGCCAATGTCGCCCGTAAGCGAAACCATGGCGACGTTGGGATGCTCCACCAAGCGCGCTCCGACGGGCGTTCCGTGACCTGTAACGACGTTGAGGACCCCGGGCGGCAGGATGCCTTGAGACAGTTGCGCGAGGCGCAGTGTGCTTAACGGGGTGATTTCAGAAGGCTTCAGCACCACGGTGTTACCAACGGCCAAGGCCGGGCCTATTTTCCAGATGCCCATCAGCAACGGATAGTTCCATGGGGCGATTGCGGCCACCACTCCTAAGGGCTCTCGACGGATCAGGCTGGTATGCCCGGCGAGATACTCCCCCGCAGACTTGCCTTCAAGGATCCGGCAGGCGCCTGCAAAGAAGCGAAGGTTATCGACGGAGAATTCGACATCATCCCGGGCGACCGTGATGGGCTTGCCGACGTTCCTTGACTCGAGTTCTGCAAGTTCGCTGGCGTGGCTTTCCATGGCTTCGGCGAGCTTCATTAAGGCGGTCGACCGCGCGCCGGGAGTCTGCCGAGCCCAATCGACGAAGGCGGACCTTGCGGACTGCACGGCTCGGTCTACATCTTCGGCCGTCGCTTGCGGGACGAGGCCAATGGATTCGTCGGTTGCGGGATTGAAGACGGGCTCCGCCGCTCCATTTGAGGCCGCCGCCGTGTCCCCACCGATGAACATTCCAAGTTCGTGCATGTGCTGGTCCCGACGATTATCGGTGAATGTCCGTGGCCCGCTAGGTAACTGCGGGAATCGGTTTCCCGTAGGCGTAGGTTTGTTCCTCTTCCGCTTGAATGGCTGCCTTGTCGAACCGGAAGTACGTTCGCGGTGGGAGGATGCCCCAGGTATTGGAAGAATGGGGATCGTCCGGAAAATGGCGGACTTCGTGATCGGCGGTCAACTGTTCCAAGTCACAAAAAAGCTCGATGAAGTGCTCCTCCTCCACCATACGGAAGTAACTGAACAGGTTCCGCGCCATACCGTGGCGACCAGGGCCCCAGACGAGATGACGACGATTCTTGGCCAGATGATCCAGGCCAACTCGCAACTCGCCCCAGTCCACCAGCTCAAATGCCAGGTGATGAATGTGGTCGAAGCCTTTTTCAAGAAAAGCTAAGACGTGGTGGTCCGCATTGACGTGTAGCCACACGCCTTCGTCGCCGATCCAATCCGTAACACCGAATTCCAGGACTTCGGAATACCACCTGACCTGACGCCGCACGTCCGATGTCAGAAAGTTGACGTGACCGAACTTGCGCGGATGCCAGCCGGGCACGGTGTCCGAGAACCGCACCTCGTTCGGGCGCGTGTCCGTTGGTCGTACGCGTTCGATCAATATCACGGCGTTTCCGTCGGGATCGTGCAACTTGAGCCCTTGGCCACGAATCGGAACCTCCACTTCATCTATCTTCTGACCGCGGTCCACCAAGGTCTTGCGGGCGTGTGCGAGGTCGAGCCCCGCAGCGAGTTCGAAACAGACGGAGTCCAGGAAAGGTTTGTCGTTCGTCTGGCGAAGATGCAAGGCGTAGTCCTCATAAGCGCAGCGCAGGATTGCTTCATTCTTACCCGTCAGTTCGCCGTGGAGGCCGAGAAGGTGCGACCACCGGCGGTAAGCTTCGTCCACGTCGGCGACCTTAATCGAAGCGTGGTGCAGAGCGGACACTAGGCGTGCTGATTTCATTGTTGTTCCCCGTCTAATTTGAGCGATATTCAACTACTCTTTTTCGGGCTTCCTCTTCAGGAATTGCGAGGGCCACGTGCAAGGTCTGGTCCGTGATCTTTGGCTGGTCCCCCACATTGCGCAGGTCGCGATCAAGTTCGACAACCCTGTTTTCAAGACAACCAATGCCTTCGACCTCGACTGTCACGACGTCTCCGATTTCCACGGGTCGGCTGTTGGCCGGCGTCCCTGTCAGGAGCACGTCGTTCTCTTCGAGGGTAATCAGCCGCGAAATGTCGGCAACCTGGTAGGCAACGCTGAAAATCATGTCAGTGCCCGTGTGTCCCTCTTGTACCTTCTTGCCGTTGACGTGCGTGCGCAGCCAAAGATTGGTCGGGTCGATCTCACTGGCATCTACGAGATAAGGTCCGAGCGGACAGAAACCGTCCTGTCCCTTCACCCGAAACATGGCGCCTCGATCGGCATGTCGAAAGTCATGGACACCCCAATCGTTTGTGATCGTGTAACCCTTGACGTAGTCGAGCGCCCCTTCGATGGGCACATTTCGGCATGTCCTTCCGATCACTGCCGCAATTTCGCCCTCGTAGTTCAGGAATTTGCATCCTCGCGGGCGTGCAACCGTGGCTTTGTGGTGTGAAACAGTGCCCAAGGGCTTCATGAAGTACGACGGATACGTAGGTAGTGCGGCCATCTTGTATTCATCACAGCGACTGCGGTAGCTAAGGTGCGTCGCGATCACCTGCCGCGGAAGTATCGGTGCTAGATAGTTTGCGCTGTCGACCGGAACGTGCTTCCCATTCTCTAAAACGATCGAGTCCCTGCTGACGACGCCGCTCGTGGCTTGTCCTTCCCAGAGAATCCGCGCGTGTTTCAACGGTGGGCCTCCTTGTCATGCTGGACGAGGACCTGTCCGCCCTTGACTGTGTATGCGAACGTGAAGCGATAACCTTTTATGATCTCCTGTGGCGCAATCGCGCGAAGGTCCTCAATCGTGTGGCTGCCCAGCGTGAGTTCGGCGTCGCCCTCCCAAATCTGTGTGACCTCGCGGTCATATCCACCGGCCCGGACGAGTTCAAACACGTCAGGCACCGTGCCGTCGTACGCCGGGAAATGGCGCGTGTTGTGCATGGCAGGATCATTGATAGTCGGGCCAGTTTTTGAGATTTGTCGGAGCGTCACGACGGCTCGTGCGATTTCGCGGCTGCCGGCCGTGCAAGTTGCGCCGAACGTTGAACCCGCTTCCAGTCTGGGCGTGGCCTTGCCGATCGGGTAGGTCCTCGTCATGTGGATGGAGCCAAGTTTTTTCGGAAAGCCTTGGATCCATCCCCGGAACATTGCGAAATCCTTGTCCACCCAGATATAGACACAGCGGCTTGCAGGCTTTCCCTGAAACTTGCATCCCACAACGAGAAAGAACTCCTTGTACTGCGACTGAATTGGATCGAGCAGCTCGTGGCGATCCTCGGAACAGGACTGCCAGTCGGCGAAAATAGCGGCCACTGCCCCGGGATCGTCGGCCGGATCGAGCTCCTTGGGAAGCAAGGCTACGACGGCGGCCGGGTCGGTGCGGTACTCAACGATCAGGAAATCGCCGGAATAGTGCCACGGTGGCGCGGGAACGATTCCTTCCTTGCCGCTCGGAGAAAGAGGGGCGGTATAGCCTTTCGGATAGGAACGCTTCAACGGGACCTCCGCGTGCTACTCGCAGTCTGCCGGGCGCCTTCGGCAATAGCGTTGTTGATGATGGATTGCATCCGCCGGTACCAAGCCTCCCGTCCCAGCCTCAGATGCGTGTTGCTCGTGACGGCTACGACGATTCCCAGAGCCGGATCGCAGATGAGCTGGCAGCCACTGGCCCCGCCGTGACCGAATGTTTCAAAGGAGGCCAAGTCGGAATAGAGACAGGGGACCTGCGCGGACTGAACGGCGAAACCGAGACCCCAAGGAATATGGACATCGGCTGCATAGCCCTTCATGGACGGATGAACGCCCGGCACGCCGCCGGTTTGATCGACGGTCATCGCGTGCACAGTCGCATCGGATAGGAAGCGCGGTCCGCCGGGCATGAACATTGAGCCGAAACGGGCGAGGTCGGCCGTGGTCGCGAAAATGCCGAACGCAGGATGGGCAAGGTCGCGCGCGTAGCGCGAATTGTACATGGCGCCCTCGGTTCCTTCCGCGAGCACGCCGCGAATGTATGCGATGCGATCCTCATCGCCAGCAGAGGGCGGGATGAACGATTGTTTGAGCCCGGCGGGTTCGAGCACGAGACTGTTCACGAGTCGCGGGAAATCCTGCCCTGTCACAAGCTCAGCGAGGTGTCCCGCAATCAGGTAGTTGTAGTCGGCGTAGTTCAACTGCGTTCCGGGCTTGAACAAGAGTGGACTTTCGAGCGCTTCGCGAACGAGCTCCGAACGCTGCGTCTGCGTTCGGAGCCGTTGTTCCATCTCCGGCGATTCATAGCGGAATCCCGCTGTGTGCGTGAGCAAGTGGCGAAGACGGACTTCTGCCCGACCCTCGCCTGTGAATCCGGGCAGAATCAAATGGACGGGAGTGTTAAGAGTGAGACTGCCCTCCTCAACCAAGCGCATGATCGCAGCTGCGGTATAGACCTTCGAGATTGACGCGATAGGCCAGAGAACTTGAGGACCTGCCGGCAGATTCGGGGCCGCCGCTCCGGCGTAATGCTCCGCGACAGTCTGGCTGTCCTTGAGGACGACGACGCCGGCTCCCCATAGCTGATCTTCCTGAGCGTGGCGTTCAAGAACTGTCGCGACACTCTCGGTTGTGCCGATTAGCATAAAGGCCTAGGTCCAGCTCGCTTCGAGCGGAAGATGTTTGATTCCAGAGATGAAGTTAGAGCGCAATCGCTCCACCGGCCCGCACAGTCGGATGCTCGTGAGCCTCGGCAAGAGCTCCTCCAAGAGAACTCGAATCTCAACACGTGCGAGATGCTCCCCGATGCACTTGTGTGGACTCTTAAGCCCAAACGCCAAGTGTTCGTTCGGCGACCGCCTAATATCGAAACAGAACGGATCGGGGAATTGCCGGTCGTCGTAGTCGCCCGATATGAAGAACAGGACGACCTTGTCTCCCCGGCTAATGCGTTTCCCTCTCAACTCAATGTCCTGGAGTGCGGTCCGCCGAAAATGCATGGTGACGGTGCCCCAGCGCAGTATCTCCTCGGTCGCGGAAGCCATCAGGTCTGGATGATCGCGGAGCAGCGCGAGTTGGTCGGGATGCTCCAGGAGTGCAAGCATGCCGGCCGCCATCGTGTAGCGGGTGGTATCGTTGCCGGCGGCTACCAACAGCGTAAAAAAGTTCTTGAATTCGTGTTCGGAGAGCGGCTCGCCGTCTCGCTTGGGCCTCAAAAGCATGGAAACCACATCGTCGGTTGGTTTCTCGCGTCTGAGCCGGGCCTGCTTCTCCGCATAGGCAAAAAGGTCCTGGCTGACGGGACTTCGAAACGGCATCAAACGATATGCATCAGTGTTCACAATCCCGACCGGGTGGGACGTGAACTCGGGGTCGGCGTTGCCGATGAGCGCGTCGCCTTGTTTGACGAGCCACGGCCCGTCTTCATCAGGAATTCCAAGCATCTTTCCGAGCATACGCATGGGCAACTGGCGGGCGATCGCATCGACGAAATCGAAGGCTTTTTGTCCGCGAACCTTTTCGACGACCGATCGCGCCAGCAGTCGGATTCCCGCTTCTGCGGCTCCGACCTCCCGATACGTAAAAGGTGGCTGGACGATCCTGCGGTAGTTCGTATGTTCCGGCGGGTCCATTTCCATCATTGTCTGACGCGCCTGAAGTTCCTCATCGGTCATCTCCTCGAGACGGATCCCACGGGAACTGGAGAAGACTTTGGGATTTTGGCTTGCCGATACGATATCTTCGTATCGAGTAAGGGCCCAGAATCCCGATCCTTCTTTTTCGTCCCACCAACTGACCGGATCTTCTTCGCGGAGCCGTTTGAAAGTTGCGTGTGGCACACCGCTGACATAGACGTCGGGATCGACGATGTCTGCATATCGCGCGCGGGTTGGATCGGTTTGTGTCATGTCCAGGTCAGTTTTCCTCACAAGAACGTCAGATAGTGTTTCAATTCCCAGTCGGTGACAGAGGTCACGAACTTCTGCCACTCCAATCGCTTCAGTGCCAAGAACAGCGTGACCGTGTCCGCTCCGAGGACGGCCGAAAGCTCTTGGTCGGATTCCAATGCGTTTAGTGCGTCATTCAGATCGTCGGGCACGTGCTGGTCGGTCGTGAGGTGCCCCTTGGAATCCATCGGTTCAGCAGGGGGCGGCACCAGCTTTTGTGTGACTCCTAACCGCGCCGCTTGCAGGATCGCCGCGCTGGCCAAATAGGGATTTGCTGCTCCGTCGGGCATACGATGCTCCAGGCGCGTCGCGCCGGCCCGATCGTCGGGAACTCGTACCGTCACGCTGCGATGGTCATAGCCCCAATTCGCCCAATAACCGGCTAGTTGGCCAGGGCGCAAACGCTTATAGGCGTTGACGGTTGGGGCACAGAACGCCGCCAGTGCACAATGGTGTGCGAGTAGGCCGGCTATGCACTCGTGGGCGAGTTTTGAAAGTCCGTCCTTGCATTTGGGATTTGCAAATGCATTTCTGTGGTCTTGATCGGTGAATGACAGATTGACATGCATTCCGCTCCCGCTTCGATCTGAGAACGGTTTGCCAAGGAACGTGAGGAGCAATCCGTGCCGTGCCGCGATCTCACGGGCCATCACCTTGAACAGGAAGATGTTGTCCGCGGCCTCGAGAGCATCTCCAAATACGAGCGTCATCTCGAATTGTGGCGGATCGAATTCGGAATTGATGGACTCCACCGGAAAGCCGCACCGCTCGGCTGTAAGCATGATTTCGTCCAACAGGCCTGCCGGATCCACTCCGGGACCCGTGCCGTAGACGAAAGCACCGGGTGTGTCCCATGGATTCCAACCTCCTTTTCCGTCGGGCTGCATCACATAGGCCTCAAGCTCGATTCCCAGCTTCGCCGTGAAGCCCGCCGTCTTCCAGTCGGCAATGGCACGGCGCAGAATATGTCGCGGGGCTATGGCTAGGGGCTTGCCTTGGAACTCTAGATCCGCGACTACAACGCCGGTGTCCTGCTCCCATCCCGGGCGGACTTCGTCATGAGAAAACGTTGCCTTACAGTCGGGTAAGCCCGCAAACATCGTGGGGCCCAGTTCCGGCGTTACGGTGCGATCGAATTGCAGTCCCAGCACACCAATACAGTGGTTCGCGGTCGTCGCGCCGTGTCTCGCGGGGATGTACTTGCCGCGAGCGAGCCCTAGATAGTCGGGAAAGAGAACCCGGGTTCTCTTGTGGTTGGTCTTCGCGGGAGCCAGCGATCGAGGTTGTTTTTTCATACGCTCTTGATTAAGGACCCGAACCCCTCATACAGTTGCGGCCTGTTGGCTCGGAGATAATATCCAAGCGCGACCCCGAACAGTCCTGTGCCGAGCACAACATAGGGGAAAGCGCCGACAATCGCCGAGTCGGAACCGCTCAACAAGCCGATATTGTCCCAAACAAGTGCGAGAAGTATGGCCAGGCCGACCGCCGCGAGCGCAGGCGATATCAGGGTGTGCCACGGTCGCTTATCGAGTTGCGTACGCCGGAAGAAACCGATTACAGCAAGCGCTACGAGAATTTGATTCGTGAGAATACCAATCGTAGCGATGGCGCTCATCCATGCGAAGAGGATGGCATAGGGATCCTGCTTCGTCGCGGCAAATACGCCGATCACTATTAACACGATGACCGTCTGAGCTATGCCAGCAATGTAGGGAGACTGGTGACGGGGGTGTGTGTTGGCGAGGGTCCGCCAGATCAATCTCTCACGCCCCATGGCGAAAATGTAGCG
>Ga0187782_10000143_pt1 | contig 42493 bp, 39 predicted proteins | sample 0715_SJ02_MP15_2_FD_132454 | JGI IMG/M metagenome (GOLD analysis project Ga0187782, IMG submission 132454) | Tropical peat soil microbial communities from peatlands in Department of Meta, Colombia - 0715_SJ02_MP15_20_MG | ecosystem: Environmental > Terrestrial > Soil > Wetlands > Peat | place... | reverse complement strand
GGGAAGGATGATGGGCATGAAGTCGGTCATGTTGTTATCGAGGTAGATCCGCTGGAGATTATCCGGCGTGTCCACGTAGGTAGCCGGGCCGATGTCCGGGGTAACCTGGCCGCTCTTTTGCTCCTCGGCCGTGAGTGGCTTGGTGAGCGCGTCTATGATTTCCGGCATGAGTGGCTTGCCGGTGACGGGGTCCTTGCCATCGAGAACGGCGTACATCTCCTCGTCCGACTTGTTGGTCATGGGGTGAGGGAGGAAGCAGATGCGCTCGCCGGGCATGCCGCGGTTCGCGGCGTTGGTCTTGGCGAGATCCTTGAAGGCGATTGTAACCAGGGGGGCGGTGGGGAGACCCATTTTCTCAACTTGTGCGCAGTGACCGACGGTCGCTGGTGTGCAGGTGCTTCAATGGCCGTACGCCATGATCATGGCGTTGCCGCTAGCTTTCATTTCCGCCATTAGCTTGGGGTCGTCATCGAAATACGACCCGGCTTTCAGGCGGTAGACCGTCTTCACGTTGGGCATGTTCTTCTGGAACCAGATGGCGATCTGGTTCAGGAAGCGATCGGCACCGGCGAAGCCGTCAGACACTAAGAAAATCGTCTTACCGTCAAGGCTCGAAAGGCGGGGCGCCATGGGAATGAGCTGGATCGGGGGCGGTAGGCCCTTGGGATTGAGTGTCTCAATCTTGACAGGGCCCGGCTTTACCGCAGGCTTCGCAGTGCCCGGCTCCGCGAGCGAGGGAGTGCCAGCCAATACTGCGGGAGTTACGCCAATCAGGGACAACAGTTTTCGCCGATTGATCTTCATGGTTTCTCCTCGCCGCGATCTTGGTTCATTGGTCGCCGTCCGACACGGACCCGCATCATACCCCTCTTACACAACAATTAGGACTCGCGCGGCCCACATTTGGTTACGGCAACGCAAAGACATAGATTGCATTATGCCCGGTCGGTGTTCTCATCTCCGGGACCTCGGCGCTTAGTTCCGGCACCTTCAGGTTGTAACCTGTCATCACGCAGATGTATTGCTTGCCGTTGACAGCATACGTGATCGTGCTGACGGAGATGTTGCCTCCAAGAATGGCCTCCCACAGTTTCTTGCCTGTATCGACATCGAAGGCGCGGAATCTGCGGCTGATATCCCCATGGAAGACGAGGCCTCCTGCGGTCGTCAGCATCGCTCCGTTGCCCGGCGCGCGACCGAGATCAAATCGCATCTGTTCGCCCGTGGAGAGATTAATTTTAGAGATTCCCGTGAACTTGTTGGGATCCGAACCGGGGCGAGGAATGACGGTCCAGCCACCCTTCACGCCGGGGCCGGGGATGGTTAGGTCACGGCAGTTGTCGGTATACGGCACGTAGAGGGAGTTGTTGGCTTGATGATACGCCGTCGGCCAGTAGCTTCTCGTATTCCAGTAGCACGTGATGTGATGATCGCCGGGATGCTTGAAGACGACGTCCCAGTTGAGAGTCGTCCGGCCGGTTTTCACGTCGATGTCCGACATCACAAAGTTGGGATCGTCGTATGGGAATGGCGTGGCCCAGAGGAACTTGCCGTCGTTCCGATCAAGGACAAAAATCGCGCCGCCCTCGGAGACCATCGCTGCGATGTCGTGCATGGAGCCGCGCGGGACGTCTGGATTGATCCATTTCACGAATTGGGGATTCGGATTGAACGCGACGCGCGCGAGTGTTCGCTCGTGCGTGTGGTCGGTGTCCCAGTCGTCGCCAGGGAGGTGCTGGTAATACCAAATGAGTTTGCCGGTCGCCGGATCGAGAGCGAGCGTGCAGTTGCTATAGAGGTCTGCAGGAGTGGTGCGCCCGGTGCCGTCGGGATCGCCGTTGTGGCGCTGCATGCGCTGGTCGGGCATCGGATTGGCCACGCCCCAGTACAGAACGTTGCGAACTGGGTCGAACGTCCCCGGCATGCCCCAAGTGGAGGCCATCGATTGCGAGTTATCCGCTTGATTCCAAGAAGCGAATCCCGGATCGCCCGGATGTGCGACAGTGAAGAACCGCCAGATCTTCTGCCCGGTTTCGGCATCATCCGCTTCGATGAAGCAGGTGTCGCTGCCTTTACCGCACGTGCCGCCTGAGATTACCTTGCCGTCGACAACCAGAGCACCGGAGGTGTTTTGCGTTTCGGTCTTGTACGTCTCCCAGCGAACCTTGCCGGTACGGGCATCGAGCGCCACGACGTATCCATCGACCGCGGTGAAGTAAACCATGTCGTCATAAATCGCGAGGGCTTTGGTTCGTTCGACGCCGCCGAGCGAGGGATTCTTGAAAGTGCGCTTGTACTCCCAGATCAGGTCGCCATTGGTGGCATCGATCGCATCGACAATCCCGCCCGGCGCGATGACGTACATGACGCCATCGTGGACGATGGGAATGGTTTCCGTGACGCCTTCGCCTAAGCCGCGCACCCAGGCCATACGAAGTTGACTCACGTTCTTTTTGTTGATCTGCTTCAGAGGGCTATCGCGGAAGGCGTCGTACGTGCGGCTGTACATCAGCCAGTCGCCCGGATCGGGATTCAGAAGCATCTGCTTCGTGACCGGCTTGTAGTTCCTTACTTCTTCTTGCACCTCTTGGGTCTTGATTACCAATTGTTGCGCGCCAACGGGTGCAGCTTGTGCGAGCGCGAGACACAAAAAAAGGGCCGACAATCTGGTCATTCCATCCCCCAAACCGTGATCAAATTCTACCTTCCAGCGGCGCACGCCACAATCCGCGCGATATCCTACAACAGTTCCGGTAGATAGTGACGCTGAGCACGCCTACTAGGTTCCTGCTCAGGAAGGTGTCTTGCTACAAAGTAGCTCGAAGAGTTGGCCCCGGCGCCAAGGGCTGCGCGCGACTAGGGCTTTTGGGGAAATCAATCAAATGAACCGACTCAGGAGGGCCGATTGTTTCGAAATACGGCGACCTCCTTTGGAATGACAAAAATCACTTCGTCCTTCACAAGTTGCAGCTCGCGCAATCGCGCCTGCGACATTTCGATATGAACCGGTGCGCCCCAGTCAGTGACCGCTTCGATCTTGACCAGTGCACCGGCGGAATTTATGTGTCTCGTTCTGGCGCGGAACGAATTCGGAGAGCCGGGTTGGCGATCGATGTCAAGAAGGTGAGGCCGCATAAAAACCAGGTTACCCGTGGCCGATTCGTGGATATAGGCTCTGTCGTTATCGACCCGACCATGAAACAAATTCACGTTTCCGAGGAAGTTGTAAACAAACGGGCTCACGGGGTGATCGTAGACTTCGTCGGGCCTACCCACCTGCTCGATGCGGCCTTCGTTCATCACGGCGACGCGGTCGGAAACTTCCAGCGCTTCGTCCTGATCGTGCGTGACGAACACGCTGGTGATATGAACTTCGTCGTGCAGTTGGCGAAGCCAGCGGCGCAATTCCATCCGCACCTTCGCATCCAAGGAGCCGAAGGGCTCGTCGAGCAGCAGCACGCTCGGTTCAACCGCCAGCGCACGAGCCAATGCGACGCGCTGTCGCTGGCCTCCTGATAGCTGCGAAGGATAGCGCTGCGCCTGATTTTGCAGTTGGATCAGCCGCAGCAACTCGTTCACCTTTGTGCGAATCTGGTCGCTCGACGGACGAAACTTTCGCGGACGCACGCGCAAACCGAAAGCAATGTTCTCGAAGACGGTCATGTGCCGGAAAAGCGCGTAGTGCTGAAAGACGAAGCCGACGCGCCGTTCGCGCGCCGTTTGGTCCGTGATGTCGTTGCCATCGAATTGAACGGTTCCGCAATCCGGAAATTCCAATCCCGCGATGATCCGCAAGAGGGTCGTCTTCCCCGAGCCGGAGGGCCCAAGCAACGCGACCAGTTGCCCGTCCGGAATTTCGAGGCTGACGCCGTCGAGCGCGGTGAAGCGTCCGAAATTTTTTCTGATGTCGCGCACCGAAATACTCATTGTCCCATCTCCTCGCCTGCAGTGGCCTGCTCTGCGAGCTGCTGCCCTGCTTTCCATTCCACGATGCTTTTCACCAGCAGCGTCATCAATGCGAGCAGCGCCAAAAGCGACGCGACCGCAAACGCCGCGACGAACTGGTAGTCGTTGTAGAGAATCTCGATGTGAAGAGGCATCGTGTTCGTGAGGCCGCGAATGTGTCCCGACACCACTGATACCGCGCCAAATTCGCCCATCGCGCGCGCATTGCACAGGATCACGCCGTAGACCAGTGCCCATTTCACGTTGGGAAGCGTTACGCGAAAGAAAGTCTGCCAGCCGCTCGCGCCGAGGGTCAGTGCAGCCTCTTCCTCATCGTTGCCCTGTGCCTGAACCATGGGCAGCAGCTCGCGCGCCACAAAGGGAAACGTCACGAAGATCGTCGCCAGCACGATGCCCGGGACCGCAAAAATGATTCGGATGTTATGCGCGATCAACCAGGGTCCGAGAAATCCTTGCAAGCCGAAGAGCAACACGTAAATCAACCCCGAGACGACCGGCGACACCGAGAACGGTAAGTCGATCAGCGTGATGAGCACGCTCTTGCCGAAGAATTCGAATTTCCCGATGACCCACGCCGCCGCGACACCGAAGACGAGATTCATCGGCACTGCGATCCCCGCCGCCAGGAGCGTCAGCTTGATTGCAGCCAAGGCGTCGGGCTCGCTCAGACTGGCAAAATAGAAACGAAGGCCTTTTTCGAATGCGGTGCCGAATACGACGCCCAAGGGCAGCAGGAGGAACGCACCGAGAAATATAATCGCGACGGCGATCAGCAACCAGCGGACGAGTGTCGGCTCCGTCGTCGCCTTGGTCGCAATGTGCGGACGAGGCACGGCCCGGTTCGGGGTTATCCACGGTATCGAGGCAGCCATGGAATTCGGAAGGCGCGAACTACGCGCTACCGGCCTCCTTCTGCAATCAGCAGCGGCGCCGAACTCGGGGCTCCTGCGGAGGAGTCAGCACGGGGGTCATCGAGCTGTCGCTGACGCGCACTCCACTTCTGGACGATGTTGACCGCGAGCAACATAACAAAGGACGCGATCAGCATCACCACGGCAAGAGCCGTTGCGCCCCGATAGTCGTATTCCTGGAGTTTGGTGATGATCAGCAGGGGTGTGATTTCGGTCTTCATCGGCATGTTGCCGGCGATGAAGATCACGGAGCCGTACTCGCCCACTGCACGCGCAAAGGCGAGCGTGAAACCCGTAAGTGCTGCCGGCAGAATCGACGGCAGCAGCACGCGCCTGAACGTCTGCCAGCGGCCAGCACCAAGGCTCGCGGCTGCTTCCTCAAGCTCTTTGTCCAAATCCTCGAGTACCGGTTGGACTGTACGCACCACAAAAGGCAGGCCAATGAAGGTCATCGCGATCACGACTCCAAGTTGCGAGTAGGCCGTGCGAATACCAAGTGCGGCGAAGGGATGTCCAAGCCACCCGTTCGGCGCGTAAATGGTCGTCAGCGCGATTCCTGCGACGGCCGTCGGCAGAGCAAACGGGAGATCGACGAGCGAATCGAGCAACCGTTTCAGCGGAAACTCATAGCGAACCAATACCCACGCGACAAGCACGCCGAAGAAGAGATTAACGAGTGCTCCGATCAGCGATCCGCCAAAGCTCAACCGGTAAGACGCTATGGCTCGAGGGGCTGTGGCGATGCGCACAAACTCATGCCACGTCAATGTGGACGTCTTCAAGAACGTAGCGGAGAGGGGAATGAGCACAATCAGGCAGAGATAGAGCAGCGTGAAACCGAGCGCCAATCCGAATCCCGGTATGATGCTGCGCTGTTTGAATCGCACCTTCACGGTCTCAGGTCCCTTCTTGTGCGAGAACGGTCAGCCCAATTTCCGCGCTGAACGACGTCGTTCGAGCGCGGAAATTGGGCCCCGTCGCGCCGAAGTTTCCGGCGCTTGTCCGCCGCCTCGTTGGGGGTCCGGAGGGGCGGACACTCGCGCAAACCGATTACTGTGGCTGGTAGATCTGGTCGAACACTCCGCCATCGGCAAAATGGGTTGCCTGGGCCGTGTGCCAGTCAGCAGCGACATCCGCCAGCGTGAATAGCTTTATTTTCGGGAAGGTCGAGGCGTATTTCTTCGCCACCGATTCGAGACGTGGCCTGTAGAAATTGCGCGCCGCGATCTCCTGTCCTTCGGGCGAATACAAGTATTGAAGGTATGCCTCCGCCACCGCTCGCGTGCCTTTCTTGTCCACAACCTGGTCGACTACGGATACGGGCGGCTCGGCCAGGATGCTCTGAGAAGGGACGACGACCTGGAACTTGTCTGTCCCCAATTCCTTGACCGAGAGCAGTGCCTCGTTTTCCCACGCGAGCAGCACGTCGCCGATGCCCCGCTCGACGAACGTTGTCGTAGAACCGCGGGCTCCGGAATCGAGCACGGGAACGTTCTTGTAGAGCCGCGTGATGAAATCTTTCGCCGCAGCGTCGCTCTTCCCGGACTTCAGGTACGCGTAGCCCCACGCCGCCAGATAAGCCCAGCGGGCTCCGCCGGAGGTCTTGGGATTTGGTACGACGACAGAGACTCCCGGCTTCACGACGTCGTCCCAGTCCTTGATGTTCTTGGGATTCCCCTTGCGGACCAGGAAGACAATCGTCGATGTGTAGGGCGTGCTGTTGTTCGGCAAGCGCGACTGCCAATTGGCCGGCAGCAGTTTGGCTTTCTCGGAGATGGCGTCGATATCGTACGCCAGCGCCAACGTCACCACATCTGCCTGCAAGCCATCGATTACTGACCGGGACTGCGCTCCGGATCCGCCGTGCGATTGCTGAATCACAACGGTTTGTCCGGTCTTGGCCTTCCAGTACTGCGCGAACGCCTTGTTGTAGTCTTCGTACAACTCCCGCGTGGGGTCGTACGAAACATTGAGAAGGGTCAGCTGATTCTGAGCATGCACCCGCACGCCCAGAGCCAGAATCAAAGTCGCCGTAACGAGGAAAATGAGAACTTTTGCAGAAATTCGGGATCTCATCGTTCTCTCCGTTACAACCTGTAGAGTACGTCGAACTGCAATCGCTTCAGGTCTGTCTCGGCCGGCGCCGGCTGGGGCCACGGTTTTCCGAAAAGGCCAGTGAAGCCCAGTTGTAAGCGCGTTTCACTGCGTTTCGGTCTTCTTCGTAAATCAGTTTTCATTGAAATCTCCTGATCGATTTCGGCGTCACGCCTCCAGAAGTCTGGTCGGCTGCTTCAAAACCGGTCCCACTCCTCCCCATGCGGGGTCGGTCGCTAATTTCACTCCTGCGCTATCCTGGGCTCTTGCGGACCCGCTCCGTCTTATTCAGCTCGACGATACGGCCGTCATGAACTGTCAGAGTTACCGACCCGTATCGGATGCTTCGGAGCGCCAACGCAACCTCCTTCAAGAGTTCGCGCTCAGTCGTGGAGAGGTCCTGTTGCCAGTCTTGCGTTGTCACTGCGCTCATTTGCTCATCTCCGTCGGGCCTGACTTAAAACACCTATTCACTATTGCTTTTCGCTATTAGCTGAACTGCGGCGAATCACTAGTTGCGGCTACAACACAAATCTGCGAGGGAAGTGTGGTCGAGAATGCGCGCCGTCGCATTCCGAACGTCCAGCAGGACGCGGAACAAAGGACGGTGTTTGGGGTCGGAACTGATGCGTTGGCGAAGCGACTCGGCATCTTCAAACGGAGCGAGCGGACCATCGATCCGGCGAATCACTTCGCCGAGAGAGATTTCTTCCGCCGGCCGTCTGAGCCGGTAGCCGCCGTTTGCACCGCGCACGCTGGAGACAATGCGGGCACGCTTCAGCTCAAGCAGGATGGCCTCCAGAAATTTTTCCGGTAACTGCTCTTCGGAGGCGATGTCTCGGATTCTCGTCACACCCGCTCGATGCTTTGCGAGCACCGTGAGTGCCTGCAGGGCATACAGTCCTCGTTGAGAAATTCGCATCGGTTCCGATATTCCCTATGTCTAAACTAATTTCTATTGACTTACTAGACTTTGTCAAGCCAAAATACGCCCGACTTTTGTGGGCGCGAGGGGCAGCACGCGATGAAGTGGCCGGCGCGAGGCCTTCCTGTTGAGGATTCTTGCCTCGAGATCGGGCCCCTCTCTTCGGCGCGCTGTGCCCGGCGCCTATGGGCGGGCTCCGGGAAGTCAGTAACACAGAATTAACAATTGAGTCATGGAGCGTTCACGCGGAGCGCTTAACGTGCCTGTCGTTCGCGGGTGTATCCGAGAGCAGAGTCACGCGGTAGCCGCGCCCCCGTCGGCTCTGCAAGGGTGGGTTCCCCGCACTAGATTGGCACCGCGCCTATGGACGAGCGGGTGTCCGGGTTTCAACGGCCTCATCCAAAGCCCTTTTTGAGCACGGGTATCACCGGGTAATTCGCAGTTAAATTTAAGGAGGAAGGAATGCGAGCATTTGCTACGTGCATTGTAGCGCTTGGGTTGGCTGCGTCGCCGATTCTGGCGAAGGCGGCGGGAACGGGCGCGAATGACAGTCCGTCGTCGACGGAGGCAAAAAACACCACCGCGGCTCAGCCCGGCAATGGATCGAATGCCGAGGCAAAGGCCAGCCCGGCAGCGAAAGCCGAGCCGTCCAGCATGGAGCTGGAAAACGAGCTTCAAGAACTCCGCGGTCTCCTGGAGTCGCAATCCAAGCAGATCCAAGAACAACAGGAGAAGATGGAGGCGCTCGAGGATCAACTCAGGACCGCGACATCCGAGCGCGAAGGTTTCGCCTCTGAACCCGCCGATCCCGCCGGTATTGGTCCAGCGGTTGCTCTAGCAAATGCCGCGGCGAACGCGGGTGCGGCGGACGAAAAGTCTGAAGAGCCACCTGCCCTCCGGTACAAGGGCGTCACTTTGACGCCGGGTGGCTTCTTCGCAGCAGAAACCGTGTGGCGTCAAAAGGCGCTCGGGGCAGACGTCAACACGCCTTTTAACTCGGCCCCATTCGACGGCTCCTCAAACGCCCATATGTCGGAGTTCCAGGCCAGCGCACGAGAGTCGCGTATTACCTTGCGCGCGCAGGGCAAACTCGACAACGTGAAGATCGGCGGCTACTACGAGATGGATTTTCTCGGCGCCGGCGTCACGGCCAACAACAACCAGTCCAACAGCTATTCGCCGCGCGTCCGTCAATTTTGGGGCCAGGCTGCGTTCGACAATGGCTGGACCCTGACGGGCGGCCAGATGTGGAGCTTGATCCAGGAAACGGCGCATGGACTCGACAACCTCACCGAACTACCCCCGTCCGTGATCGACGCGCAACAACATGTGGGCACTAGCTGGGCTCGCCAGTACGCGTTCCGCGTGACCAAGAACTTTGACAACAAGGTCTGGTTGGGCTTCGCAGTGGAAGAGTCGCAAGCTACTCTTACAGTCCACGGGAACCCGACCGTCACTTGCGCGCCCCCCAATCCGAGTGGGCTCAGTTCCACTGGGGCCGCGACGGCGGTCACCACGGACGGGACGTGCGCAGCGTCCAACCTGAACGGCACGCTCGTCTACGTGCCCACCAAGGTCACGGCGACCACCGGCGACGTTGGCACCGGCGTTATTCTGCCCACCTCGTACAACAATTTCCTACTCGGAGCGTTCGGCACGACCGGCGGTGCTTACAATCCGCTCGGCAACTACCAGTACAATCCGGCGCCGGATCTTGTGTTCAAGGCCGCGTTTGAGCCCGGATTCGGCCACTATGAGATCTTTGGCCTACTGGCCCAATTCCGCGATCGCGTATTCCCATGCGCTCTCACGACCGCTGCAGCTCCGATCGCCGGTTGCGGGACGTTGCCCGCTGCGGCCGGAGGAGGGGCTGACGTCTTCTCGGCGGCCGGCGCCTTCAATGATTCCAGGACGGGTGGCGGCGCTGGTGCCAACGCGCGATGGTCACTTTTCAGCAAGCACGTTGACGTCGGTATTCACTTCCTTGGCGGAACCGGCATCGGTCGCTATGGCTCTGGCCAGTTGCCGGACGCGACGATCCGATGGACGACCCCGGTCAACCCCGCCGTGGATGGAACGATCGCCCCGCTGCACAACTATCAGTCGCTCGGGGTGGTGATGCTGCATCCTACACCGAAGCTTGACATTAACTTCTATGTCGGAGGCGAATACGACGCTCGGGCCGAATACACCAAGCCCGGGACAACGCCCCCCGCCGTAGGCTATGGAGCGGTGGGCCTTTCGAACTACGGCTGCACGACGGAGCTTTTACCGTTTACGTCGCAGTCCACTTCGATCGCCACCGGGGTTCCGACCGGCGTTGCCGGCTCGAACGGTTTCATTCCTGCTGTGCCCGCCAATTGCACGGGCGATACCAAGGACTTGATCGAGGGAACGGTTCAAATCTGGTATCGCTTCTACAAAGGCTCGAAGGGCACCGTTCAGTATGGACTGCAGTATTCCAATTACGTTCGGAACACGTGGCCGGGCGTAGCGACCCACACCGGCGCGGACGGTATTACATATTCGGCCGCGACCAACGGTGCACCGCACTCGGACGAGAACATGGTCTTCACCTCGTTCCGCTACATCCTGCCGTAAGTCGTTCGAGAATGTGTGTGGGGAGCTGAGATCTTAGCTCCCCATACGCTTTCCCTCGGTATCTTCTGCGCGGTAACGCGCTGCTCGCAATCCTCCGCACTCCTCCTGAAGCGCGCGGATTTCAAGTGCCGCATCCTGATTGGCCAGACGGTGTCGATCTGTGGCACGATGCACTGCATGTTGAGCAGGTACACGAGTATCGCGTTCATCGTGCTTATCCAGTTGAACTATGCGATTGCGCCGAAGCTTTGGCGTCGCCCGGAGTGACACCTGAAAGCGTCCCCGGTGATGCACGTCACAGCAGCAGAAGAAATTCCATTTACACTCGAAACCGGTGAGAGTACGATAGCGCGTTTGTAGCTGCACTTTATCTCTAGGCAATTAAGAGGGTCTTTTCTTGCGACCCGTGGTTCGTTTGAGCAATTATTTTCGGATTGCACTTTTAATCGGTGTGTTCGTGCTTGGCGCGGCGATCTTTTATGAGATTTCGTCTGCGCAGGGGACCGAATCAACGCCCCAGGCGGCGGTTTCCGACGTTTTCACCACGGAGCATCGCACTGTTTCCGATTCTGTCCGCGAGTTTTTCGGCTTCCGCGCGACGCCCGTCCAGCCGATCGCTTATACCCACAAAGTGCATCTCGGCAACGGTATGCAGTGTACCGATTGCCACGTCGGCGTCGATCAGGGACCCGACGCGCGAATCCCAAGCGTCAATTTCTGCATGACCTGCCACCAGGTGATCGCCACGGACAAGCCGGAGATTCAGAAACTCGCCGCGTACCGTGCGCGCGGGGAAGACATTCCGTGGCAGCGCGTCTACGGATTTCAGCCATCGGCGCACGTGAAATTCAATCATGCGCCGCATATCCGGGCCGGAGTCGATTGCGCCGTCTGCCACGGCGACATGAGACAGCAGACCGTGGCACAGCGCAAAGTGGACCACACGATGGGATTCTGCGTCGGCTGCCATCGGCAGAAGAATGTCTCGGTGGATTGCGTGACGTGTCATTACTAAGGCTTTCGGCGGCTGCGGCCTAGACCCGCAGTCAAAAGGAATCCATGGAACGTCGTGACTTCTTGAAAATCTCCGCAGTGGCCGGAGCGACAGCGGCTCTCGAAGGCTGCGGAAACCCGGATCACCAACTCATCCGGTTCGTGCCGGAAGAAGATCTGATCCCCGGCATCGTCACATGGAAACCGAGCATCTGCACGCTCTGCCCGGCGGGCTGCGGCCTGATCGCGCGCGTGATGCAAGGCGAAGCAGAAGTCATCCGCAATGGGCAGCTCGGCCTGCTCAAGATGGGCCTTGCCAAAAAACTTGAGGGCAATCCGGCGCACCCGATCAACCAGGGCAGGCTTTGTCCGCGCGGCCAGGCGGGATTGCAGGTCACATACCATCCCGACCGCGTCAAGGGCCCGCTGGTGCGCAATGGGCCGCGGGGCTCGGGGCAGTTTCGTGAGATCAGCTGGGATGACGCGATCAAGCAATTGATATCGCAGCTCTCGGACCTGCAGGCAAATCAGCCGGAGGGCGGACTCGCTTTCGTCACCGCTCCCCTCCGCGGACAGCGGAAGATGATCGTCGCTGCGTTCGCAACTTCCTTCAAGCATTCAGCGCCGGTCGAGTTCGCTTTCTTTGATGACGGCGTGATTCGTGCGGCCAACGCTGCGAGTTTCGGCCACGCTTTGCCGCCCACGGTCGACCTCGGCCGATCCAACTACGTGATTTCCTTCGGTGCAGACTTTTTGGGCACGTGGAATTCTCCGGTTGCGCAATCGCTCGGTTTCGGCCAGATGCGCAAGGGCCGGCCCGGGCAACGTGCGAAATTCGTGCAGTTCGAGCCCCGTATCTCGCAGACCGGTGCGAGCGCGGACGAGTGGATTCCCGTGCGCCCGGGTGCGGAGGGCGCTCTCGCTCTGAGTCTTGCCCACGTGATCCTTGCCGAAAAACTGCGGCCCGCTGCCGCTGCAGGCCACGCCGGTTCCTTGATTGATGGTTGGTCGCAGGGTTTACCGGACTACGCCCCCGAAAAGATCGCTTCGGAAGTCGGCGTGAAGCCCGAAACGATTGCGCGAATCGCTCGCGAAGCCGCCGCGCACGATCCCGCGATTGCGATCGTTGGGGATTCGGCAACGGCACAAACGAACGGTCTGTTCAATGCTCTGGCGGTCAATGCCTTGAACGCATTGCTCGGCAGCGTCGGAAAGCCGGGCGGCGTGCTGTTTGCACCGGCGTCTGGCGCCAAAGAATCGTCACCTTCGCCCCAACCATTGTCGTCACAGCTGGCTTCGAGCTTTGCCGCCGCTAAGGTGTTGCTGCTCTACAACGCGAATCCTGTGTTCGCCGCGCCCGGGGCCTGGGGCGTTCAGGCGGCCATCGACAAGGTCCCGTTCATCGCCAGCTTCGGGAGTTTCATCGACGAAACGAGTGCGCTTGCCGATCTGATCCTGCCCGATCACTCGCCACTCGAATCATGGCTCGATGACGTGCCGCCGTCTGGCTCAGCCAAGCCAGTTGTCAGCGTCGCGCCGCCTGCCATGAACCCGCTGCACAACACCCGCGCGATGCCGGACGTTCTTCTCGACATTGTGCATCAACTCGGCGGGAATCTGGCCAAGTCACTTCCCTGGAAAACGTACGATGAAGCGATCCAAGCTTCCTTCACAGCGCTTTACAAGGAGAAGGGCGCCAAGGCTGCGAAGGATGCGGACGAATTTTGGAAGAACGCCCAAGGACAAGGCGGTTGGTGGAGCACTGACGAAAGCAAAGCCGCGCCGGCCGGCGGATCGTCAGCCGGTTCAGCTGCAAGAGTGGCCGCACCGCAATTTGAAGGCGACCCGAGCCAGTACCCGTACCACTTTCTGCCGTTTGCTTCTCAACTGCTCTACGATGGCTCGCTTGCACATCTGCCGTGGATGCAGGAGACGCCCGATCCGCTCTCAACCGTGATGTGGGGCACGTGGGTGGAAATCAATCCCAGCACAGCGCAGAAGTTGGGGATTCAACAGGGCGACCTCGTGGAAGTTGTGTCCGCATACGGCAAGCTGCAGGCGCCGGCGCTACTTGCGCCCGGCACTGCGCCGGACGTGATCGCCATGCCCGTCGGGCAGGGTCACGCGAACTTCACGCGGTATGCCACCGGCCGCGGCGCCAATCCGATCTCAATTCTGGCGCCTGCGACCGTAGAGGGCACCGGCTCGCTCGCCTGGGCGGCTACGCGCGTGAAGGTTTCTCTCGTAGGCAAAGGAAAACTGATCTTGTTCGGCGGCAGCTTGAGCGAAGCGTCTCCGGAGCTTAAGCACCGTTAGAAGGTCTGAGCACATGGCGCATCAGTGGGGCATGGTGATCGATCTCGACCGTTGCAATGGCTGCGAGGCCTGCGTTGCGGCTTGCCATGCCGAAAACAACATTTCGACGGTCGGTGAGGAGCAAGCTGCGCTGAGCCGCGCCAAGCACTGGATTCGCGTCGAGCGCTACTACGAGGGCGAGTTTCCCGACGTCCGGGTGAAATTCATGCCGGTGTTCTGCCAGCAATGCGACGCTGCGCCGTGCGAGCCGGTTTGTCCTACTTTCGCGAGCTATCACACGTCTGAAGGGCTGAACGGGCAGGTGTACAACCGCTGTATCGGCACCCGCTACTGCGCGAATGCTTGCCCCTACGTGGTTCGCTATTTTAACTTCTTCAATCCGGTTTGGGAGAAACCTCTCCACTTGCAGCTCAATCCGGACGTCTCGGTCCGCGAAGTTGGCGTGATGGAGAAATGCACATTTTGCGTGCAGCGGATCAAAGCAGGAAAAATTCAGGCCGCCGCCGAAAAGCGGGAACTCAAGGACGGCGAAATCCAGCCGGCCTGCGTGCAATCGTGCCCCACTAAAGCGATGGTTTTCGGCGACCTCAGCGATCCCGAAAGCGAGGCCTCGCGGCTGGCGGCTTCAAGCCGCGGGACAAAGCTTCTTGGCGAAGTGGGCACGCGGCCCCGAGTAACTTACCTTCAACGGGACTCATGGCATGGCAGCGAAAACACCTGAACAAATTACAGACGACTTACTCCGCCCGATGTCGGGTCTGTCCGCACCCTACGTGCTCTCGGCAGCGTTTCTGGCTGGTGTGGTCGTGGCCGCCGGTTGCGCCTTCTTCTATCAGGTGTACGCGGGACTGGGCGTATCCGGCCTGCGCACGCCGGTTTTCTGGGGCTTCTACATCACCGATTTCGTCTTCTGGATCGGTCTCAGCCACGCGGGCACTCTGATCTCAGCTATTCTGCGTCTCGCGAACGCGACGTGGCGACGCCCCGTCACTCGCTGCGCCGAGGTGATCACCGTTTTCGCGCTTTCGATTGGCGCCACGTTTCCAATCATCCACTTGGGCCGCCCGTGGCTTGCATTCTGGCTGTTTCCATATCCGAGCGAGCGTGGCATCTGGCCCAACATCCGCTCGCCTCTGCTCTGGGACTTTTTCGCGATCAACACCTATCTGATCAGCAGCGTCACGTTCCTCTTGCTGCCCATGCTTCCGGATTTCGCGCTGATCCGCGACCGCGCTACAGGCTGGAAAAAGAAAATCTATGGCGCATTGGCGCTCGGATGGACCGGGACGCCCAAGCAGTGGCACCGGCTCGAGACCGCCATGCACGTCATGGCGATCGCGGTGATTCCCGTGGCGGTTTCGGTACACAGCATCGTGTCCTGGGATTTCGCGATGGCGCCTGTGCCCATGTGGCACTCCACGATCTTCGCTCCCTATTTCGTGGCGGGCGCAATCTTCAGCGGCATCGCGGCTCTCATTCTCGCAATGGCGCTCCTGCGCAAGTTCCTGCACCTTGAGGAGTACCTGCTCCCCGTTCATTTCGAGAACCTGGGGAAACTGCTGCTCGTGATGAGTCTTCTCTGGTTCTACTTCGTCTTCGCCGAGCGCTTGACCTCATGGTATGGCAACGAGTCATCCGAAATGGCCGTATTCTGGACTACCCAACACGGATCGTACTCGCCGCTTTTCTGGTTGATGGTGTTCTGCAATTTCCTGATTCCGTTCCCCATCCTTGCGATCAAAAAGTTCCGGACGATCACCGGAACGGCGATTGCATCCTTCACCGTGGTTGTCGGCATGTGGCTCGAGCGTTTCTTGATTATCGTGCCGTCTCTTTCGCACAAGTATCTGACTTACAGCTGGGGCACGTATCGTCCGACCTGGGTTGAAATCACGATCACGGCGGGCACGTTCTGTGCGATGGCTCTGCTGTACATGATCTTCTCGAAGATTGTTCCCATCATCTCCATTTGGGAACTCAAGGCCGGGTTGCATTTGAAGCCGCAGGCGGTGCGCCTCGTCGTGCGGGAGAACGAAGCGGGGGCAGACTAACATGCCAATTCCACCTGTCATCTACGGGCTGTTCCCCGATCCCGAGTCCGCTGAGCGGGGAATGAATGCGCTCAATCGCGCAGGTGTGAGCCCAAACCGAATCGTCGTGATGTCCTCAGAGCCATTCGATGGATACTCCTTCAGCAAAATGGACCACGCGACGCCGATGCCTTGGCTCGCGGCGTGTGGCGGCGCGGTGGGCGGTACGCTCGGTTTCCTGCTCGCGCGATTGACGCAAGAGGCGTATCCGATCGTCACTGGCGGCATGCCCATCCTCGCTGCGTGGCCCAGCGGCATCGTCACCTATGAGCTCACGATGCTCGGCGCGGTCTTGACCACAATCGTGACGCTCCTCGTCACTACGAAACTGCCGAATTGGAAATCCAAGCTCTACGATCCGGAAGTCTCCGACGGCAAGATTCTCATCGGCGTGCTGGAACCGTCTGACGCCTCACGCGCCGAGATCGAAAACCGCCTGCGCGGCGCCGGCGCTGTGAAGGTCAAAGCCACGGGCGTTCGCCCTTAGCAACATTCGTTTGCAATCGGAGCTTCGCCGCGGTTCTGCGCTCATGCTCTCTGCAAGGCTAATTTCGCGGTAAGATGTGTTCACGCGCCCGTAGCTCAGCTGGATAGAGCATCTGGCTTCGAACCAGAGGGTCGGGAGTTCGAATCTCTCCGGGCGCGCCATTCCTTCCCCTGCGTCCTCATTGAGTTACGCCAAAACTTCTTCCAACTCTCCTTCCTGATTTTTTGGAACACTTGGAGCAACTTCGGGTTCTTCAGTCGGCAGAGTGAAGCCGTATCCCACACGCTCGGCCTCGTCTAGCCTTGCCTGCACATCGTCCTTCAACTTGGAATACAGTTCGGTCATGGTGTGTGGCTTGTGACCCATCCAATAATTCAGGATGTCGTCTTGCGCTCTCTGGCGTCGAAGCCAAGTATTGCGGTAACGCCGAAAAGCATGGAAGGCCATACCCTTTGGAAGCACAACCTCCTCCGCTTCGACGCTTTGAATCGCCGCATAGGCTTCGCTCAGACGAGGTTTCAACTGCCTTTTCGCCACGTTCCTCGGGTGCCTCGGCGTCCCCTTGTCTGAGGTAAACAGCAGTCCGGTTTTCCCGCCAAAGTATCCAGCAACACACGCCGCGATGTCCGGATGCAAGTCGACTTCACGGGTGCTCGCGTCGGTTTTCCCGTACGGGACGATTTCGCCGAAACGGTTCACCTGTTGCTCGATGCCGAGAGTGCGGAAGCCGTTCTTGAAGTGCTTCGCTTCCACCGCAAGAACCTCGGAAATCCGCCCTCCTAACGCTGCGAGAAGGATGTAGAGCATCTGTTCCCATCCTTCCGCCAATTCAATCATCGTCGTCACAACAGCGGAACTGGGACACGGTTGGTTCTGTCCTTTGATCTCCGGCATGTCCATGAACTCTGCGTTCCACTTCCGCTGATAGATTGGCTCGCCGTTCTTGGGGTCGCACGCAGACGACACAACGGATTTGACGATCTGCACGTAGTTGACGATGGTCTTCGGCGCGAGTTCCGCCGCGTACATCTTTTCGATCACAACTTTGACCGCGGCGTTATCCACGTCGGCCAACGCGAGGTCGCCGAGATCCGGCAAAAGCCAGTTATCCAACGCTGACTGGATCGTCGGAACGGAAGTTTCACGAATCGGCTTCCGTTTCCGGGTTGTGGCCTGCCGGAGCCAGACTTTCGACTGCTCCCGAAAGGTAAGGCTTGCACCGACGACGGCCCTGTTAAAGTGTTCTTCCGAGTTTGCGCCAGATGAGGCGACGATTTCCCGAGCGCGTCTTTCGATCTCGGGCTTCGTCAATTTTCCCGGCCCGGAAGCTGGGCAGATTTTCTCGTTCATCTGCTTCCTGCTCGTCTGCCCCGGAACATCCAGCCTAAATCTGACCCGGTACCACTTTCCTTGAACGACAACCGTGCCGCTTTGTCCAGAACGTCGGGACATTGACCGCTGTCCTTTCCGTTCCGGCACCGCTGCAGGCACGCTACCATGCAGAGCCGCCGCTCGCAAAGTCGCAGCAGTATCGACAGTGGACGGTTGAGGCTGCATAACCAGCCCATTCCGCGACGGCCACGAAGTCACGCTACTCGCAACAAAAACGTCCCCCGATCCGGCGTGCAATGATGCGAAGCCGCAAGATTGAGGCTCGGGACTGCTAGAGAGTTTGTTGGGACGTTGCTCTCGGAACAACTGCACTGGCGCAGCCACAGGGAGGGCCGTGGCGGATGCGCCTGTGTCGCAGGGAACTCCGAAGCGTGACGGATCGCAGATTGCAGTCTGCATTTCGGTGACCGCTCTGCCATCGTCCGGGCACACCCGTAGCGGCTGGCAACACCACACGGGATGCCGCTCCGCTGCGGCTAGAAACGATGCAGGGTGCGCTTTCGCGCGAATCCCTCAACCTACGTCCTCTATTTTACCATCGACGCGTTACCTCGTAACGCAGTTGGCCCCATCCCCTCGAAGATTTTTCGTGACTGGCGCTGTTACGATGTGGCGAAAGTACGGTATGGACGGTCGGACCGGGGCTGCTTGTCACATCGCAATCCCCTTCATTCAGTCGCGATTGCCGGTGGTCAAAGAAATGGTCAAAGTCGTCGCCATAAAGGCACGCCACCTGAGATAAAGTGAATTGCCGTGCGCGGACTGGAGTCCCGAGATGAACTGGACCGATATCTTCAAGACGCTCGCCGGTTCTCTTGTTGTTTCTGGCGCAGCCGCATGGCTCTTACGAAGCCTTTGGTCGCAGATGTTATCTCGTGACCTAGAAGCGTTCAAAGCTAAGCTAGAAAACAGAAGCGCCATCGAGATTGAGCGGCTTAGAGGCGAACTCAAGCGAGCGGCGTTTGAGCACGAAACCCGCTATGCAAGGCTTCACGAAAAACGCGCCGAGGTTCTGGAAGAGTTGTTCAAGCGATTGGTCAAGGCGAACCGGGCCTTCTCCGATAGATTCCGCTCGGGTCACTTTGCCGGTGAGCCATCCTTAGAGGTACAAAGCGAACGGGCAGCGGAAGCAGCCAACCAATTTGTCGATTGGTTTTCTGAAAACATGCTCTTCATTGACGATGCCCTGAGAGAAAAAATCTACAGTGTCAACAGTCACTTTTGGAATCTGTGGCGCACACGGACACCTATGTCGGGAGAAGAGCGAGGTAGGATTATTTCGGAGTTCTTCAAAGAATCACCCGTGCTGTTAGACGAAATCCGAGCAAGAATCCTCGAAATGCTCTCGCCGCCAGCGGATGGGGGCGGGCCTCGGCGAGATCACCGAAGCCTGCCGGGTGCATGATGTTAGTGCTGCGTCGAAAGGAAAATCCATTCTCGAAGTTGCGTGTGCCTACACCGCAATGGAATGCCGCTTGCCCTGCGCTTCCGTTCGTCCTTCATGCGTGCGCGGTCCTATCGAGATTGCGGGCGAGGGACTTCTTGCTGGCTCGCGACGCACGTCAAAACAGTGAGGCGTTCTTCACAGCGAATACGAGCATGAGCACGAAGGCGCACGCGATGGCCAACATGGCCCAGTCGCCGAGTTTGTTGGAAGTCCGCATCGTTTTCCGTGCCGTGTCGGCCATTCGGTCGCGCAGCTTTTCTGCATCGACGCTCGATTTCTGCACTGTGTTTGCTACTGCGTCAAAAAAAGCCGACACGCTAAGTTCCGGCGATTCGACACCCTTGAACGCATTCGCCGCGCGCTGCCACAGTAACGCCTTCTGATTCTCGTAGTAGCTTCTCGCCCGAGCAACCTCGGCGACAATTATCGATTCTATGAAATAGCTCCTATGCCGGTTGTGCAACCAGCTAAGGAAAATGCAGACGAGAATCAAAACCCAAGCCGATTTGAGGCACCACGTTGCCGCCATACCTGAACTAGGACTGTGCCGTTGAAGAGAGCCAAGGAATGTGACGCTAAGAGCGAAGGTCCCGCTTGCAAGGAGGATGATCTTCTCGGAAAAGGAAATGCGCATCTCCGCGATCCTGACGAACTCATCGGCCATATGGCGTGTCTCGTCGAGGTCCTTGCTGGCCGATTCCCTAAGCTGCCTGTAGAGGCGAGGGATTTCCGCAGCGAAGGTCTTCAGCATCTCGGGCGGTATGTGTATCGTTGCCTTGTGATCGTTTTCGCCCATAATCTGCATACTGACCAGCGGAGCCGATGGAAGATCGTTAGTGTCAGCGGTCAGTATCCAGCTCGACGCAGCGCGGACCGAGTGGCGTAAGCCATATCCGAAACAGAGCGGCTAGGCTTCGCTTTCTAAGCAGAATCCCGATCACATTCGCCTTGCGCCCTTGCGGTTCCGCGCGGACCTAAACACATCTCCTTTGCGACTCGCAGGTCTAGGGAAGACGAACCGATCCGACCATGCTTAGTATCCTAAGAAATACACACTTTTTCCACAGTACGTACTTCGAGCATCAATGTATTAACTTGACATAAGAATTGCCGTTGAGAGAGTCTCATCGGCGAAAGTCTGACTCGTGGGAGGGATTTATGCGCGCCTCGCGGTTGTTGCCCTTGGTCTTGATCGTCTGCGTTGTTTGCTCATCCGCTTCGGCTCAACAAACAGCTTCGACATCCAGTCCGCCAGCCACGAGCGATCCGCAGGCCGTCGCGCTGGTCCAGCGCGCTTTGGTTGCGCTGACAGGTGGCGCCACCGTTAGCGACGTGACTCTCACCGGCACCGCGCGCCGCATCGCCGGCTCCGACGACGAGACCGGCACCGCCACTCTGACCGCGACAGCCGCGAGCGATAGCAAAGTCAGCCTGAACTTCCCCTCCGGCCAGCGCACCGAGATTCGCAATCACTCCGCCGTTCCTCTCCCCGGTGCTCTGCCACCGGGCGTACCCGCTTCCGTTTTGCAGGCCGTGCAACCGGTCGGCGCTTGGTCCGGCCCCGACGCCGCGATGCACGGCATGGCGGGCCACAACATCATGACCGACCCGTCGTGGTTCTTCCCCGCGCTCACGCTCGGAAATCTTCTGTCTTCGCAAGCATACGTGTTGTCATATGTCGGTCCCGAGGCGTTGAACGGCCAAGCCGTCGTGCACGTCTCCGCCACGCAACAGTTCCCGCTTCTGTCAAATGCTGACCCTCAATCCGCGAGCCTCTTACAGCATTTGAGCCAAATGAATATCTATCTTGACCCCACAACGTCGCTTCCCGTAGCGCTCGCCTTCAACGCCCATCCCGATGCAAATGCTCTGGTCGACATCCCTACCGAAATACAGTTTTCCAGCTATCAAGCTGTCGGCGGAGTGCTGGCACCATTTCACGTACAGAAGCAGGTCAACCACAGCCTGGTCCTCGATCTCCAATTCAACAACGCGACGTTTGACTCCGGCCTTACGGCCGTCTCGTTCCAACTCCAGTAAGGAGACTGTCAATGACTTTCCTGCGCCGCGCTCTCGTGTTTGCAACGTTATGGGCGGCTACAGCATTGCCGTCCGTTGCCCAAGCTACGACCGGCACACCACCGTTTGGCTCCTTCGGTGGCGGACCGATTGACACAATCGATCTCGCGAACTTGAATGTGCACCTTGTGATCCCGGTGCTACAGAAAGCGGGGCGCGGTATCCCATTCAACTATAACCTGACCTACGACGGGTCGATTTGGACTCCGATGACATCAAGCGGATCCACCACTTGGGAACCAACGGGCTCCTTCGGTTGGGTCCTTCCGGGAGTTGGTTACGTCCAGGTATTCTCCGAGGACGTAGGCTACGGCATTTTCGCGCAACTCATCAATTACATAGACGCTCGTGGAACGCCGCACAGTTTTGGGGCTTCTTATGTTCTCGCCGAGGTCGGGAATTGTAAATGGTATGGAAGCCCGACGACTCCGGATGGTTCTGGTTACACGGCTTCTGTCGCATGGGTCACGTCCTGTGTGTACACCATTACGGCAAGAAACGGCGAAGTCGTGGTGACGAGTAACGGGCAGCTAGCAACAGATAGCAACGGAAACCAAGTCACCGTCAATTCAAACGGGCAACTCTTCGATACGCTCAATTCAACAACACCTGCACTGACATTTGCAGGCGCGGGTACCGCGGCGAGTCCCAACACGTTCACATACACTGCGCCGAACAACCAGGCCGCTGCCTACACGATGAACTACACCAACTACACGGTTGCGACCAACTTTGGGGTGACTGGAATCACGGAGTACAAGTCAAGCGCCGCCGTGCCCCTCGTAACCAGCATCGTCCTGCCGGACGGCTCTCAATACACGTTCACGTATGAATCTACGCCAAGTACTCCAGCGTCGGGCGCGTGCATTCCATACACTGGCACGACCTGCGTCACGGGTCGTCTCACATCGGTTAAGCTACCGACGCAAGGAACCATCACCTATTCGTATTCGGGCGGGAACAATGGAATTCTGTCTGACGGCACAACGGCTACCCTAACTCGCAGCACTCCCGACACCGGATCCAGCGCTTGGACTTACGCTCATACGGAGTCCGGCACCGCTTGGACAACGACCATAACCGATCCAAGTTCACAACAAAATCAGACAGTGATGAACTTCCAAGGCATTTACGCGACGCAAACACAGGTGTACCAAGGCTCCGCTGCGCCCGCCAACCTACTCAAGACCACATACACGTGCTACAACGGCTCGGCAGCGCCCTGCAACTCCACAGCGATTACATTGCCCATCACGCAGAGCACGACCTACGTGCAATGGCCAGGTGGACTGGAATCCGAAATCAATACTTTCTACGACAAAGAAACTGTAAACGGGAGTACTTCCAGCTACGGCAACGTAACCGAAAAGGACGAGTATTCCTATGGAGCAGGTGCACCCGGCTCTCTAGTGCGCAAGACGCTGGTCACCTATGCAAGCCTTGGTAACGGCATCGTCGGTAAGCCGTCCACAGTCACAGTGGAAGATGGCTCGGGCAACGTTAAGGCGCAGACAACGTATTGCTACGACGAAGGTACGCCGTCAGGCACAACAACCTGCAACGCGACAGGGTCACCGACGGCAACGTCAGGCACTCCGCAGCATGTCTCGGTTACAGGTTCGCGTGGAAACGCGACGACCATCACCTATCTCGTTTCGGGCTCGGCAACACTGGGCAGGACTTTCACTTACTACGATACCGGAAACGTCAACGTCGCCACCGACGTGAACCGGGCGCAAACGACTTACACATACGGCGGTTGTACCAATTCATTCCCCACACTGGCCACCGAGCCGATCGGCGGCATGACCAAGTCGACGGCGTGGAATTGTATTGGCGGTGTCACCACATCGATCACTGATGAGAACAATCAAACGGTTTCGACTGCCTTCACTGACGCGCACTTCTGGCGACCCAACTCCCAGACTGATCAGCTATCAAACAGCACGAGTTTAGCGTACAGCGCCGGAACAACCCTTGCGTCCGTTGAGAGCACGCTGAATTTTAACGGCAGCACGTCAACGGTCGATGTTCTAGCGACCGCAGATGGCCTTGGCCGACCGCATATTTCCCAGGCTAGGCAAGTTCAATCGTCGACCACGTACGATTCGGTCGAAGTCGATTACGACAGTCTCGGCCGGCCAAATCGAACGACCCTGCCCTATTCAGCCACGGCAGGCCAAACGAACTCTTCCGCGCCTTCAATTAGGACGGCGTACGACGCATTGTCAAGACCACTTCAAATTACGGACGGCGGCGGCGGGACTACGACTTACACTTACAGTCAGAATGATTCCTATGTAGCAGGAGGTCCAGCCCCATCGGGCGAAAATACGAAGCGGAAACAACTCGAATACGATGCACTCGGCCGCCTTACTTCTGTCTGCGAAATCACGGCGGGGACAAGTCTTGCTCCCGCCGGGAATTGTGCGCAATCCTCACCCCAAACCGGCTACTGGACAGAATATACGTATGATCTGAACAACAATCTAACCGGCGTCACACAAAACGCTCAATCATCCGGCAAGCAGACGCGAAGCTACACATATGACGACCTCGGCCGCATGACCTCCGAGGCGAATCCTGAATCGGGAACCACGACCTACACGTACGACACCGACTCAACCTGCGGCACATCCGAGGGCGACCTGGTTAAGAAGGTGGATGCCGTTGGGAATACGATCTGCTACGCGTATGATGCTCTGCATCGGCTAACGAGCACCGCGTACCCTTCCGGTACGTACGCGGGCGCGACGCCGCAAAGGCATTTCGTCTACGACTCCGCGACCGTCAACGGCGTCACGATGGCCAACGCCAAGGCGCGTCTGGCTGAAGCGTACACCTGTTTTTCCCCATGCAGCACGAAGCTGACGGACGAGGGCTTCAGCTATACGGCGCGCGGGGAACAAAGCGACGTGTACGAATCCACCCCTCACTCTGGTGGCTACTACCACGTCAACGAAACGTATTGGGCAAACGGCGCGCCGAATCAGCTCAACGGAGGGACCAATCCGCTCCCCGGCGTGCCTACGATCACTTACGGCGTCGATGGCGAAGGCCGCACTTACTCTGCGACAGCTTCCTCCGGTCAAAACCCGTTATCGAGCACCACATACAACATGGCCAGCTTGCCGACTGCCGTGAACCTCGGGTCGTCCGACAGCGATTCTTTCACATACGACAGCAATACGAACCGGATGACGCAGTACAAGTTCACCGTGAACGGTCAATCCGTCGTGGGGACGCTGAACTGGAATCCCTTGGGCACTCTCGGCAGCCTCGCAATCACCGACCCGTTTTACAGCGCCAATACGCAGACGTGCTCATACTCTCATGACGACATGACTCGCATTGCGAGCGCAAGCTGTGGGTCAATTTGGTCGCAGACGTTCACCTACGACGCGTTCGGCAACATCCAGAAAAATGGCACGAATTCATTCCAGCCGAACTACACGACCAGTCCGCCGACAAACCAGTATTCGTCGATCGGCAGTTGCACTCCGTCCTACGATGCTGACGGCAACATTCTGAATGACTGCCTAAATACGTACACATGGGATTCCAATGGTCGACCGGTCACTGCGGACACGGTAAGCCTCACGTATGACGCTTTGGACCGCATGGTAGAGCAGAATCGGAGCGGGACCTATGCGGAGATCGCGTACGCGCCGTCCGGAGGCAAGCTTGCTCTCATGACCGGCTCGTCGCTGCAAAAGGGGTTCGTGCCGCTCCCCGGCGGCTCAATTGCGGTGTACAATTCGACTGCCCTTGATCACTACCGCCATTCCGATTGGCTCGGCAGTTCGCGCCTCGGCTCCACGACCTCTCAAACCGTACTGTACGACGTTGCTTACGGCCCTTATGGAGAACCGTACGCGCAGTCCGGAACGCCGGATCTGTCGTTCACTGGGGCGAACCAGGACACCGCTCCGAATCTCTACGATTTCCCCGCGCGCGAATACGGCATTCAAGGCCGTTGGCCTTCACCCGATCCGGCTGGCATGGCTTCGGTGGCTCCGTCAAACCCGCAAACTTGGAATCGCTATGCCTATGCCTTGAACGACCCGTTGACTGTTATCGACCCGGCTGGCTTGGAAAACGACCCGTACTGTTCCGAGGTGGAATGCGGTGGCGGCGATTCCAGCGGCCTGCCGGACTATTACGGCAATAGCGACGGCCTCTTAGCCGGGGCCGCGGGCGGATCAAACGACAACCAGGACCCGAACCAATGCCAGCCGCCACTCTGTCAAACCCAAACCACTTGCAATGACAACGGCTGCACGAATGTAACGACGGACATCGTTCCCCTCGATTACTGCGATCCCTCGACCGACGATCTATGCCGCCTCTATTTCAACCAAATGCTGAATCACTATCAGGCTTTCGGAAATTTACTGGAAGCACGCTATTGTCCGATTCCCACTTTATGCCTAGCTGGGATGATGACGAGCGCCTATATGAGGTCAGTCTATGCCAACCTAGTTGTGGGAGCGGTGGGGTCGGGAGCGGGCATCGTTGGCACCCTTGGGAAGGCCGCAGCCCTGGAGATACCCGCGGCCACCAGCACTAGGGTATTTTGGGTTGGGCAGGACGGCCTCCAAGCTGCACTAGGGTCAGGAGGACAACTCTTGGAGCTTAGTCCAGAGGCTCAGGCGGCCTTGGAGGCGGGCGATCCTTCAGTTATGCAGGCTGAATCAGCGGCATTCGCCCAAGGTGCAACTGGTACTGTAGAGGTATTCCTGGGAAACGGCGTAGGTAACACATTCTGGAACTACGAATGGCCCGAACTGGCGAATAACTTAAGCAATGGCGAAATCCAAAATATCATCATTCATTTCTGATATGGAAAATTCTGCTGAAGCCAAAGTAATGTTTGGGAAGGTCGCCGGGACGCTAGTGTACGAAGACGAATTGGGGCAAATGGTCTTTGTATTCGACGTTTCACCTGCCAAAGACGATTCGACGGGGAAATGGAAACTCTACCTCAACTCCCAGCCGCTGGTGAACGGCAAAGTTGCTCAGCCGAAGACAGAATCAGAGTGGCAGCGGATCGCGACTGCAGTAGAGGGGACAAAGCAGTACGCCGAATCCCGCGGCTATCTAATTGAGGTTCGATGAGCGATTAACGGTCCCCATAATCGTTTGCCCAACAGTACACGAAGCTCGTTTCTGCCCTTGATCTCCCCCTAGATTCCGCCCGCGGGATGACACAAGACTTTCGCCGCTTACACTTTTTCGCCTGTCAATCCGTACAGGCGCGCGGACTGGAACGAAATCTGGCCCCACGATCTATTTCCCTTCGCAAGCCGCAACGTGTCTTGCGGAACAGAGGAGGAAGCTTGCGCCCCTCGGGACCCTCTCAGCTAAATAGCCACAATTACAGAACGCAGGTTAGTAGCTATCGAACGCCCTGCTTCACCTCCCGCGAATACGCTCGAAGCGTTTGTCCCAACAGACTTCTGACTTCATCGTCGGGTAGGTCTTCAAGACCGCGTGCGATCTCGTGTTGAGTTGGTTCCGGTTCATTAGGTGGGATGAACGCTTTTAGCGATCCCGCTGCGTCTCGCTCGGCCGATTGACAAGCCGTCCACGCTGAGTCAAGCAATGCGAGCGTAAGAGGCCGTTCAGCAACGAAACGCTTGATAAACTCCTCGCGCTCGGGCGTAGGCGCATAGTCGTTCTTCGCATGCGTCCAAACGAACCATACCGCGGCATCGCAAAGCGGTCGATACCGCGGGTCATCCAAGATTTCAAACGCGCTGTCGATCTCGCGCTTGTTGATGGCGAAGTAGACGTAACGGCCGATGGCCTCCTGCGTCATTCCAAGCTGGGAATAGCGGATGACTTCGAGTTTTTCCGCTTCTGTCAGATCGCGTATGTCACTCGCGCGGTGCTTACTGAACGCACGAGCGGCTGAGACCACGGCGATGTCGTATGAATCACCGACGAACGTTCGCCGCGCCCCGTCCGCCTGCACCACGCACTGCCACGAGCCGTCTTTGTAGAACACTCGGCCCTCAACATCACCGGGAAGGATTACGGTATTCGGTTCGGACGGATTCTCGATCCCTTCTTTTTCGAGGATGCGTTTGACTTCGGCATCCCGGCCGTTGGCGTTCACAAACCGCACAATTTCGTTTCGCAGTCGCACCGGCCGATCCTGTGCGAGCGGAGCGAACCTCGGGTCAATCAGGCTGTCGTCGGCGCTGTTCTCCTTTCGCTGTCTCGCCTGAACGCTCGGCAAGCCGGTCGTATCGACCTGCCAGCCCGCGCTCTGTTTGACGAACTCGTCGTACGCTTTTTCCTGTGCTTCTTTCGTCGTGCCCATCTTCGTATTTCTCCCTACTCGTTATTTTCGGTACGCGCTGCCCCGAGCAAGGCACCGCTCTAACTCTTTCGCTAGAAACCCAAAACTCGCTGATGCGAACATCCAGAAACCGTCTGGGAATTTCGTGTACGCTCGCCACTCGCCATCCACAAACCGGACGGGGATCGCACGCCCGCAAATGACCAACTGTCTCGTGTAGTTCGGCGGGAAGAAGCGTTGGAGCTTTGCGCTACCAGAGTGACTGTGGGATGTTGTGTTGCGTGAGTTTCTTTCTTGCTTCTGCAACTTCTGCTTCTCCGATCTTTCGTAGTTCTGCCTCTGTATTGTCCGCGCCGTACAGAAATGGCACGAGCGTCGCGGCGGGTGACGAGGTGTCATGCGCGAAGTAGCCCTGCCAGAATTGAATCGACGATGCCGCGTCGCGAAGTTCGTTCAGCAGCGCGATGTCATCGGTGTCGTACTTCCGCGCGAAGTGCTCCATAGAAAGGTCATTCACGTCGCTCAACCTCGAAACGCCGCTGCCGGTCAGCAACTCGTCAAGCATCGCAGCGAGTTTCGGATCGGGCTTGCGGATCGCTAATGTTTCCCTGTCGCCGTCAATCTGCTCGGGACATTCCGCGTTGAGCAGGTCCGCCAGCGCTTCCAATCGAGCCTTTGCCGACTTGCGACGGTCGCAGGCGAGACGGCGAAGCAGAGACTCCCGGCTTTTTCGCTTGTACGGACCGAGTGTCGGAGGCAAATTCATGCCGAGGAGCCGCAACGCTTTCTCGCGCGTGCCGGAGGTTCCGCGCGTCGCCAGTTCGGACAGAAGGTGCTCTGGTGACGGGTAGCGCATCTACGCCGCCTCAGCCAGTAGTTTCGGGTCCGCCGTCGCGGGCATGTCGCCTTTCTGCGGAGCGGCGTAGGTCACCCGCGATCCGCATTGCGGACAGGGATCGACCAAGATGCCTTTCGCGCCGTAGTAGCGGTGACCGCTCCACCGGCAGATTTGGCACTTCACTTCGCGTTTGGGTTGCGTTGGCATGGAAATGTCCTTGTGAAATGGAAAGTCGGCTAAAAACCTAGTCTGTGCGCGATTTGAGCGGCTTTAGAGGCGCTGTCTCGGGTTGCTAGCGTCACTTCGAGAGCCATTCGCGGTTGGTCGGGCATCACTAGGTCACGACGCGCCACGCACACCTACCCCCGAGGTCCCCGGCCCTCCGGGGGGTACTTGAATCGAAATAGGGTCCCCTACAATCGCTCGGCGAAACCTACGGGCAATCGCAACGACTGTCATGGAATGCTCGGCAGACTTGCCGAGGAGTACGTCGATTCAGCACCGGCGCGGATGTTCTTCGCTTTGTCGCGCTTGCCGTATCAATGCGCAGGCGTTGTCCTAACAAAATCAGTACGAACGGCCCATTGACGAACGCATGAAAAGAAAACTATCCTTGCGTCAGAGGAAATCAATGAAAACTAAACCGCGCTATGCAAGACCAATGACCTTTCTCATGCCGGACGAACTCCTTGCTCTGCTGAAAGCTGCACGTCAGCATTCAAACCGAGCATGGGCGGCGATTCTGATTGGCTACAAGCACGGGCTGCGCTGCTCCGAGATTTGCGATCTACGACTCGACGATCTCGACCGGAAGGCAAATCAGATCACGCTGCGACGGAAGAAAGGCAGCATGACGAACGTGCAAACGCTGGAAAAGGTCCAAGGTCAACCGCTGCTGGACGAGAAGAAAGCTCTGGCAGCATGGCTTGCGGAGCGCGACAACCCCGGTCCGTATCTGTTCACGTCGCAGAAAGGCGCGAAGCTCGACACGTCGGCGATGTTCCGGCTGTTCCAGTCCGTTGCTGAGGCCGCTGAACTGCCGCGCAGCAAACGCCATGTTCACATCTTGAAGCACAGCCGCGCGTCTCACCTTGTTGCGGCGGGGACCAATCTCGCGTACATCCGCCAACGACTAGGACACATGAGCGCATCCAGCACCGCACGCTACACGCATGTCACTGACGAACAAGCCAATGCAGAAGCCCGCCGTGCTGACGCGGTGATCTTCTAACCCCCGCTCGTCCCGTCTTACATAACGCATGACTCTGCGGCAAAGTCATGCGTTCCTCTTCCCGCTCGGTTGCGATTTGCTGAATTTAGCGGCACAACCATAGTCAGGAAAATGCCGCGTACTCATGCGTTTTCGCATCCGGTGATCGTCTGTGCACCGCGCCACGATCCCACCAGCTAACCGCCAATCGGTCGCAACGCCGCGTGGTCTCAATCTCAGTCGTGTTACGGCGTGCCTTCGATTCACCGCGCCAAAAGCGCTATGCCCGAAACGGGACTGGACGTTCCGAACCGCAGATGTGTTCGCGTGGCGAGCAAAACGGGCGAAAATTTCATCTCGTAGCGGCGATTCCGCAAGGGCCACGAAACGCCCGTTCCGGGAACGCGGTAGTCGTCCGGCTAATCGACGATTGGGGCACAATGGAGCAATGGACGTGCTTTCACGGGCTTAGACTCGTTGGTATCGGGCGGCCGAGGTGATTGTTGAGATAACTCAGAATCCCATGGAACTCAAACCTCCGCGCACAGGAGAACATCGGTACGCCGTGGCGATTCGCGCGGGCGCGAACCTTTGGTTGACTCTATGGGTCCGACGATCCCCGAAAGGCGAGTTCTTTGTTATGGTGCCGCGTACGGAACGAGATTGGACTCCCCACGCGAGCTATCATCTTGACGGTACTCACCACATGAAGAGCTACGGCCACCCGTCCTTCCCTAGGAAAAGACAGCCGTTGACAGGACTGTTCAAAGGCACAGAGAACCTTTGTTGTTTTGCAGGCCATGCCACGAATCTCGCGACCTGCGATGCGGCGCTTTTTGATGGAGTTCTGGAAGTTTCGTCTGACGTGCTGGGGCCGAAGCACGGTACTGTTTGCGTGGACCTCGTGGAGCCGGGATGTCAACCAGTGATGGCGCTGTCAGCTCATAGCATTGTCCGACGCGAAACTTTCACGACAACCGTGCCTCACGTAGTCATCACAATCTATTCATCCGACGAAACGCGCGGCATACGTCAGGATGGCGAAAGTGGAGGTGGCGTGAAACAGGACGAGAAAAGATTACTCAAGCTAGGTCTGTTTTGGGCAGCGATCTTGGCCGGATTCTGGCTGTCGGTGAGCGTCATTCATAGGCGGGTCTACACAGCGGCAGCAATCGCCATCTGGTCGGTATTTCTGTACGTTGTCTTCTACCGAGATGCACAACGACGAAATCCAAAATGATCCACCACCGCTCGTCGCGCCCGTTTTGCGGACATGCCGGTGCTTGATATAATTCGTAGTGAGCCAACCTGAAATCCTGAAGACCCGCATCACCCACCCGCTACCTTTTGTGCCTCCGCCATCGCTAGAAGAGATCGAGCGTTTCACGAATAACTTCATCCGACTAACAGGCCGAGCGCCGCGAGATTTCGAGTTGAACTGGCACTCGCTTCTCTGGCAGACCAACGTGGAGCGGAGACGGAAGCTGGCGGAGGAGAAATTGCGAGCCGAGTGACGCGGTGGTGCGGAAGACCTATCGAACTACAGCGAACGATGCTTCGTATTGCTTCGCGAACGGCATGTTTTCTGACCGCCAATTTTCATCCGATTATTCGAGCTTGGCGAAGAACTCGATCTCGTCGTCGCAGACAAGTTTCAGCGCTAGTCGGTCGAAGGCGTCCTCGATGGCGCTCTCGCGCTGGTAGTCCTCCAGTTCGCCAAGCGGGTAAGCATCCCGGTAATAGGAGACGGTTTCCGGCCAGTCGCCGTGCTTCTCGTGACGGAGACACGCGGTGAGCGCCGCCATCTTCACCCCGGAGTCGTACCCACGCTCCTCGTGCAACACCCTCGCGCCGATTGCTAGCGTTTTGTACCAAGGTCGTTTGGTTTGTTCGCCGGTGGGTGTAGGTGTTAGGTTTTCTTCCGGCAAAAAGTCGGAGAAAGAATTGTCCCCACGATTGTGATCGGAACGATCACATCGTGTTTCTGGTTTTGGTTCTACTACAAGAGAACTACTTATGCCCCCATTTTGGGGACTGGTGGAAACCCAAAATGGGGACTGGTCCTGTCCCCAATTTGGGGGCTGGCTTTGAAGGTTCCCTGCCTCCGTTTTCTTCTGCGTGCGACCGCCCTTCTTGCCATTGGCGCGTGCAGCCGCTTGTTTCTTCAATGACTTGTCCGAACGACCTGTCCCCATTTTGGGGACCGGATCACGGCCGGTGGAATCGTGCCGCAACCGCGACAGGTAGCGGCATTCTCCGGGATGCTTCGCCGCCCACTCATCGTGCTCCAACACGGTGTATGGAATCGACTTGTACATTCCGGTCTGCTTGTTACGATGCCTGCCGTCTTGCTGTCGAATGAGCCAGCCGTGCTGCTCCAGAAATCTCACCCACCGCGTGACCCGGTTCTTGCTGACGCCGTAGTCATCGGCGACCGCGCGATCGTCTCGCCTGTACACGCCGCCCCTGCGGCAGCGATTAACGCAAAACCAGTAGAAAGAATCCACATCTGGCGGCATGTGGCGGCGCGGGAAGCACTGCTGATGCGCACTGCTACCGCGCCCGCTGGATTGATTTTCGTTCCGCGTTGGCATCGGTTGTTCCTTCTGCCGGAGTTGGCTTGATGGTTTCCGTCTTGCGTATGAGGACTACATTCCCGTCTTGGAAATCGATTTGGATGCAGCCCCACAGACGGTCTTGCTCGGCCTGTTGAATTAGTTCGTCTACTTCTGCCGTCATGTGGTCCCCGTCTTTCAGTCCGGTTTATGGTGTGGCGGGCGAGCTTTAGGCCGCTTCCGGTGACGCCAGTTCGCCCAGCTCGCCGTCTGGCTGTTCGCTGTGAATCGCGTCGCCCCATCGCATGGAGTCACGCTTCTTCCGCCAGTGTTTGCTCGTCTTCGGTTCGACGTGCAAAATGCCCGGCCGTCCAATGTCCTCGAACGGATAGCGCGTCAGAATCCAAGCACGGCGCTCGTCGCTAACAATCAGATCGACCAGCGTGTCTCGCCGGTCCGAGGGATTTTCTGGCGGAGCAGAGTTCTCGATCATCGACCACGCGTTTCCCTTCCCTACGCCGCCACGTATAGGTGCATTCTGACGCTCTGTCTCGTGTCAGTCGGAAAGCGGTGTTCAAGCTCATCGAACTCCGCCTGCAACCGAGCGATGTGGTCTTTGACAAAGGGAACTACTCCGACAAGGACAGCTTCTCTCCATAGAAGTTCGCGAAGTTGATTGATCTCTTCGATGATGGCTTTCTTGCGACGGAGCGCGTTCTTTCTGTCGGTGATCATGCGACCCTTCTTTCTGCGGTCCCTTCATGCCGTAACGCATGTCTCTGGAACTCCACGAACTTAAAAAAGAACAGGCGCTTCATCCGTTGAACGAAGCGCCTGTTGGTCGAGAAGCGGTGGCTCCTCGGAATTTTGGTTGTACCTGCCTGCTGCAACAGCCCGCCGCATTACCGTCGCGTTGTTGGCGCTAACGGGAGAGTATGCGCGCCACGATGACGAATTTACGGTCCGCGGATTTCGGTCGGGTGAAGGAAGCGGGGATTCGATACCGCAGAGCGGTTGTTTTGTGCCGCAACCTTCACCTGACCTACTCTCTCTTGTTAGTGGCATAACCCGCTAAAACCTGCTATCCGCTTGGACTCATTGAGCTTATGGACGCTAATAAGATGTTTTGGCTCTCTGCAACGGCATCTGTGTTCGGAAAACGGACGAACATCATGCCGCCCGCAACTGAAGCCGATCGAGTTCCTTGCATCCTGTGCCCGCCTGCTCTAACCGTCCTTGCCGTAACGCGCGATCGCGCTGCGAGAGCACGGCCACATTTGCGAGTAGATTGGGAGGATTCCGGCGCGAATCGTCGCCAGCGGTTTCCTGTTGCCAAGCCAGGATCTCAATGGGCAGATCGTTCGAGTCAGCCAAGTAGCGATGTCGGTCCTGAAGTTTGCGCTTCGCACATGAGAACATTTGCGAGACGCGTCCTTGGCTCTTCCCAAGCCGTTTTCCAATCTCTTCTTCGGTCTCGCCCGACAATCTCGCGTTCCAAACTGCAACTTCTTCCGGATCAAGTACGCCAGCAAATTTCGGTGATGTCGGGAGCCACAACAACATTCCACGCGCGCGCTCTCGCGCACCGGCGTCGCGGAATACCGGAACTGTCGTCCGTCCTCGATGCAAATCGGTTACGTCGCCCGGGACGGCGGCGACTTCATCGAGTGCCATGCGGACAACCCACTGCGCGATCTGAATGGCCTCGATTGCGCTAGCGTTGCGAGTTAAGCGAGCGATTTTGTCTAGGGCCTTCCGCCGATCCTTGAGCGGCAACTTGAGTCCTCCAGCCCGAACAAAGCCGGAGGGAAACTCGGGTGCGCGGCCACGCTCGGATGGCCGCACTTCTCCACGGATGGGTGTAACCTTCTTGTTGACTGACATTTGAATTTTTGGATCAGCTTTGGAGCAACTGCGTGAGGGATTCGCAGGAGAAGGAACGACGTTTAGCGGTGCCGGAACAATGGGTTAGAGTCTTCCCGCCCACCGGCTACTGCTGGCTTCGAACCAGAGGGTCGGGAGTTCGAATCTCTCCGGGCGCGCCACTTCTTCCCCTGCGTCCCACGGACACGCACCATTCGAGCGCGAAGAGCATCACAATGTCCTGTGACCGAACTCACATCCGTCGGTCCATCGGTAGGAGAGACTGACAAATGTCTCAGAGAAGCGGGACGATCGAGATTAGGAGGTTGGGGGATAATCCATGTGTAACGTCCATCTACGGTTCGGCAGGCGAAAACTTAGCGCGCGTCGAGTTCTCGCATTGATCTCCGGACTCGCTGTCCTGTCGTGGGTGTTTCCTGGTGCGCACGCGACATTTGGCAAACCGCCAGCCGGCAAAGCAGGCGCCACGCGTCAACAAGCTTCCGACGAGAAATCTCAGACGGCAGCCGCAGCCCATTCACAAGTAAAAGCGGTGGTCGACAAGATGACGGCAGCTGGGGTTATTCACCTCACGACCGTCGATCAGGTGCGTAAGGCCTATCTTTTCTATCCCACCCTTTCAGGGACACCGGAGCAAGTATTTCACGTTGAGAATCGCTCAATTCCTGGGCCCGGCGGAAACATTCCCGTTCGGCTCTATGTCCCACGGGAGGGACGAGACTTGCCCATCTTTGTTTTCTTTCACGGCGGAGGGTTTGTGGCGGGCAGTTTGGATACGCACGACGCGCTTCTACGCGCCGTGGCAAACCGCTGCGGTTGCATCGTCGTGTCGGTCGCATACCGGCTCGCACCGGAAAGTCCCTATCCCGCCGCGCCCGAGGATGCCTACGCCGCAGCGAAATGGGTCTCCGAGCACGCGGCAGACATCGGCGGCGACGCTCGACGGATTGCTGTGGGCGGAGACGGCGCGGGCGGCAATCTTGCGGCGGTGGTCACGTTGATGGCACGAGACCGCGGCGGGCCGCACCTGATCTATCAGGTTCTGATCTACCCGACGCTGAACGCCATTATGCAAGCCTCCGGATACACATCGAAAGATCCCATACTGACGCCAGATGTGCGGACCGCCATCCTTGCCGCATATGTCCCTTTGACCAAAGATCTCCAAGATCCGTACATCTCTCCCGTTGCTGCGAAGAGTCTGAAGAATCTTCCTCCGGCCTTCTTGGTAACGGATCAAGACGACCCGGCGCGGGACGAGGGAGATGCCTATTCCAGACGGTTGGCGGAGGACGGCGTCAAAGTCAAAGTCTCTCGATATCCGGACATGATCCACAACTTCGTCTTGATGGCTGGGGAGTTGGACGCAGGAAAAAAAGCCATCGAAGAGATATCGGAGGCCCTGAAAAACACATTCGAACAAGCACCACGTCCGTTGGCGCCGCCAAGTCGAGGAGAGTCGCGATGAGAATTCAGAAAGCAACGATCCACATCGTGGGCCGACCAATGATTCTGTCACTGTGCCTGTTCGCGATGCTGCCGGTCAGAGCAATTGCGCAAGAGAGTGGTATTGGTCATCGCTCGACGCAGGAATCATCGCCACAGAGTGCGTCGCCCGGAACTGTTCCAGTCAGCATGATCGTGTCGGTAGAGGCCAAACAAGGCAAAGAGGTTCCCACTGTTAGTCGCGAGGATGTAGTCGTATTCCAGGCGCATGATCGAGTTCGAGTCACCGACTGGGTTCCCTTCCAAGGCGATCAGGCAGGCTTGCAGCTCTTCTTGTTAATCGACGAAGGAACGACGGCGACCATTGGCCTGCAATTCGATGACCTGCGTCATTTCATCGACAACCAGCCCCCGACGACCGCAATTGCGGTTGGGTACATGCGTAACGGCACGGTTCAAGTGGCTCAGGACTTCACGACCGACCACACGCAGGCCGGAAAGGCCCTCCGACTGCCCCTGGGTTACGTTGGTGCAGTGGCCAGCCCGTACCTGTCCGTGACGGACCTGATGAAGCGATGGAAACCGAGCGCCCAGCGCAGGGAAATCTTCATGGTTTCAAACGGGATCGATCCTCTGCAACCGGGCGTGGTCAACACGTACCTTGACGAGGCGATCGACGTGGCCCAGCGAAGTGGGATCCAGATTTACACCATCTATGCGGCAAGCGCCGGCCACTTTGGGCACACGCTATGGAGAATCGACATTGCGCAGAGCAACCTGTCCCGGCTGGCGGATGAGTCGGGTGGAGAAGCCTACTTCCAGGGCCTTGAAACGCCGATCGCCTTTGCTCCATTTCTGGATGAATTCGCGGATCGTCTGCAACATCAGTACAGGCTGACGTTTCTCGCCAAGGCCCAGAAGAAGCCTTCTTACCAAAGGATCAGACTGCAGACCGAAGTGAGGAATGCACAGTTAGTGGCGGCCGACCGGGTTTACGTACCCGCAGCGAAGTAGCCCACTAGGTCCGTTGGGCGTGCTGGCGGACGAAGAATCAAGTGCGCTCCATTCGAAATGCTAAGGAAGTTTCGCTCCTGAGCTGGGCCGTGTCACCGCTCCGAGTTCCCGGGGCGATGGCATCCGGGAAACGTTCCAATCACCTCCCAGTGCTTTGATCAACTGCACGCTGGCAACCATTTGCTGCATTCGGAAGTTCACTGCGGCTTGCTCGTCGTTTAGCAAGATGGTTTGCGCGCTGATGACATTGAGATAGGGATCGAGGCCCGCCTTGTATCGCACCGTGGCCTCCTGCAGACTTCTCGCGGCTGCATCGACTGCAGCGTCCTGCTGCTGGATACTGTCTGAAAGAATCCGCAACGCCGCCAGGTTGTCCTCGACTTCTTGAAATGCAGTCAACACGTTCTGCCGGTAATTCGCGATGGTCTGATCGTACGTCGCGCGATACTGCTCCATGGTGGCCTTCCGCAAACCGGCATCAAAGATCGTTTGGGCAAGACTCGGGCCCACCGCCCAGAAGCGGCTCGGCCAAGTGAACCAACTCGTGATGCTGGAATTTCCGAATCCACCCGTGGCGCTCAATAGAACATCGGGAAAGTAAGCCGCTTTGGCCACGCCGATCTGTGCATTCGCCTCGGCGACCGCTCGTTCCGCTGCCGCAATATCGGGCCGTCGCTCGAGAACGTCGGAGGGAACCCCGACGGGAATCGCGGGACGGTTTCCGCCGAGCGGGCTCGGAGGAATCGAGAAAGTTGAGGCGGGCTGGCCAGTCAAGACGGCGACGGCGTGCTCATACTGGGCTCTTAGGATGCCGAGATTTGTGTCTTGCGCTTGCGCAGCTCTGAGCTGAGCCTCGGCTTGTGCCACTGCTTCGTCGGAACTGAGGCCGCTCTTGTAAAGGCTTCGATTGAGATCGAGGCTGTCCTGATATGCCGCAACGGTGGAGTCGAACACCTGCTTCAGCGAGTCTTGCGCGCGCAGTTCGTAGTAATCGACGGCAAGTTCGGCCTGTTCGCTGAGGCGCACGTTCGCGAGATCGGCGGCGCTCGCCTGTGCGGCGAAGACATTGGCCCTGACGCTGTTCCGGACCCGGCCCCAGAGATCCGGCTCCCACGACGCATCCGCCGGAAGCGAGAAGTCCGTAAAGGGCGTCACGGTGAGTTGGGTATTCGCTGAGGCGCCAGCGCGGACGCCGGCAAATTGTGCCGGCGACGGGCGCTCGTTGGTAATGCTTGGATTGGTTGTCGCGGTCGGGAAGTATTGTGATCGGGCCTCTCTCACGAGAGCGCGCGCGACCAGAAAACTCGAGGCGGCTGCGGCGATGTTTTGGTTTGCAGCAGACGCTTTTTCTTCGAGTTCATTTAGCTGCGGATCATTAAATTCCTTCCACCACTCGCCGCGGCTCGCGCTGTCGCTGGGCTGCGCCTGTTTCCAGGTGCCCGCCGCGGCCGTCTCCGGCGTTCCAATTTCTTTGTACGCGGATGGAGTCTGCACGGAAGGCCGTGTGTATTTCGGGCCGACGACACAACCGGTCAACAACAGGGCCGCAACGGCAAAGAGAGTCAGCCATGGCCGCACGGCCGCGCGCATCCGGGCCGGGTTCGAGTTGTCACTCTCCGATGTAAACATCGACCAGTTCACCCGGGTACAGATTGACGTCCTTCGGCTTCTCGACTTTGAAAATGATGGGCAGCACCCGGACGTCCACGCGCTCTTCTCTTTCGTCCGACAGTTCGATCTTCGGCGACACAAATGGCTGCATCCTCACGTAATCCAGCGGAACTTTGACGACCGAGCCGCGGATCGACATCTGTGCCTTCATCTTTGACGGAGAAGGGAGGCGCGGCACGAGGATTTCGTCGATATAGCAGCGGACCTGAATGTTTTTCTGGGGTGTGCCCAAAACCAACGGCGGGTCCATTCCTTGTGTATAGCTGTCATAGCCGCCCTGCGGCGAAACGTAGTTCCCGACGATCGTATTGATCGAGAGCACCACGCCGTCCGTCGGCGCACGCAAGACGTACTTGTCAAGCAGATTCTTGTTCGAGAGGTAGGAATTCTCGAGGGCATTGTATTGCCTCTCTTGATTTTGAATATCGAAGCTCCAGGCGCCTGCTTTCGTGAGGTCACGCTGCCTTCGGGCGACTTCGAGATTGGCCTGCGCCAGCGCCTCGGCGTTGATGGCACCGTCCAAGGCGTCCTTGCTGATCGATCTGGGGTCCAGCTCATAAGCTGCTCGTTGTTTCGTCAGCTCGTCCTGAGCCGTTTTCAAGGCGGCCTCCGCGGAAACCACCTGCGCTTCCGCAACATCCAGCGTTTCTTTTCTCGGTTCCGCCTTCAGCTCTTCGAGCAAGGCGTGAGCAGCCTCCGCGGCCGATTTCTGCTGCTGCGTCGTCGCTCTCTGGACGGAATCGCCGATGAGAAGAAGTGGCGCTCCCTTCCGGACTTCCTGACCCTCGGAAACCAGGATTTCGACCACCGTGCCGGGCACTTCGGGATACACGTTGATGTTCTCTCCGCTCGATTGGGCGCTCTCCACGATCCCTTCTGCGTAGATGCCAGTGGCGTAGGGATTCGACGGCGGATCGAATGCGGGCGGTAGCGCAGGCTTTTCGATGCTGAAAAAATAGGCAGCTACGCATCCGGCCAAGATGCCTGCAAAGGCGAGCGAGAATAGCAGTTTGTACCTCATAACTTAGACTCTTGCCTCCGTGGCAGCGTCGCTCATGGTCCCGATAATTCGACCGTCTTCCATCTTCAAAATCCGCGAAGCAAATTCATAGATTCTGCTGTCGTGAGTGACCACGATGATGCAGCGGTCCGCGTTAAGGATATTGTCGTGCACAAACTTCACGATCGCGTGTCCGGTGTCGCCGTCTAGCGAGGCCGTCGGCTCGTCCATGATCAGAATGTCGGGCTCCCCGACCATGGCTCGAGCGATGGCCACTCGTTGTTGTTCCCCTCCACTCAATTTCACAGGGGGAAGATCCGCCCGGCCCTTGAGGCCGACGATATCCAAGTACTTGGTCGCTTCCTGAATCGATTCGTCCCAGTCTCTTTTTTTCAAGATCAGCGGGATCGCTGCGTTTTCGGCTGTGTTCAGGCGCGGGAACAGGTGGTAGTCCTGAAACACAAAGCCGATCTTGTTCAGGCGGAAATCGGCAAGCTGGTCCGCATCGAGGCTCCAGATATCAATCCCTTCCACCGAGACGCTGCCGGAGTTCGGTTTCAGGATCCCGGAAAGAACGCTCAGGAGCGTCGTCTTCCCGCTTCCCGAGGGGCCGACAATGTAGACCATCTCGCCAAATTCGGCTTCCAGATCCACATGCCTGAGAGCGACAGTTTTGGCTTCACCCTCGCCGAACCACTTATCGAGTCCGCTCGCTTTGATCGCTAGACGCGACATCTCATCCCCTAAAGATATCGAAGGGCTCAATCTGCAAAACCCTTCGGACGCCCACGTAGCTTGAAACGCCGGCGATAATCACTACCAATACTAACGAAATCAGCAAACTCGGATAGGTGATCATGGCTGCGTAGCTCGCCAATCGCAGCTTGGCCAGGTAGACCACCGACGTGCAGAGGCCCACCCCCAGACCATACCCGGTGAGCGCTGTGAACGAGGCTTGAAACAAAATCATGCCCACCAGCTCCCTGCTTTTCGTGCCGATAGCCTTCAAGGCGCCGAAGCGCTCCAAGTTCTCGAGAATAAACGTGTAGAAGGTCTGGCCGGAAATGGACAGCCCGACAATGAAACTGATCAACGTCATGATCAGGATGTTGGTTCCTCCCCCCGTTTGGAAGACGTAAAAGGCGGCGTTCTTCCTGATGAATTCGTCTTTTGTCACCGCGAGATACCCCAATGAAGCAACTTGTTGCTTGATCTTCTGCACGTCGGACCCGCTTTTCGGTTGAACCAGGACATAGGAGATGGTGTAGCGGGGGTTCGGAATGTACTGAACAGCGCGGTAGTATGTGGTGTAGAGCGTCGGCAATCCGAAAAGGCTGGAGACCGTCACCCTGGCGATCCCCACGATCACGCCGCGGTGGTCGTTCAGTTCAAACTCGGAGCCTATTTGAGGGTTTTCCAGCTTGGCGTAGTCCGCGTCGGCGACCACGATAAAGCCGTTTTCCGCGTAGATGTTTTCGATCTTCCCCTCGATGAGCTGCGGACGGCCAAACAGACTCGTATCGTCCAGACCAACCACGCTAACCGCTTGATAGGTTCCGTCGGGAAGCTTGACCAGAGCTCCACCGGAATACAGCGGTACCGCGTACGCCACGCCCTGCATGCTTCGGACTGCGTCTAAAACGTAATCGGGCATTCCGATGGAACTGGTGATGGCCTGCACAGAAGGATCCATCACCCACATCGGAGCTCCAATATTGACGACCGTTGCAGAGGCGTGCTCCAGCACGCCCATGAACATCGAGGTGATGAACGTCATCAGGAAGACGGCAAAAGTGATCCCGACGAGCAAAGCCGTAAATTTCGCTTTGTCGTTGACGAGGAGTTTGTACGCGAGCCTTAAAATGCCCTTCATCGGTGACTCCCCTGTCCTCCGTCACAGCAAGTAATCTTGACCTCTGACGGTTATCCCGTATGTGCATCCTGTCACCCGCCAAAAGTGACGTGCATCACACAGAAACTAAGCCCCCTGCGGTCAGTGGATTAAGCGAAGTCCCTGACCTCTCAGGTTTGTGGAGAACATGGCCAGCACATACCAAGACTCAAAAACTCGGCAGATTTTGACCCTCCCGTACACTCTGTCAACAGGTGCGCTCGAAAGGGGCACGAATGGTGAAGAATGGAGCAAGCCGCCACCGTTTGCCAAGACAATAGCTTAGGATGGCCGACGTCCAGCGCAGCTTACCTCTCGCCACGGCCCACGGGTCGCAGGTCGAAAAAGGAGTTGCCCCTGATCTTTGAAGTCAAGGTTGGTCAGCGCGGAAATCCTGCATCAGCATGCCGAAACCCTCGCTAGCCGGATTTTCCGCTCTCAGGTAGGCACTAGAATGGTCGTTGTAGAGCGCGTGCATATCAACACCGGCTTCATAGTCCGCGGGCGTACTCCCGGCCAGATGCCAACCGCTAGGGACCGTCGCATTTGCTACCAAACAACACACACCGAAAACCGCAATCACTTGGCAGACCAACTTCCTTCGCAGACGAGGAGTGTCGGGCATACGTACCTCCTGATGATTCTCAGAACAGGCACAGACGGGAAGGGTTGCCAGGCAATTTCTAGACAGATCCGCCGGTGCTCGTTGTGTATCACACAGTTAGTTCAGAAGGAGATTGGCCCTCCCCGTTGCCGAATTGGGAGAAGTTTTGGACTGCAGCAGACCATTTCGGGAAAGAGCCTTCCCAGTGCGATCAGAGTCTCTGACGATTCCGACTTCGGAGTCCGCAGGCAAGAAGATCTTTGTAACGTCTTCGAACATACGTCGCCGAAAAAGCCTGAAATGACGAAGTTCCCAGTCCGCGCTGACCGTGTAGAACGCCGTGGCGCTCGCTCCTCAGAAGCTCGAATCGTCTGCCACGAAACTGGAATACCACTTGCTTGACCACGTCCATTAGTTGTATGCTTGCGCCGTTTCTCACCGCGAGTGGCATCTCCCTACCGCTGAACACTCGCACTGGTAAGGTTGCGGGCCGAAGTTCGGCGCACTTCAAAAAAACCTGGCGGTCCGAAGTGCAATACGCGGGCCGCTCAACGAGTGTTCAATCCCCTTCGAGCATTTGAAAACGATGAGATGTGCTAATTCATCGCAAGGCGGCGCGGGAGCGCAGCTGGCCCGCGCCGATAGAGTAGGACGAAGGGCGAAACCAGTGTTGGAGCGAATCCCAGTGCTGAGTTCGAATCTATGAGAGTGACAAGACGACGTGCCTCACACGCGTGCGCTTTTCTGGCCGCGAGCTGGTTTGTGCTTGCTG
>Ga0187782_10000142_pt1 | contig 42750 bp, 39 predicted proteins | sample 0715_SJ02_MP15_2_FD_132454 | JGI IMG/M metagenome (GOLD analysis project Ga0187782, IMG submission 132454) | Tropical peat soil microbial communities from peatlands in Department of Meta, Colombia - 0715_SJ02_MP15_20_MG | ecosystem: Environmental > Terrestrial > Soil > Wetlands > Peat | place... | reverse complement strand
TCATTAGCTGCACGGCGTCGCCTGGTGCATCGTCATCCAGGCTGATCGTGCCGTTGGCCTGTTCGAAGTAGTCGAGATACTCCAGCAATTCGGGCAGGCCGCGCGTTTCGCTCTTCGGCTCCCAATCGTGGGCAAATTGGGCCAGTTGATTGACGTATTTGCGGTCCTGGGCTCGAGCGCGCTCAGGCACTTCGAGCCACTCTGTAAGGTCACCGAGAATTTCGCGGGCGGTGCGGCGGCGCATGGTCTTGCGCTGCTCGGCGAGGAATTCCAGGAGTACCTGGGTGGCGCCATGCGACAGATCAAAGGGGAGTTGGCCTTGCGGGGTTTGCAATTGATCGTAGAGAGCGGTGCCGCGCTTTTTGGCGGTGCGCTCGGCAAGCCGGACGAGGTCTTCGGCGGCGAGGTGCCAGGCGGGAGCGGAAAGAACCCGCGCGCAGGCCACGTCGTCATAAGGAAAGGCAATCAGGCGCAGATAGGCGAGAACGTCGCGGACGAGAGGGTGCTCGAGGATCGAGAGCATACTGATCACAAAGGGAATTTTTCGACGGGAAAGCTCCTCGACGAGCAGGTCGCGGTGGACGTGCTGACGATAGAGAACGGCGAAATCTCGCCAGTGGCGGCCGGTTTTGTGAAGACGTTCGAGCTCGTCTGCGACCCACGTCGCTTCGGATTCGGGAGAGTCGAGTTCGACGATGCGGATTTTTTCGCCTTCGGGGCGATTGGGCTGCAACACCTTTTTTGGAAATTCGGGGCTGACCTCATTCATACCGATGGCCTGGGTAGCCACGCGGAGAATGTTCGGCGAGGAGCGATAGTTCTGCGTGAGGGCCACGCGGTAGGGATGGGAATCCCCGCCTTCCTTCCAATCCGTGAAACGCTGGAGAAACAGTTTGAAGCTGCCGAAAGAAGCGCCTCGGAAACGGTAGATAGCCTGATCGTTGTCGCCAACGGCGACGATGTTGCGGGAATCGTTGGCGAGGAGACAGAGAAGTTCGAGTTGGGCGATGTTGGTGTCTTGAAATTCGTCGACCAGAATGTGTTTGTAACGCTCGCGGAGTTGGCAGAGGCGCTTTGCATCGGACTTGAGAAGCGCGACGGCTTCCGCGATCGAGCCGTTGATGGCGATGGCACGCTTGTCGCGCAGGATTTCTTCACTGGCTCGGTAAGCCCGGGAGATTTCCTGCTGAAGGGCGACTTGCTCGGCGCGCTCCTTGTAGGTGTCGCCGTCCAGCATCTCTTTTTCGGCTTGCAGTTCGGCGGCGAGCCGGTCGGCGAAAGCCTGGTAGTCTTCGCTGGAGACGAGTTCATCCTGGCAGCGCGAGAAGAAGGCAATGAAGTCGCTAAGGAATTGGCCGGGCTCGGCGAGGCGGCGGTACTTTTCAAGCTTCAGGCGCGCCAGGTTGCGGCGGAGCAGAATCCAGTGATCGACCGATTCAAGGGCCAGGCGATTCGGGTCGACCTCTTTCAGGATGGTTTCGCAGAAGGAATGGAAGGTGGCGAGGACGACGTTTTTGCCGCGTTCGCTGACGGCTTTCACTACTCGAGCCTTCATTTCACCGGCAGCCTTTTTGGTGAAGGTGAGGCCGAGGATGTTTTCGCCGAGAAGGGAGGAGTCCGATTCGAGCAGATGGCGGATGCGTTCGGTGATAACGCGGGTTTTACCCGTTCCAGCGCCGGCAATGACGAGAAGGGGGCCGTTGCCGTGGGTGATGGCGCGAACTTGGGCTTCGTTCAGTTGGGGACCGAAAGCTTCGGGCTTGCCCAGGTCAAAAAGCGTTTTTTGCGTGGCCGGCATCCTCATTCTTGAGGATAAGACAGATTCATATGGTTTGACAGCCGACGAATGCACAGCGTGTGGAAATGGGATGAATAAAGAGGCCCACCCGCGGACCCTTCGACTGCTCAGGGCGAGCGACGTCCGCTACTCATTCTCGGGAATGCGAACGTGTGTGCTCAGCGTTGGGAAGCCTGGCCGGAGGCGACGCGCGCGTTGAATTCGGCGGACTTCTTGCGGGGGACGGTGACGGCGGCCCAACTGCCAGATTGGGCGGCGAAGTGCTTGGCCAGGTAGACGATTTGGCCGATGTGGTAGGAGTAGTGTGCGATCTGGCGATTGATGGCTTGGGTGACAGAATGCGGCTCGGTACGAATGGTTACCGAGCGCGAAAGGTCGGCGTCGGTAAGCGACGTCAACGCGTCGAAGAGATATTTCCAGCCCTGTTCCCACAGGGCGAACAGCTCCGCGCGGGTTTTGGGTGGCTCTTCGAATTCCGTATCACGATTGCGGTCGGGCTTTTCACCATCGGTCGTGAGCAAGTTCGTCCAGCGCGAACGCATATTTCCGGCCATATGCTTCACGATGATGGCAATGGAGTTGGATTCGGTGTCGAGGCAAAGGAAGAGGCCGTCGTCGGGACACTGTTCGAGAGCGCGATCGGCCAGCTTCTTGTATTGACGGAAGAGGGTGATGGAATCGGTCAGGTGGGAAGTGGTGAATTCGTGTGGCATTCCCGCATTGTCCGCCTGTACGATTCCCGGCGCAAGATTGGCGTTCCCCGCCGAAGCCAAACAAGGCACAAACTCCCCCATGTGACCAGGAGGAGGAGGGATTCCTCACGACTCCGTCTCGGCGAGGAACTGACGAAGGGCGCGTTCTCCTGAAATCGTAGTACACTCAAAGCCCGTCCTTTTTGCCTTAACGAATTTCTTCCAGGAGATTCTTATGTCGATCGCGCAAACATTACTTCCTGAGTTCGATTATGAGATGGCCACAACGCGCAAGATGCTGGAACGATTCCCGGACGACAAGGCGGAATGGCGGCCACACGAAACATGCATGACGATGGGGCGGCTCGCCGGGCACGTTGCGGAGCTTCCCGGCTGGGTTATGCCCACGGTAACTCAGGACAAGCTGGAATTAGATCCCAGTTACAAGCCCTACGCGATCAACTCGCACGAAGACGCGCTGAAGAAATTTGATGAGGCGGTGAAAGCCTCGCGGGCCGCGCTTGCCGGGGCAACCGACGAAATGCTGATGAAACCGTGGAGCCTGATCGCCGGCGGGAAAACAGTGCTGACGATGCCGAAGGTGGCGGTGCTGCGCTCCTTTGTGATGAATCACATGATTCATCATCGCGGGCAGCTGGCGGCGTTTTACCGTGTCGCGGGCATTCCGGTGCCCTCGATCTACGGGCCGAGCAAGGACGAACAAGTCTTCTAGATAAGCTGTTTAGGAATACAGAATCCTCAGCTGCGAAAGCCCAACTATTGCCGCTGAATTTGCGCGGGGGGCTCAACCCGCACCTCCTAAAGAGAAAGACCCGCTTTTGGGCTTTGAAGACAAAGATGCTCTTTTGGAGCACGCCATCCGATCGGTGGCCGACGGGCCGGCGGCGGTCCCGACGGCCTTGTATAATTTTGCTCTGGTTTCCGGAGGTACTTCATGGATTCCGCCGTCATTCTGTCTGGCGTTCGAACCCCCATTGGAAAATTTCAGGGCGGTCTGGCCGGCTTCAGCGCAACGGAACTCGGCGGCAAGGTGGTGGCCGAAGCGGTCCGGCGCGCCGGGCTGCAGGCGAAGCAGATTGATGAAGTGATTCTGGGAAACGTGGTGCAGGCCGGGCTAGGGCAGAATCCCGCGCGGCAGGCGGCATTGAAGGGCGGCTGCGATCCGCGTGTCTCTGCGATGACGGTCAACAAAGTATGCGGGTCCGGGTTGAAGGCGGTTGCGCTGGCGGCGCAGGCGGTACAGTTGGGCGAAAGCGAAATTGTGGTTGCCGGCGGAATGGAGTCAATGTCGAACTGCCCCTACCTCTTGCCGAATGCACGCAACGGCTATCGCATCGGGGACCAGAAGGTTGTGGACTCGATGATCTGTGACGGTCTGTGGGACGCGTACGAGAACTTCCATATGGGCATGACTGGTGAACTGGTCGCGGAAAAATATGGAATCACACGCGACGAGCAGGACAAGTTCGCTCTAGAGAGCCACCAGAAGGCAGTTCGCGCGCGGAAGTCGTGCTTTTTCGAGTCCCAGATTTTGCCCATTGAAGTGCCGCAAAAAAAGGGCGAGCCGGTGGTGATCAATTACGACGAATCGCCACGAGAGGATGCGACGCTCGAAGCACTGGCGAAGCTGAGACCGGCGTTCAAGAAAGACGGAACGGTGACTGCAGGAAATGCGCCGGGAACGAATGACGGCGCGGCAGCGCTGGTCGTGGCCAGTGAACACGTGGCCGCAAACCAGGGTAAGCAGCCCATGGCGCGGATTGTGGCGCACGCGGTCAGCGGCGTCGAACCGAAGTGGGTAATGATGGCGCCGGTTGAAGCTGTGGAGAAGTTGCTGGCGAAGACCGGCTGGGACCGCGACAGGGATGTGGATTTGGTGGAATTGAACGAGGCGTTTTCCGTGGCGGCGATTGCAGTGACGCGTCAACTGAAACTTAATCGGGAAAAGGTGAATGTGAACGGGGGAGCGGTTGCTCTGGGGCATCCAATTGGCGCTTCTGGGGCGCGCATCCTGGTGACACTACTTTACGAATTGCAGCGTCGCAATCTGAAGCGTGGGATTGCGGCACTATGTCTGGGCGGTGGAAACGCAGTGGCTGTAGCCGTGGAGCGCATGTAGCAGGCGCTTGGAGTCGTTTCCGGCAGCTATCTTGGAGCGGCGTGGTGATCATAGCTGATGGCTCGAGTTATTTTCCAAGCGCCGTCTTTGTATTGCCATAAATGGATGAACTGCCCTTCTCACACGCCTTCCGTGTCTTCGTGACCCGGATGGTGGGCAGCGGTGAACCCCAACTTCGAGCGCACCGCAGCCTTTCATGTAGTAGACGTGCAGGCTTTCAAGAAGCGTTGATTTCGGCTGGAAGCCGCCACGCATCATTCAAGTCAGCGAAGGGGCAGCTGGACCGGGTCCGGCAATCGGCTTGGGGGCGTGGTGCAGCTCCGTGGCACAGTAGGGGCAGAACTTGTCCGCGTCGTCGACTTCGCGTTGGCATTGCGGGCAAGCGGGATGCAGGTTGTATTTGCAGTTGGGGCAGAAATTAAACCGTGCATTCACGGTGGCTGCGCATTGCGGGCAGGTGTAAGGCAGCGGCTCACGGACGAGCAAATAAATGATCAAGCCGATGAGGAAGTAGCCTGCCGACAGGATGAGGACCAGCAAGGTCCAGAGCGCGGGATGCATGCCGCGACGTTTCGCGTCGCGATAGACGTAGCCGAGCATGAAGAGCAAAGCGGAAAAACCGACAGCAACTGCGGTGATGACCGCGATCAGGCCCAGGAAAGAGAGTCCGGGCTCGTTGCGAAGGCTTTCATCGCCCGGAAAGATATCGCCGCCGGTACGAACGCCATGAAGATTGACCGCGATACCGATAACCAGGGCCACGATGTAGAGCAGGATGCACATCCAGACAAGCCACTTGGGGATGATGCGGAGCTCATCGCGGAACCGGCTGCGCTCGCGCCTGCGGCGGAAGCGGATCAGGCGAAGACGTTCATTGAATGCGTCAGACATAGTTTCCTTTCCTAGTACAAACAACCCGAGCCCCTTCACCAGCAGCGGCCCGGCTCAGGCATCGGCCCTCTCATAGGCTTCGATTCCAGGAACGGACGCCGTTACTGGCGGCGCGCTGGTGGATGACGACGACGACGGCGATCAGAGCCGGGACGGTCCACCAGAGCACAAAACCCAATTCCAGAAGTGGCTTCGGCAAGTCGAGCCACGCACCAGCCCAGGAAAACAGGCGCCAGACAAACGGCGCACTGAACACCCCGAGCAGCCAACTGGCAGCAGTGACGATCCAGAGCAGCAGGTTGCTGCTGGAGGTTTCGGCCGATTCCTGAGCGCGCAAGCGAACGCGCATTTGCGCGCGGGCGGCAAGACCGCGCGGGACGGCGACAGGCAAGTTGCGAAAAGCACGGAGCAGTTCCTGCGTGCGGACAGTTTCCGCCGAGCAGGCGGCGCACTCGCGGAGGTGCGCATCGAACCAGGCTTGCTCTTCGCGGCCAAGCCCTTCCACAAGCGACTGGTCGAAGAGTTGCCGCGCGCGGGCATGGGGGTTTTCGGTCATGCAGCACCTTCCGGCAAAGCCGATTTCAGAGCTTCGAGTCCGCGATAGAGACGCGACTTTACGGTCGAAAGTGGCGTCGAAAGAACCGCAGCGATTTCCTCAAGGCCGAGCTCTTCGTGGAAACGCAGGAGAAGCACTTCGCGATAGTACGAGGGAATTTTCAAGAGCGAAAGCTGGACGGCCTGCTCGTTTTCCCGCGTGACGAGAAGTTGCAGAGCCGAAGCGGCGCGATCATCGGGCGGCTCGAAGGGCTGGCTGGATTCCGGGTCTGCCAGTTGTTCCAGACTGGCAAGTTTCTTGCGGCGGGAGACGTCGATGACCAGATGGCGGGCAATGGCAAAGAGCCAGGATTCGAACTTGGATTTTGCGTTGTATTGGCTGCCGCGCTCGAGCACACGAATCCAGGTTTCCTGGAAGAGGTCTTCGGCAAGAGCTGGATCACCGGTGAGGAAAAGCAGGTAACGGTAGAGGCGTTGCTGGTATTGCTCGATGAGGCGATCGAGAAGGTCAGGATCGCGGCGGCGAAGGCCATCGGCCAGGGTTTGGCGTTCGTCAGTCATGAGGCCGGTGAAGAATACCGGCGACCTTGGCACCGTAAGTGGGAAAGCCTGCGTGCTCATACTAACGTGGATACGGATAAGGTGGGGAAAAAGACGCAAGAAATGAAGAGATCTAGGACCGGGCAAGAAGGCAGGGAGGCGAGTAACAAACTATGTATTTTCAGTTACTTATGTTGTGTTGAGTCTCTCCGCTCTTGAGCCTGAAGAGGCACTCCTCAGGCAAAGAACGCCCCCAGACGACTGGGCGAGTTTTACGGTTTGGAGGGAGCGAGCGGGTTGGTGACGAAGCGGAGTTTGGCAGAATAGGCGTTGAATGCTTCGCGGCCTTTGCGCGTGAGTCTGCAAATGGTGAGCGGATATTTGCCTTTGAACGCTTTCGTGATCGTCAGATAGCCGGCTTCTTCCAGTTTGCTGAGGTGGCTCGAGAGGTTTCCCTGCGTCAGGCCGCACTGGCGCTGGAGGTAGACGAAATCGGCTTCTTCGACCGCGAAGAGAATCGTCATGATCATCAGCCGGGCCGGCTCGTGAATGATGCGGTCGAGCGAAGAGAGATCCTTAATGCCGTTGCCGCTCATGGCTGCGTTTGGGTCGGGTGCGGGTTGGCGTGGAGGTAACGAAGGAGGCTGATGGTGCCGTCAAGGACGAAGATGACGCCGGCGCCCGCGAGGAAGTAGATGACGCGGTCGATGCTCGGAATGTGATCGCGAAGAGCAAATCCGAGGAAGAAGCCCATGAAGGGAAAGCCACCGAGGACGATCCAGGATAGCCGCCAGACCTTGCGGCCCCAGATGCCAAGGGCAATCGCCAAAATGACACCCGCAAGCGCGCAGTTCGAACGGTTTGGGAAAAATACGATGGCGGCCACGGCGAGGGCGATGAACGCCGAAGTGAGCCAGAACTGCTGCTTGCGGAATTGGCGCAGGTTCTTCGTATCCTCCGAGGACTCTCCCAGAATGGCTTTCTTAGACATCGTCAGAATGTCCAGGGGTTGCGCAGTTTCCTGTTCGAAATAGGATGGCTGCGCATAGCCAGTACGGGGATAGGTGATTCTGGATTTAAGCCAGCCAATGATCGAGCGTTGAAACAACAACACCGAGCTGTAGAGAAGGAGAGCGGCAAAGCTGACGGCAATGGTGCGGGGTGTGGCGTCCTGGCTGTGATCGTAAGCGAAGGCGAGAGCGCCAAGAAGGCAGCCAATGCCGGCGACAAGAGTGGGAAGTCCGTCGTCAAACCAGTATTGCCAGGCGCGATGTTCAGCGGAGAGGACCGGGGAGGAGGACATGGCGACTCCTTTAGGCAGCACAGACTAGTTTGCTATACAAACTTAATTTGTCAAGCGCCTTTTCAGGCAGAATGGGTCGCGGGTAGAAGCCAGGAAAGTGGTTCTATGGTATCGGCAGCGCCATCAGGGCAGTGGAACAACAGTGTTGGCCTCGGGCCAACAGGAGGCGTAGATGGTCGAATACGTGAAGAGCGTTTGCGCGCGGCAAATGGGCCGGGCCGTTTTTGGTTTGGTGTTGGCGGCGACGCCGGTGCTCGGGCAGGGCCTGGAGTATCCCCAAACGCGCAAGGTCGATCAGGTGGATGAATATCACGGAACGAAGGTGGCGGACCCGTACCGGTGGCTCGAGGACGACAATTCGCCCGAGACGGCCAAGTGGGTCGAGGCGGAGAACAAACTCACGTTCGCTTACCTCGACAAGATTCCCTACCGCGCACAAGTCAAGCAGCGGCTCGAGCAACTCTTCAACTACCCAAAATACACGGCGCCGTTCCGGAAAGGCGAATTGCTTTTCTACACAAAGAATGACGGTCTACAGAATCAGAGCGTCGTGTACGTGCAGAAGGGAACGGACGGCACGCCGGAAGTCCTGATCGACCCCAATAAATTTTCCCCTGACGGGACGACGCGACTTGGATCGTTTGAGGTGTCTCGCGACGGGCGCTTCCTGGTGTACGGAATGCAAGTTGGCGGTTCGGACTGGAGGGAATTGCACGTCCTGGACGTGGCAATGAAGAAGGATCTGTCAGATGACGTGAGATGGATCAAGTTCTCGAATGGGGCGTGGGCAGGCAACGGTTTTTTCTATAGCCGCTTCGAGGAGCCGGAAAAAGGCCACGAACTCTCTTCCAAAAATGAGTATCAGAAGGTGTACTACCACACCCTCGGCAAACTGCAATCCGAGGACGAACTGGTTTACGAAGACAAGGCTAACCCGCTGCGTGGCCACGATGTGAGCACAACAAACGACGAGAGATTCGTTATTCTCGCGATTGATGAAGCGTCCAAAGGGAAGCGCGGCAACGCCCTCTACTTCCGTGACCTTTCGAAAAAGGAGAAGACTTTCACACCGATTGTCAGCGAAATTACCGATGACAGTTACGTCGTGGTGGACGATCTGGACGGCAAGTTCCTGATATTCACCAACCACGGGGCTCCCAATGGAAAGGTGGTGCTTTACGACCCGGCGAACCCGCAGTCGCCCTGGAAGGACGTCCTGCCGGAGAAGCCCGAAGCGCTGGACAGTGTGGAATCGCTTGGCGGAAAGCTCATCGCGACCTATCTGAAAGATGTGGCGAGCCATGTGTATGTTTACAGCTTCACGGGAGAGCTCGAGAACGAAATCGCTCTGCCCGGAGCGGGGGCCACGGCCGGCTTCAAGGGGAATCGCAGCGATGCAACGGCGTTTTTTGTTTACTCCTCCCTGAACTATCCGATCACTGTGTTCCGATACGACCTGCCAACAAAGAAAACCAGTGTATTCAAGGCGCCGCTGATTCCGAACCTCCGGCCCGAAGATTATGAGTCCAAGGAAGTGTTTTACACCTCCAAGGATGGCACGCGCATTCCGATGTTCCTGGTCTACAAGAAAGGACTGAAGCTGGACGGCACGAATCCGACGGTGCTCTATGGCTACGGAGGATTCAACGTCACGCTGCAGCCGACTTTCAGTTCACTGCGGTTGGCGCTGCTTGAGCAGGGCTTTGTTTACGCCTCGGCGAACCTGCGAGGCGGCGGGGAATACGGCGAGAAGTGGCACGAAGCGGGAATCAAAGAGAAGAAGCAGAACGTGTTTGACGACTTCATCGCGGCGGCGGAATGGCTTATCGCGAACAAATATACTTCACCGGACCACTTGGCAATCAACGGCGGCTCGAACGGCGGGCTGCTCATAGGCGCGGTTATGAACCAACGTCCCGATCTGTTCCACGTGGCGGTGCCGCAGGTGGGCGTAATGGATATGCTGCGATACAACAAATTCACCATTGGATACGGTTGGGCGCCGGATTATGGGACGAGCGACAATCCCAAAGAATTCAAGGCCCTTTATGCGTATTCGCCATTGCATAACATCAAAACGGGTCGGACTTACCCGGCGACGCTCATCACCACCGCCGACCACGATGACCGCGTCGTGCCGGCGCATTCGTTCAAATACGCGGCCACCTTGCAAGCGGAAGCAAGCCGCGCGAATCCAGTGCTGATTCGGATCGATACAATGTCGGCACACGGTGCCAGCAATACAGCAAAGGCCATTGCGCTGACGGCGGATATCTACTCCTTCATTTTCTGGAACCTAGGATTGACGCCGAAGTATTAGGGAAACTGAGGCCGCACCAAAGGTGTTCGAACATGTTCTGTCCAAGCTGCAAAGCGGAGTATCGGCCGGGATTCACGCATTGCGTGGATTGCGACGTGGACCTGGTGCACGAATTGTCCAAGAACGCGATCGAGGTGCGACAGATCGGCGAGGAAGGCGAGTATAGGGTCGCCGGAGGTCCGGGCGACCCGAATGAGGATCCATTCTGCTCGTTCTGGAAGGGCGAGGATCCGCGCGTGCACGCGGAGCTCTGCGATGTGCTGGAGGAAGCGGGGATTCCGCACAACACCGTGTTCCGGCGAGATCATCTCTTCAATTTGAGGAACTACCCGGCGTTCGAAGTGGGAGTGCCGTTTTCCATGTATCAGCGAGCGGAAGACGCTGTGAAGGAAGCCTATGGCACCGAGGACGTGGCCGACGTCGGCGCGCAGGAAGTGCGATTGTTGCCGGACCGGCCTGCTCCTACGCCGCGCAAACTCCCGGAGTCGTTGACACCATCGGAAGAGGAGAACATTCCCGGGCCGCCAAATGCTGGCGAAGGCAAGGATTGGTATCCGGAAGACGCGACGGTGAAAGTCTGGTCGACGGAGGCGGGCGAATCAGCCGATTTTCTGGTGGCGGCGCTACACGAAAATGAGATTCGTTGCCGGCTGGAGAAAAAGGGGAGAAAGGCGGAGTTGTATGTTTTGCCCGGGGATAAGAGCCGCGCGCGAGAGATTGTCCGGGAAGTGGTGGAGGGAGCCCCGCCGGAGTGAAATCGACAGGTTTTGCTTGACTTCGGTGATGGGGCGCTTTCATGCTGAGGCTCCTCCTCCTCTACCGGGAGGCTCCCATGAAAAAAGCAGCAGTGGGATTTCGTGTGCACTCGGGTTGGAGCGTCGCAGTGGCGGTGTGTTTGGAGAGGGGGGCACCGGTCGTGCTGCATCGCGAGCGGCCGCACCTAGTGGAGGAGTTTACGTTCCGGTTTCGGCAGCCGTATCACACGGCTGAGAGCATGCCTCTGGCCGAAGCGCGCAAGTTCGTTTCAAAGGCACAGGAAACGGCCAGAGAGCTGGGGCATCGTGCGATTTGCAAGCTGCAAGCGAAGTCCGAGGATCGCGGATACAAGTTATGTGCTGGCGCGGTGCTGCTGGCTTCGGGAAAACCGCTGCCAGAATTCGAGAGGATTCTCGCGTCGCACGCCATGATTCATACCGCTGATGGAGAGTTGTTCCGCGAGGCGTTGACGCGGGCATGCATCCGATGTGGACTGCAGGTGGTGAGCCTGAAGGAACGAGAACTGGTTCGAGAGGCAGCGGATTCGTTTCGCCTTACTGAGGCGTCTGTATTGAAACAGGTCACAGACCTCGGAAAGCCGCTCGGTGCGCCGTGGTCGCAGGATGAAAAGTACGCGGCGCTGGCGGCCTGGCTGGTGTTGGCGAACAAAGATGGCTGCAGGAGCAGAAAAACGAGGCTGGCTTGACCCGATCGGCTGTGCGCAGGCATGCTCTCCTTCAGGCGGAACGGCCCGTTTCCCCTACAGGGCAAGCGGAAAGCGGAGAAGAGCTGGCAGCGGGAAGCAGGATGAAAGGGAAGAACTGGGGGGTGGCGTGACGATCGATTCGATCAGGACCGTGGCGGTGCTCGGCGCAGGGACGATGGGAAATGGCATCGCGCATGTGTTTGCGCGCGCGGGATATGACGTGATTCTGCGCGACGTTGAAGAGCGATTTCTCCAACGTGGAATGGAGACAATTGGAAAGAACCTAGACCGTGAGATCAAGAAAGGGAAGCTGACTGAAGCGGAGAAGCCTTCGGTGCTGGCGCGGCTAAAGCCGGTAACGGACCTGAGCGCGATTACGGCGGCGGATTTTGCAGTGGAGGCGGTGCCCGAGAAGCTGGAGATCAAGCGCGCTGTACTGACAGAGGCGGACCGCCTGTTGCGGCCGGACGTGATACTGGCAAGCAACACCTCGTCGATTTCCATGACCACGCTGGCGGCGATGACCAAACGGCCGGAGCGCTTTGTGGGCATGCACTTCATGAATCCGGTCCCAATGATGGTGCTGGTCGAAGTGATTCGCGCGTTGCAAACGGGCGACGAGGCATTCGCTACGACCATGGAATTGGCGAAAAAGCTGGGGAAGACGGCGGTGGCGGTGAACGATGCGCCGGGGTTTGTGTCCAATCGGTTGCTGATGCCGCTGATTAATGAAGCGGCATATGCAGTGATGGAAGGCGTCGCGACGCCGGAAGCGGTCGACGCGGTGATGAAGCTGGGGATGAATCACCCCATGGGGCCGCTCGAACTGGCGGATTTTATCGGACTGGACGTCTGCGTGGATATTATGCATGTGCTGCTTGAGGGATTGGGGGACCCGAAATATCGCGCCTGCCCGCTGCTGAAAAAGTACGTCGCCGCGGGGTGGCTGGGACGGAAGAGCGGAAAAGGATTTTACACCTACGCAAAATAGACAAACTCTTGTGCAAAAGAAGGTGGCCGCATGCAAAAAGCGCTTGCTGCCGCTGCGCGAGCTTCAGCGCATGATCTCGACGAGAAGCACCCAGATGTTGAGGGTGGAGAAGATGAAGATGGCGAGGACACCGAAGGCGGCGCAGTAATAGCCGGAGCTGTGGCTCGCCAGAAGCAGGATGGCTCCCACGAAAAACGGAAGCAACTGAACTTCACCCAGCACCGATTCGAGCATGGATTCAAAGCGTGGCCGGCCGAGTTGCGCGTGAGCGCGGATGGCGCGGCGATTCGACTTGATCTCCAGGTACCAGGTAGCCAGGGTGAACAACGCAAGTTCCGCCCCCAAGATGGGCAGAGGTTGCGGAATCAGCGCGGCCATGCTGTACACCAGAATCAGGACCAGGCGAGCCACGGTGGCCGCGGACCGCGCCGGCAGATGCGGAAACTCAAGGATACGCGTGAGATTCACGGAGATGGCGACGATGGCCAAGCCCGCAAGGGCTGCGGAAGAGCCAGCAGCGGCAATAAGGAAATTGGTCCACATAAAGTGGAGTAGTATACGGGAAGAGACAGCGGACCGACACTGGCTGTGGGCGAATAGATAGCGAAAATAGTATTTGCTTTTTCTTCGCCCTTTGGGTAAGGTAGCGCCTGTAAGTTTTCAACAGGTGCCCCATGAACGACTTGCGGAGCCGTGTTCCGGGCTGCATCGAACATGAGAGACTCGAGTTTGACCTTCTGGAGTTGCGCACCCGCGGTCAGTACCTCCAGCGGCTGCGCGGGCTGACCCGGCAGGAGCAGGCCGAGTGGGATCGGCGGGAGCGTGCGGCGCTGGCGCGGCTGGTCGATCACGAGATGGAACATGGGTGCGGGCGTTGAAGACTTATTCTGCGAGAAGGGGAAAGGGCTGGCCATTTACCGATACGATATGGTAAGATACACGAATCGTAATATACGGGAACGGCGCAGGTCCCGGCGCTGTTTTGAGGCTGAGCCCGAAAGCCCCATTGCAAAATTCCTAATTTCCTCCACCGAGGTGAGAAATGGCAGATGAACGGGCGAAGTTGCTGGAAGCGGCGATCTCGCAGATCGAGAAATCCTATGGGAAGGGCTCGATCATGCGACTGGGCAGCAAAGATGTGCTGGTGCCAGTGAACGTGATTCCGTCGGGTTGCTTGTCCCTGGATTCGGCGCTGGGCGTGGGCGGATTTCCGCGGGGCCGGGTGATTGAGATTTACGGGCCGGAATCGGGCGGTAAGACGACGATGACGCTGCACATCATTGCCGAAGCACAGAAGCTGGGCGGGCAGGCGGCGTTCATCGACGCGGAGCATGCGCTCGATCCAGTGTATGCGCGGAAGCTCGGCGTGGATGTGGACAATTTGCTCGTGTCTCAGCCGGACCACGGTGAACAGGCGCTGGAGATTGCGGAGACGTTGATCCGTTCGGGCGGCGTGGACGTGGTGGTGGTGGACTCCGTAGCGGCGTTGGTGCCGAAGGCGGAACTTGAAGGCGAGATGGGCGAGCCGCAGATGGGCTTGCAGGCGCGGCTGATGTCACAGGCGCTGCGGAAACTGACGGCAATTGTTTCGAAATCGAAGACCTGCCTGATTTTCATCAACCAGATTCGCGAAAAGATCGGCGTGATGTTCGGCAACCCGGAAACGACTACGGGGGGGCGCGCGCTGAAGTTTTACGCATCGATGCGCGTGGATATTCGCCGCGTGCAGTCGATCAAGGAAGGCGACCGCGTGGTCGGCTCACGAACACGCGCGAAAGTGGTGAAGAACAAAGTGGCGGCACCGTTCCGTGAAGCGGAGTTTGACATTCTCTATGGCGAAGGCATTTCGCGCGAAGGCGATTTACTGGATCTCGTCGTGGATAAAGGCGTGATCGAAAAGAGCGGGACGTGGCTCAGCTTCGCGGGAGAAAGAATGGGCCAGGGCCGCGAAAATGCGCGCATTTTCCTGAAGGAGAATAAGGACATTCGCGAGAAGCTCGAATCCACGTTGCGGAAGAAAATGGAAATTCCAGGGGTTGGACTCAACGCGACGACGCCGGCACCGGGCGGCAGCGGCACTGTCACGCCAGAGAAGCCGGCAATGAAGGCAGCAGCTGCAGCGGCCGCCGGGGACGGCAAAGGGAGACCAACGCGCTAGAAGCAGGGCTTCTTCGAAGCAAGAGCGGGCGGGGAAGCGTAACCTCGCCCCTTTCTTTTTGAACGAGAATCCGCAGCGTGTCCAATCGAATGACCCTACGAACTGCGCCATCTGACACTGGTACAGGGGAAAAAAGAACGGCTGGACGGCGGGACAGTCGTTCAAAACAAAGCACATAATAACGTACTGGCCCTACTTAGCTATTGCCAGCTTAGAACGAAAATCGATAGACTATGTCTCAGTTTGACATGCTCTCGGCTTTGGGCCTGAGAGCGACTCTGCGAGACAATGTTAAGTACTGTGGAATGAGTCGGCAAGAGTTGTGGTCCCGGGCATGCTATGGTGTAGAAAGCATTGACCGGCGGAACGAATTTGGGATAGATTCGCGGGACGCGGAGCACCACTAGAACTCCTGGTCAGGGGCAAGGGTCAAGGGACGAATGAGCAAGGAATTGGGAAAAACACTCATAGCCGCGTTCCTCATTGCGACGCTCGCTGTGCCGCTTTCCGCCGGTGAACCGGCTGGCAGGGCGGTTGTCAGCAACGGCAGCAGTACGTCGAAATCCAAGAAATCGAAAAAACATCTCGCTCCTTCGCGCTACGGGGGCTATGCGCCCACGTATGCAGACTCCGTGAGCGCAGACGACCCGACCTTTGACGACCCCATCGTGCGGCAAGCTGCCGTGGACGCACTGGGCCGCTACAACGGTTCTGTGGTGGCGGTGGACCCGAACACGGGTCGCATCCTGACGGTGGTCAATCAGCGGGTTGCTTTCAGCGATGGATATATTCCCTGCTCGACCATTAAGCCGACCATTGCTATTGCCGCGCTGGAAGAAAACGTCATCACCGACGACACGATGCTGAAGGTCGGTCCGCGCAAATATATGAATCTGACCGAAGCACTGGCGCACTCGAACAACGCGTTTTTCGAGGAACTCGGGCGCCGCATGGGATTTGAGACGGTTTCAAAATATGGCCGCCTGCTCGGACTTGGCGAACTGGCAGGATACAATTTGCCGGACGAGCATCCCGGCTCGTTCCCCACGCACCCTCCGGCGTTTGGTGGCGTGGCAAGAATGTCCAGCTTTGGCGAAGGGATCCAGATCACCCCGTTGCAGTTGGCGGCGCTGGCGGCTGCATTCGCGAATGGCGGCACGCTCTATTATTTGCAGTACCCGCACACGCAGGAAGAAGTGCAGAATTTCGAGCCGAAGGTGAAGCGCGACCTGAACATCGCCAGCGTGCTGCCGGAAGTGCGCGAGGGAATGCTCGCGGCCGTGCTGTACGGAACGGGCCGGCTGAGTTTTGACGCGGGCGGCGACGAGACTCCGCTCGGCAAGACCGGCACGTGTGACGATCATACCAATCCGTCGCACATCGGCTGGTTTGTGAGCTACGCCGATGAGGCTCACCCCAAGATTGCGCTGGCCGTGCTGTTGCGAGGCAATACCCGTGTTGTGAAGGGACCGATCGCAGCGGAAGTCGCGGGCAGGATTTATCGCCGTTTGCGCGAAGAGAATTATTTCGCGGAGCCTACAAAGATGGCTTCCGCGTCCCCGAACGCCAGTTTCGGGAAGTAGAAACCTCTCGCTAGATTCACTTGAAGCGTCCTTGAGTGCGGGAACTGAGTTCCAGCCTTCGCACGATTGTCGCCCCACACAAACGGCAAAGACGGCCCGGCTGCCGCGTTCCTAGGCGTGCGAATCTACTCCCACCTCCATTCGGCCGCCCGGCAAGGGAGGGGAGATGCCTCCATACATGACACGGATCAATGCGTTAAAGAACCGGTGGCCGGTGGGGGCGGGCCTTTACGTGAACGCTGACGATCGGCTCGCTGATGTGGCGGGCTGCGTCAAAGCAGGTGTCGCAGAGCCCAATACTGAGCTGGTCTTCGCACTTGGCGTGAAAGCTGCGATGACATTCGAAGCAGGTGGAATATTCAGGCTGTTGGTGCTGTTCGCGGGTGTGAACTTCGGGATGGACCTCAAGCGTAATCATTTCAACTCCCCCGGAATGAGGTGGGCAACTGTTGTGCCAGAAGGGGACGCTCTGGGGTATTGAAGAGACTGGATTTATATCTCTTGTGAAACAGAAGCTGCGCGAATTGACGCAGAAACCTCGCGGAATCTCGCAAAACCCCCCTTGCTGATTTGGACGCAACTCCCGCCATAACCGATTGACGCTGCAAGCCATTTGGGACAAAAGAGAGTCGTGCGGTATGCTGAAACTGTCTCGGATTGATGGTCCCGAGGGGATCAGCAAAACCGAAGGGCAATTTATCTGGGGGAAATTTGAGCCGGGGATTTCTGTGGGTTCTGGGAGTCGTTGTAGTTGCCGGAATTCTGGTGAGCGGCCACGCTCTTCGTCAACGTAGTGCAATCGATAAAGAGTTTCAAAATCAGGTGACGCTGGCACGCGCCGAAGCGGATCGCATTCGCGCGCAGGTGGTTCTCCCGACAAAGAGGAAACTGCCCGCGGGCGAAAACTTCGCCATGGCGCTGCAGGGATTCGGGCTAAGTCCGACGGAGGCGGGCCAGGCCACGGCGGCCGCACAGCGCGCCTTCGATATGCGGCAATTGCGCGCCGGGAATGCACTGGTCGTGGGCCGGTCGGTTGTGGGTGAGCTGCGCGAAATCAATTACAAAATTGATCCGGACCGAATGCTGCACATTGTGCCGGCGACAGAGGGTTTTGCGGCAGAGGTGGAGGAGATTCCGTCACACACGGAAGTTTCCACGGTGAGCGGGCGTCTGGAAGACTCCTTGTTTAATGCGGTGGGAGAAACCGGTGAGTCTCCCGAGGTGGCCATGCGGCTGGCGCAGATTTTTGCTTACGACCTGGATTTCTATACGGACCCGCGCAAGGGCGATACGTTCCGCATCGTGCTGGAGAAGAAGAAATATACGAACGGCCAGACCGCGGGCTACGGGCGGATTCTGGCCGCGGAGTACGACAATGGCGGGAAGAAGTATCAGGCGCTTCTCTTTCACGATGACGCCGGCCATCCGGCCTACTACACGGCGGAAGGCAAGTCGCTGCAGAAGGCGTTTCTGCGCTCGCCACTGAAGTTTGCCGCGCCAGTTACTTCGCATTTCAGCAAGGCACGCTTCCATCCCATCTTGAAAACGTACCGGCCTCATTTGGGAACGGATTACGGTGCGCCGATCGGAACCCCCGTGCAGACCATTGGCAGCGGACGTGTCGAATTCGCCGGCCGCAAGGGCGGCGACGGAAGCATGGTCAAGATTGCACACTCGCAGGGATATGAGACGATGTACCTGCATCTTTCGAAGATCCTTGTTCACCTAGGCGAGCACGTAGAGATTGGAAAAACGATCGGATTGGTCGGAATGACCGGTTTGGCCACGGGCCCGCATCTGGACTTCCGGATTTCGCAGAAAGGCCAATTCCTGAACTTCGAAAAGCTGGGCCTGCCGACGTCGGACCCGGTTTCGAAGAAGAACTGGTCCGACTTTGCGGCGCAGCGGCAGCAGTGGCTGCCGGTGTTGGAGCACCCGGAACAACTACAGGCCCAACTCGCAGCAACAGCAACGCGCGTCGAGGGAAAATAGGCTCCGAAGGAAGCTGCTGTTCAGACTTGTTGTTCCGGAGCGGACAACGCAAAAGGCAGGAATCCGATTCCAATCCCCAGTGTCCGGGGTAGCTTCTTTGTCATTCCGAGCGGACCGTGGAACTTCTTTGCAAATAGCCATGAGACAAAGAGAGATTCCTCGTTTTGCGGATTCCATCTGGAATGGGGGCTGGCCATGACCTGGCCCAACAAGAGATTCAAGAAGTAAAGGCCTGAGGAGGCTTAATGGCTCGCCGTTATTCCTGTGCATTGTTCCTGGCAGTGGCGTTGGCGTGCATGCAGATTCCGGGTTGCGGTGGCGGGTCAGGGACGAAGGTTCTTGCGGTAACGACCTCGTCGCTGAGCAACGGCACCGTGGGCATAGTTTATTCCTATTCGCTGCAGGCGTCGGGCGGATCGTCACCCTATACGTGGTCGCAAACCTCAGGCGGACTCATGCCGCCGGGCGTGACCTTGGGCAGCACGGGCATGTTTTCTGGCACGCCAACAAAGGCTGGCACCTATGGCCCTTTTGTATTTCAGGTGACCGATGCGTCCAACGCGACGGCTACCTCACCCAGTTTGAGCCTCACCATCGGCACCAACAGTCTTACAGTAGCCACAACTTCCCTTCCGGGCGGCGTTGTCGGGACGACTTATTCTTCCACTCTGGCGGCCAGCGGAGGGGCGCCTCCCTACACTTGGACGGTAACTTCAGGTGGTTCCTTGCCGCCCGGACTCAGCCTGACCAGCGCCGGAGCAATCAGCGGGACGCCAACGGCCGCAGGCACGTTTGGGCCGTACGTGTTCACAGTGACGGACTCGAGCAATGCCACGGCCGTTTCTTCTTCGCTCAGCATTACGATCACCGGGACAGCAGCGGTGTCGTGCACGCCACAGGGGAACGAAGGGGCGCTGACGTCAGGGACTCCCTACGCTTTTCTGTTGAAAGGCACTGACGGCAGCGGCAACCCGATTGTGATTGCCGGAAGCTTTACGCCAAACGGCAGTGGGGGAATTACTGCCGCGACGGCGGACTACAATGAGTTTACCGATGGGCCCGCGTCCTTGCAGGTGAATCTCGCCGCGAGTTCGTATTCGTTCAGTTCTGCCGCGCAGGGATGCTTGTCCTTATTGTTTTCCGGGCTTACGCCGGCGGGTGTGAGCGCGAAGCAGGCGGAAGGGCCGTCGTACTTGGAGCCGGAAATCACGACACATGCCAGAAAAATGGCCACGGCCTCGGTTCTCGGACCGCCGGTCTCGAACGTGCTCCTTAGTTTCTATCTGAGCGGGACAGACTACCACGCCGGGCGAATCATCGAGTCTGACAACACAAATGGCAAAGGAACCAACGCCTCTGGCTTCCTCCACGCGCAGACGCCGAGTGCTTTCGGGCTCAGCGCTTTGCAGACAGCCTATGCGTTTGGCGTGGATGGATGGACCGCTACGGCGCAGGGGCTCTTGCGCACCGCCATGGCAGGCTCATTCTCCAATGCTACCGGCACGATATCGGCGGGATACGCGGACTTGAATACCGCCGGAACAGCTTCCGGGGAACTGACCGGAGGATATGGAAGCCTGAACAGCAACATCGATGCGACCACCGGCCGAGGGACGGGCAACTACTTCCTGACCACGCCGAGTGGCAACCTCACGTTTGATTTTGCCTTTTATGTCTTGAATGGATCGGACGTGATTCTGATTTCGACCAACCTGGCTTCCGGCGGCAGTACCACGCCGCTGCTATCGGGAAGAGCACTGGCGTCGAGTTCGAGCGCGGCGAACCCGGCGGCGGTGACCTTGAATGGCTATTACCTATTGGCATCGGAAGGTCTGCAGACACTCGGGATCAGTATCGGGAACATAGCGCAAATCGGAACGATGAACGCTGTGAGCGGCGGTTCGATAACGACAGCAACGATCTATTCGAACTACGCGGGAAGTTACGCCAGCAACGAGTATCCAAACAGCAGCTACACTCAGGAAACGGCGTCCGGAAGGGTGGCCCTGTCAGGTCTGACGAACCAACCGCCGGTGATTTATCTGACGGCTGGAAACACATGCGACGACGGTGTTGTGGGATTCCTGGTGGGAACGGACCCACAGGCGAGTTCGGGAGTGATCGTGAACCAGACGAGCGGCACACCGAATTACACGACGGCGAGTGTGAGTGGGAATTTCGCGTCGAGTACGGAAGAGGACGTGGACGGAAACAACGGCGCTTTTCTGGGAGGGTTTTCGTTCGACGGGATGGGCGGATACAAGGTGACGTCGCAGACGACAGGAACAGTGCCGAACGTGCCGGCCAGCGGTTCGATCCTTATCAATACAGACGGCTCGGGTAATCTCAATGGCGGCAATTCTACTCTCGTGACGAACGGAGCCGTAGTGTACGCAATACCGGACTCGGGCGACCCGCTGCTGTTTGTAATAACCTCGGGCACGCTTCCCTAGGTACTATTGCCTTCAAGCAGACATCGACAGGCATCTGTTTGTATCCCTCTCGGCTCTCCTGTCATCTGTTATGGACGAAGAGCCACATGCCCGAGAGACTCTCCCACGGAGGTGGTTGATGTCCATCCGACCTGTGAAGCGGCTGGTCCGTTCAAAACCCACGCGCGAGGGCGCGGGAGTGCATTTGCGCCGCGCCTTCGGCTTCGGAAACACCTCGGAATTCGATCCCTTCCTGCTGCTGGATGATTTCCGCAACGACGTGCCCGAAGATTATCTGGCCGGATTTCCCTGGCATCCACATCGTGGCATCGAGACGATCACTTACGTGTTGGCGGGAACTGTGGAACACGGCGACAGCCTGGGCAACCGGGGAGCCATCGCTCCGGGCGATGTGCAATGGATGACCGCGGGCAGCGGTATTATCCACCAGGAGATGCCGAAGGGCGATTCCGCGGGACGCATGCATGGGTTTCAGTTGTGGGCGAACCTGCCATCTTCTTTGAAAATGACTTCGCCACGCTACCAGGAAGTGAAATCGCCGGACATCCCGGAAGTGACCGATGACGACGGAACACACGTCCGCGTGGTCTGCGGAAACTTCTGGGGAACGAAAGGGCCGGTTGATGGGATTGCGGCCGATCCTATCTATTTGGATGTTTCCGTACCACCGGGAAAACGCAAGGTGCTGCCGATAGAGACTACGCGGCATGCATTTGCCTATGTGTTTGCAGGGACGGGGAAGTTCTGTAATGCGTCCGATCCGCTTTCCGTGCCGACGGAACCGGTGAGCTGGGCGGACACACATCCGCCGTCGGAAGCGGACAATCGATCACTCGTGCTGTTCGACCGCGGAGATGAAGTCATGATCCAGGCCGGGGACGACGGAATCCGCTTCCTATTGGTTTCCGGCAAGCCTCTGGAGGAGCCCGTCGCGTGGTACGGCCCGATTGTGATGAACACGCAGGAGCAATTGCGTGAGGCCTTTCACGATCTGGAAAAAGGCACATTCCTGAAGTCGAAATAACAAGGCGCTTAGATCGGGCGGGATCCCGGAGCCGGCAAACGCTGCAGCCGTACCCATGCCTCTTGAATAATGGCATAGAGAAACGCGGTCGAGAGCCCGAAGAGAATCAGCCCGTTCAGCGCTTCGAGCGCACCCATCAGTTGCCAATGCGGCTCCAGGTTCATGCCGGAGTGTCCGAAGGTGGTCATGGCGTTCAAGGAATACAGCATGGACGATTTCTTGTCCGGCAAAGCGTGCAGCAGGCGGAAGCCCATGGCCCAGACGGCGGCCTCCAAACCGTGCAACAGCGTGACGGAAACCGTGGTGCCGGCCATAAAGCCCAAGGCAATGAATTTGATCCCGCGATGATGAAGATTCAGCAACACGCGGTCGAATCTCTGCCGAATAGCATAGAGGCCCAGCACGTGAATCACGACAGCCATGGCGCTCAAGGGCAGGCTCCACAGCCAGTCCGAACTCCAGGGGACTACATTTACGGGATCGATATTCATGGAGGCTCCTTGCGGTTTTGTGGCGCGAGGGAGATTTTCTCTTCGTTCACATTCGAAGAGAAGAGGATTCTCGTTCCCTTGTCCCTTATTTCTGGAGAGAGTCATCCTAAGACGCAACTCATTTTCTGCGTCGAACGATTTGGAGGGAGAAAGCTTGCCCTCGCATGAGCAGAGTAGCTAGTAAATGATCGGGAGTTTCGAAAAGTCGGATTCGGAATCTTCGGTGACGCGCAGCACGAGCAAGGTGCGGTCGTCATGGGGTGGACGGCCGACGCCGGAGTGCTCATCGGTGGCTTTGACGATGCGCTGCGCCACGGTGTAGCCCGGGTCCTGTGGATTCACGGTCGCAAGCAGCGCTTTCAGGCGATCGACACCAAATTCTTCCTGTTCCTTGTTCATGGATTCGTGGATGCCGTCGGAGGCGAACACAACCATGTCCCCGGGGAACAGAGTAATGGTCTGCTCGTCGAATTCGGCGTCCGGAAGAAGTCCAAGTGGCATGCCTGTGACGTTGATTTCGCTGACTTGGCCGTTGCGGACAAGAAGCGGCAGCGTGCCGCCGGCATTGGCCACGTTGAGCTCGCGCAGGGCGGCGTCGTAGATTCCAAACTGCATGGCGATGAACTTGGCGTCCAGGCGTGCGGCCAGAAGGCGGCTGTTTAGTTGTTGAAGCATTTCCGCGGCGGAGGTTTCGCTATCGTGTACAAGCTCGCGGAGGATGCCAATGGCCAGCGATCCGAACAAGGCAGCCGCGGTGCCCTTGCCGGAGACGTCGCCATTGACCACGGCCAGACGGCCAACGCCGTAAGGAAGCAAATCGTAGAAGTCTCCGCCGAGTTCGCGCGCAGGAACGTAGGCCGTCGCCAGGTCTAGACCGGGCACTTCACGCGCCCCGGACGGCAGAAGCTGGCGCTGAATTTCTCGAGCCGTCTCCAGATCATTCTGCAGGCGTGTCTGGTTTTCCCGAGACTCTTCGAAGAGGCGCGCGTTTTCTAAAGCCACGGCAATATACGAGCCAAGAATGTTCAGCAGCCGCTCGTGCTCGGCAGTAAAGGCATGCGGCTCGGTGCTTTCGAGGTCCAGCACGCCGATCAGGCGATCCTGCAGAAGAAGGGGAACAACAAGCTCGGACCGCACCTCTACATCGCTTTCACACTGCAAATAGCGTGGGTCCAGACGGACATCGACCACGCGAATCGTGCGACGTTCCGCAGCCGCGGCGCCTGTGATGCCGTGGTTCAGGGGCATCTGGAAACGGGTGGGAATGTCATTCTGGAAGCGTTTGGAGAAGACACTCTCGAGCACCTGCGCTTTTTCGTCCCAAAGCATCACGGTAAAGACGTGATAATCGACCAGTTTTTTGACCCGTTCCGCGATACGCCGCAGGAGCTCTTCCCGGTCGAGGATCGCGGTCAGCTCATGGCTGATCTCATAGAGAAGGCTCAACGACTGGGCCTGCTCCGGCTGAGTCACATAAAAGCTGGGAGGAACCGGGTCCGCGTCACCAAGCAAGGAAAACGGTGTCAATTTGGGGGTCGAATCCATGGGAACGATTCTAACTGCTTCTATTGGATGTGGGGCAAGAAAGATGGTTTCATCTCGGAAAAGGATTCACTTAAGCGGTCAAACAGAGCATTGAATGGCAACTACAGCATGAGAAAACAGGAAATGATGACGAAATGCCGGAAGAAGAGTCTGGCGAGCCTATGATGACCGGCGGAATCGGGGCTGCTACGGGGAGCGAAATCTCAAGAACAACAGGGCGCCAGCGATACCAACGACGAGCTGCACGAAGGAGCTAGGTTCCGGCGTGGCCACTGGCCGGCCTGGCGGCAGCGGCGGAAGTGGCGCCGGAGGCGGTGTCGGCTGCGAAGGAGTTGAGGGCTTACCCGGCCCGGCGCAGCACGGAATGATAGGTCCAATGGGAAGAAACGGAGGACCGCCCGCGCCGGGGACGATTGGCACTGCTGGCCCGGTCAAGGGAAGAAGAATTGGGGTTGAGTTTTCCGCCCAAATTGGCGCTACCTGTGGAGATTCGGTGGGAAACTCCGGTGGCCGCGGGAATACCGGCTTGTCCAGAGTCTCGATGGGCGGCTCGGCAGGCGATGACGGTCCGTCCGGCACTTCAGCCACGCGATTGCCGCAGCGCGTACGAGCGAAATGGGTGCCGTCTGTAAGGAGAGACTCGCCCGGGCGCAGCGTGAGTTGTTTTCTGGTCCAGAAAACCTGGTTGCCGATGCGATAAGAAACGTGAACCTTGCGCGAACTGACGAGGTGGGTAAGCCGCAATGAACTTACATGAAAGTTCGCGTAATGCGCGGCGACGACCGGATCACGTCTGAGCGCCTCCTGCAGTTCTTTCCTGTTTTTGACTCCGCCGGGAATTACGGAATACGCGTAGACGGCGCGAGTTTCGCTCGACTTCGGGGCAATAGAAAAGTGAGGATCGCTCAAGAGAAGGCCGAGAAGTTCTGACGGTGCATCGGAAGTTGCGGCCGAACGGGTTCCACGCGATGAGGCAGAAGGACGCACGAAGTACGAGGCGGGCAAGTGCGCCAAACTTAGGAGTCCTATAACCAGGATTGTTTTGAGTGTGGAAGGCTTCTTGTGTTTGTTTGTGTTTTTCTGACCGATGGACCCGATGAACATTCGAACCGAGTGACCCCCGTCACTCTACACCTTTCCCCATCTTGGTTAATGTGCACGTGAGGTTCCATCTGCTCGAAGCGGCGAATCGGCCCATAAACACAGGAGATTTCTGCTTTCCTCGAAATGGAGGAGGCGTCGGCACCCGCGGACCGAGGAGAATTCTTTTCCCGAAAAAAGAAAAGCCAAATCTCGAGAATCGCGTGCACAAAAACAGGGCAGTTCATTTTTCGGAACACGCCGCGCAAGTACGCATGGAAAAAGCGAGTCGTTGTTCCGAAAGGTGTCTATGCAGTGAGGAAGCTCTCTTTCAGTGGGAATTGGATCGGAAAGAGATTCAGCGAACAAGAAAACGCGCGAAGGCGTCCTCGCTTGGCACGGATCACGGGGAATCGGACGTAGGACGGGGCACAACGTGCTGTGCCCCTACAATGAGAAGAACACCGAGTGAAGTCTGTGCTACAGAAGGGCGCGCTATTTCACTTCCCAAGTGTCGCCGGCGCTCAGCAGCGAGGCGAGGTCGCCGCCGCCTTTTTTGTGGATGACTTCCTGGACCTGTTCGTTCATGACGTCTTCGTAGCGTGGAAGGTCGTCCCACGCGCGGAAAACGCCGACGGGAGTGGGGAAGCCGGGACGCCCTTCCATGTGAGAAAGCAAAAACGCATAGGAAGGACGCGGATGATGCGCATCGTGAATGACAAGGTCGGCTTCGGTGTACCCCAAGCCGAGCTGAACGACTTCGATATCCCCATCCGGCTTGCGCCGAATACCCTTGTCGCGATTCTTGCCGAAGACGAGCGGCTTGCCGTGCTCGAGCTGCAGCACGTGCTCGCTGCGCGCATCCTTTTCGGTCAAGCCAGTCCAGGCGCCGTCATTGAAAATGTTGCAGTTCTGGAGGATTTCGACGAAAGCAGAACCGCGATGAGCCGCGGCAGCCTTTAGCGTGTCCTTTAGGTGCGCCTGGAAAATGTCCACGGAGCGCGCCACGAAGGTGGATTCCGCGCCGATGGCCAAAGAGACGGGATTGAAGGGGCGGTCAGGCGAGCCGTAAGGCGTCGACTTGGTTATCTTGTGAAATTCGGAGGTCGGCGAATATTGTCCCTTGGTCAACCCATAGATCCGGTTGTTGAACAACAGGACTTTGATGCCGACGTTGCGGCGCAGCATGTGGATGGTGTGATTGCCGCCGATGGCCAGTGAATCGCCATCGCCGGTGGCAACCCAAACTTCCAGTTCCGGATGGGCGATCTTAATCCCCGAAGCGACCGCGGGCGCGCGTCCGTGAATGGAGTGGAAGCCGTACGTGTTCATGTAATACGGGAAACGGCTGGAGCAGCCGATGCCGGAAACGATCACGAAGTTTTCGCGGGGGACACCCAGTTCCGGGAAAACGGCTTGCACCGCGGCGAGAATCGCGTAGTCGCCGCAACCGGGGCACCAGCGGACTTCCTGGTCAGTCTGAAAGTCCTTCTTTGAAAGTGGAGGAAGCGCAGTCGTGGTCATGGCGGTCTCCTAGATCCCCAACATTTCTTCGATCTTGTGATCGAGTTCCGTCTGCTTGAAAGGACGGCCCTGAATCTTGTTGAGGCCGACCGCATTGACGAGGTATTTGGCGCGAAGAACCCACAGGAGCTGACCCATGTTGAGTTCGGGCACCAGCACTTTCTTATAGCGCTTCAGGATGTCGCCGAGATTTGCGGGAAGCGGGTTGAGATAGCGCAGGTGGAGGTGGCCGATCTTGCAGCCCTTATCGCGCTGCCCTTTCACTGCCTGCGTGATGGCGCCAAACGTTGAGCCCCAGGAGACGATGAGCAGGTCGCCTTCCGCATCGCCGCTTGGCAAAACATTAGGCACATCCTGAACAATGGCATTCACCTTGGCGGCGCGGATACGAACCATGTTTTCGTGATTCAGCGGTTCGTAGTTCACATTGCCGGTGACGTCCTGCTTTTCCAGGCCGCCGATGCGATGTTCAAGGCCCGGTGTGCCAGGAACGGCCCAGGGACGAGCCAAGGTATCTTCATCGCGTTTGTAAGGTTGGAAGCCGTCCGGATTCGTGGTGAATTTCACGGGGATGGATGGAATCTCGTCGAGATTCGGAATGCGCCAGGGCTCCGCGCCATTGGCGAGGTAGCCGTCGGAAAGAATGATCACCGGCACCATGTATTTCAACGCGATGCGGCTGGCTTCGACGGCAATCCAAAAGCAATCCGCGGGAGTTGCGGCAGCAAGAACGGGAATCGGCGCTTCCGAGTTGCGTCCGAAGAGAGCCTGCAGAAGATCGGCCTGCTCCGTCTTGGTCGGCAAACCCGTGGAAGGCCCACCCCGCTGAATATCGCAGACGACCAGAGGCAGTTCGGTCATGACGGCGAGTCCAAGCGCTTCGGTCTTCAGCGCCATGCCGGGGCCCGAGGTGGTGGTGATGGCGAGGGAGCCTGCATAGGAGGCGCCGATCGCTGAAGTGACGGCGGCGATTTCATCTTCCGCCTGGAAGGTGAGCACGCCGAACTCTTTGTATTGCGAGAGTTCGTGCAGAATGTCTGAAGCAGGTGTGATGGGGTAACTGCCGAGGAAGAGTCTCAAGCCCGCCTTTTGGGCGGCGGTGACAAAGCCGAGCGCGAGCGCCTGATTGCCACTCAGATTGCGATATAGGCCCGGGCTCAACTGCGCTGGAGGGATCTCGTAGCTGATCTGAAAGGCCTCTGTGGCTTCGCAATAAGAATAGCCGGCTTTCAGCGCCAGTTTGTTGGCTTCGACGAGTAGTGACTTCTTCTTGAACTTGTCTTCAATCCAGCGGACGGTGGGCTCCATCGAGCGGTTGTAAAGCCAGTAGCACATACCCAGCGCGAAGAAGTTTTTGCAGCGGTCCATGGCCTTGGCGTCGAGCCCGAGATGCTGCAACGCCGCACGCGTCAGCCTTTGCAATTCGACGGGGAAGACACGGAATTTATCGAGAGAATGATCTTCGATCGGATTGGTGGTGAGGCGGGCTTTGCGAAGGTCGTTCTCCTTGAAGCTATCCGAGTTGACGATCAGGATGCCGTTGGGCTTCAAGTCGCCGATATTGACTTTAAGGGCCGCAGGGTTCATAGCGATCAGAACATCCACGGAGTCGCCCGGCGTGTGCACTTCCCCGGACGAGAAGTTCAGCTGGAAGCCGCTGACCCCCGGTTCCGTGCCGGCAGGGGCGCGAATTTCCGCGGGATAGTCCGGGAAAGTGGCAATGTCGTTTCCATAAAGCGCGACGGTATTCGTAAATTGGCTGCCGGTGACCTGCATGCCGTCACCGGAGTCTCCGGCGAAGCGGATCACAGCCTGCTCGATGACTTGGCGTTTGCTTTTGCCTGCGGGAACTTCCGTAAGTGTGGACATCGTACCCTCTTTGACCCCCGTCTTGTGGTGACTCCTGACCGGTGAGAGAAGGAGCACAGCCCTTCCTGTCTAGCGGCACGGGGTTTTGGTGAAATGGGAGCGAGCGCCGAGCCGCCAAGGGCTAACTTGGTAAGAATAACACATGGTTACGGGCGAGAAGGAGCGGTGGCCGGTGACGGGGAAGGGAATCGGCGAAAAACTCGCGGGGAGACTGTGTGACAAGGCTCACAGACAGGCGTTCAGGTTATCCCCTTTCCGGCTTGAGGTAATCACGCCCTCTCTGTGACCGGCGTGCCGGAGACGGCTCTTTCCTCCTGGCGCGCCGCGAATTGCCGCTTGACGCTTTTCATACGAAAAAGAAAGAGCCACCACACGCTGACTGGGAGCAAGAAAATGACTAGCGCCACGGCAATGAGCTGTTTCAAGGCCTCTACCTCTGCGACATAGCGATCAGGAAAGAAGAAAGTTTCGTACGGGCGCAGAGCAATCAGGCTAAGGCACAAGGAGAGGGTAATCGCCGCCCAGATCATGGCTGAAATTCTCGCCCAAGGACGCAATTGAAACAGGCCAATGCCGGTCCGAATGCCCACCGCGACCACGCCGGAAGGAATCAGTGCGATGCAAAGAGTGATCCAAGGATGCAGATCGTAGAGATGTCTTCCTCGATCGTCGGGGGGCACGTTGAGGAACAGGAGCAGATAATAACCCCAGAAGAAAAAGGCGCTCCCGCAACCGAGAATGGCAAGTGTGGCGGCAGCCGTAACGCCGGCAGAACGCGGAGAGGGATTGGCCATACAGAATCAAGATGCCAGCAACCGGGGACCAAACTGAATAGTACGGTTGGGATAGAACCGTATCGAAAAGGATGCTTGACGTTCGCTTTCTTTTCGCCTAGAGTGGGGATGCCCAGGTTTGGCCGCAGGGCGGCGACGAGCAGGTGAAAGGCTCGAGCGTTTATGTGTGGAGGTAGCGATGGCTCTTACAAAACGGCAGAAGGAAGTTCTCGATTACTTGGTTTCCTTCGAAACGCGCCACGGGTATGCGCCGAGTTTTGAAGAGATCGGCAAAGGATTGAAGTTGACTTCGCTAGCCACTGTGCACAAGCACGTCAGCACGCTGGAAAAGAAGGGCTTCATTCGCCGGGGCTACAACCAGAGCCGGTCGATCGAAATTGTGCAGTTGCCGAAGACTCCGAAGGATCAAGTCATCGAGCGACGGGTTCAAGAACTGCCGCTGGTTGGGCGGATTGCGGCCGGGCGTCCACTGGAAGCTGTCGAAGAGCGGGAGACCATTTCCCTCGGCGACTTTGCCCGCGGCGGCAACTCGTTTGTGCTGCAAGTGAAAGGCAATTCCATGATCGAAGATCACATCATGGACGGTGATTTTGTGGTCTGCGAACAAACGCAAGTGGCGAATGCGGGGGACATCGTGGTTGCGCTTGTGGGAGATGAAGAGGCCACGCTGAAAAGGTTTTATCGGGAAGGTTCCGGAAAAATCCGGCTGCAACCCGCCAATTCAGAGATGGCTCCCATTGTTTTGCCCGCGAATGATGTCAAAGTGCAGGGTCGGGTTATTGGCGTCCTGCGTAAGTACTGAATTTCTTCCTTAACCCTTTTCTTCAGATCGTTGTGACCAACCGCTTTCCTGAACGCGTCTAAGTGTTTTGAGGTAAACTTCCGGCTCCCGAAGAGAAGGTATGTTCCCTTCGGCGCGTGGGGAGGCTCGTTTGGCCGCTGTTCCAGAAAATGTCCTGCTCGTCGCTGCCGAGGCCGCGTTGCGGGAGTCCTTGCATAGCCTGTTGCAGGGGGCGGGATTTGACGTCACACCGGCGGAAAGCGCTGAAAACGCGGGATGGATCGTGCGGGGAGGCGAACCGGGAAAAGTCCTGATCCTGGATGGCGCATTGGCTGACACCGCCCTTCAAGGTCTTCTGGCCTTGCTGCAGGCACTGCCGATTGCGGATAGACCTCGCGTGATGGTGTTGGCGCGAGGCGATTCTGCGCAACGCGCTTTGTGGCTGGATCGCGGAGTGGACGATGTAATATCCGTTCCCTGGGACGACCAGGAGCTTCTGGCGCGGGTGCGCGGGCAGTTCCGGCAAAAGCGGGCACTCGGGGAGATGGAGCGGCGGGTACGCAACGCGGAGGAGAGTTACGAGGTATCGCAAACCGCGTTCCGGGCACTGGCGGTCACGGAGAAAATGACGCGCGATGCGTTTTCCCTGGAACGCGCATTGAAGGTCGGCGTAGGCACCCTGTTGGGGTTGGCGCTGGTGATTGCGGGTATCTTCTTTGTGTACTCGCACAAAACGGAGAAGGAATCGCGGCGGGCATACACGCTGATCTCGCAGCTGGAGCACAGCGTCCAGACCGAGCAGCAGCTTCTGGATTCGGCAAGGCGCTTGCGTGAAGACCCGGCCAATGCGGACCTGATGCAGCAGAAGGAGCAGCTGAAGCAGCAAACAGAGGCTCTGCGTCAGAGATTGTCTGCACCGGATGGTGCCGACGTGAACGAGCTCCGCCATCAGCTCGACGAGGCTACCAACCGACTCACCAAGCTGGAGGGCAGCTCCCAGCAGGCTGAAGTCATTATCCGTGACTACGCGCCGAGCGTTTGCCTGCTCCATGTATCTGTGGCCTTCAATGAAAAGGACTCCGGAAAGCGTTTGCGCTATGGCGGCATCAACAGCGATGGCTCGCCGTTGAAGGATAGCGATGGCAATACGGTGTACACCACGGAGGGGCGGGCACAGGAGGTGCGGGCGGACTTTTTCGGCAGTGGCTTCATTGCCGCCGAAGGGAAAATTCTGACCAATCATCATGTCGTGCAGCCGTGGTGGGAGAACAGTGAGTTGAACGACGCCGTCAAGCAGGGTCTCGAGCCCGTGATTGCGGAGATGACCGCATATTTCCCCGGAGAACCGAATGGTGTGCCCGTAGGCATTTCCCAGATTTCGCAGGATGCCGATCTGGCCGTGGTCCATGGGGATTTATCCGAGCTAAAGCGACCCATCCTGAAGCTGGATGCGCGGAAAGAAGCGGCCGTAAGCGGCGAAGCCCTGATCAGCTTCGGTTACGCCACCGGCATCGACGCGATTCTCGCACGCGCGGGGGACGATGCGGTTAAGCAGATCGTAAAGACCACTGGCGGCGATCCCAAGCTTGTGCTGGAAGAGCTGTCCAAGCGCAAGCTGATCCGGCCGCTGGTGACTCAAGGGCATGTGGGCGACGTGTTGACGGACAAAATTGTCTACGACGCGCAGACCACTTCTGGAGGCTCCGGCGGTCCCCTCTTGAACCCGCAGGGAGGCGTGATTGGCGTGACCTTCGCGATTGTGAAGGGGTTTGGCGGATCGAACTTCGGCGTGCCGATTCGCTTTGCAACGCCGCTGCTGAAGCATTAGTCGAAGCAGTGGCTAACCCGCCCAGGTAGAATTTTGGATTGCCTTGAAGGGATAAGCTGACACCTGAGCATGAAGAAACACCGACCGATCCGGAAACTCCTGGCTGCGAACCGCAGCGAAATTGCCATTCGTATTTTCCGGGCTGCGAACGAATTGGGTTTGCGCACCGTGGCGATCTACTCGCAGGAGGATCGCTTGGCGCTCCACCGGTTCAAAGCCGACGAAGCCTACCAGGTGGGCGTGGGCAAAGGACCTGTAGAGGCGTATCTCGACATCTCGGGCATCATCGCTATTGCGAAAGAACATGAGGTGGACGCTATTCACCCCGGATATGGGTTCTTGTCCGAGAATCCCGCGTTTGCCCGAGCGTGCACAAAAGCGGGAATCGCGTTTGTGGGGCCGACGCCGGAACTTCTGGAACTGCTCGGGGACAAAACTGCCGCCCGGAGATTGGCGGCAGCCGCAGGCGTATCTGTTTTGCCGGGAACGGAAAACCCTGTTTCATCTCCGGACGAAGCGCGGAGGATTGCCGCAGAGATTGGGTTTCCCATCATTGTAAAGGCCGCGATGGGCGGCGGTGGTCGCGGTATGCGCGTGGTGCGCGAACCTTTGCAGCTCGCGGCGAAGCTGGAGGAGGCGCAGGGCGAGGCCAAGTCCGCGTTCGGCGACGCCTCGGTCTTCTTGGAGAAATTCCTTCCTCACACGCGGCACATCGAAGTGCAGATTCTTGGCGATGAACACGGCAACCTCCTTCACTTATACGAGCGCGACTGTTCCGTGCAGCGTCGTCACCAGAAAGTCGTGGAGGTGGCCCCGGCACTGAATCTGCCCGGGCGTATCCGGACTGAAATTTGCGAAGCCGCGCTGAAGATTGCGCACCAGGCCAAGTATCGTAGCGCGGGAACGGTGGAGTTTCTGTACGACATCGATGCACAGAAATGGTACTTCATCGAAGTTAACCCGCGCATCCAGGTGGAGCACACGGTAACGGAAGTGGTGACCGGCGTCGACATCGTGCGCGCACAGATCCTGGTAGCGCAGGGCCACAAGCTCCATGAAGAGCCGTTGTCGCTCCCGCAACAAGATCGGGTTCCGCTCTATGGCGCGGCACTCCAATGCCGCGTAACGACGGAAGACCCTGAAAAGAACTTCGCGCCGGATTATGGCCGCCTTTCCACTTACCGTTCCCCAGCGGGATTCGGGATTCGTCTCGATGGTGGCACTGCGTATGCTGGGGCCATGCTTGCGGCGTACTACGATTCGCTGCTGGTAAAGGTCACGGCATGGGGAACCAATTTGCCGGAAGCCTGCCAGCGCATGGACCGAGCGCTGCGCGAATTTCGCATTCGGGGCGTAAAGACGAACATTCCGTTCCTCGAAAATGTGGTCAATCACCCTCGCTTCCGCGCCAGCGAGGTGACCACTTCATTTCTCGACGATTCCCCGGAACTTTTCCGCTTCACCGGACGGGCGGACCGCGCGACGAAGCTGCTCTCGTACCTCGGTGAGGTTATTTTGAACGGCAATCCAGAGGCCAAGGGCAAGAAGGAGCCAGCTTCGATCGAAAAAGCCCCTCTTCCCCCTGTTCCGGGCATCGCCCCGACGCCTGGGACGCGCCAACTCCTGCAAAAGCTGGGGCCGAGGAAATTTGCCGCCTGGGCGCGCAAAGAAAAGCGGCTGCTGCTTACAGACACGACGTTCCGCGACGCACATCAGTCGCTGATGGCTACTCGTGTGCGCACCTACGATCTTCTAGTGACGGCAAATGCGGTGGCTCAGCGGCTGCCGAACCTGTTCAGCCTGGAGATGTGGGGCGGGGCCACGTTCGATACTTCCATGCGTTTCCTGCACGAAGACCCGTGGCAGCGGCTTCGTGAGTTGCGCCGCCGCATCCCGAATATCTGTTTCCAGATGCTGTTGCGCGGCGCGAATGCTGTGGGCTATACCTCGTATCCGGACAACGTAATCGTCGAGTTTGTGCGCGAGGCGCATCAGCAGGGTATCGACATCTTCCGAATTTTCGACTCTCTGAATTCCATCGAAAACATGCGCGTCTCGATCGACGCCGTGCTGGAAACCGGGGCAGTTTGCGAACCCGCCATTTGCTACACCGGCGACTTGTTCGACAAAGAGCGGCCGAAATATTCGCTGAAGTATTACGTGCAGATGGCCAAGCAACTCGAAAAGCTGGGCGCGCATTTCCTGGCAATCAAGGACATGGCGGGGCTGTGCCGCCCATACGCGGCCTATGCGCTGGTAAAGGCTTTACGTGAAGAGATCGGCATCCCCATTCACTTCCACACACACGACACCAGCGGAATCAATTCCGCTTCACTCCTAAAAGCGGCCGACGCGGGAGTTGACGTCGCGGATGGCGCCGTGTCCTCGATGAGCGGCGGCACCAGCCAGCCTAACCTGAATTCCGTGGTGGAGGCGCTCGTCAACACGCCGCGCGATACCAAGCTGGACATTGACGCGCTGAACGAGTGCTCTGACTTCTGGGAAGTGGTTCGCGGCTATTACGAGCCGTTTGATTCCGGGCCGAAATCGGGATCCGCACGGCTGTACGAACACGAGATCCCCGGCGGGCAGTTCACGAATCTGCGGGAACAGGCCTCGGGGATGGGGCTCGGACACCGCTGGCGCGAAGTGGAAAAAACGTATGCGGAAGTGAATCAGCTTTTTGGCGACATTGTGAAAGTGACGCCCTCCAGCAAAGTGGTTGGCGACATGGCGCTGTTTCTCCTGGCTAACGAAATCAAGCCGGCGGATTTGCTGGAACTGGACGAACATCACGACCTGTCCTTGCCGAACTCGGTTATCGAGATGTTCTCCGGCGCTCTGGGTGTGCCTCCCGGAGGCTGGCCGAGGAAGCTACAACACATCATTCTGCGCGGCCAGGCGCCGCTCAAGGGACGTCCAGGTGCCAGCCTGGCTTCGGTCAACTTCGAAGAAGCGCAGGAAGAGCTTGAGAAAAAGGTCAACCATCCAGTCGGGCGGGATGCGCTTTTGAGCTACCTTCTCTATCCTGAGGTCTACCTGAAATTTAACGCTTTCCGCCAAGCCTATTCCGATGTAAGCGTTCTGCCGACGCGGTCATTCTTCTATGGACTGAAACCGGGCGAAGAGATCACCGTAGACATCGAGCACGGCAAGACCATCATCGTGAAATTCCTGACAATCAGCGACGCGCACCCGGACGGCACGCGTACGCTGTTCTTCGAATTGAACGGCCAGCCGCGCGAAGTGAACGTCCGGGACCGTTCGCTGCGTGTGGTCGAGCGCAGCCATCCGAAGGCTGAAACGGAGAATCCCGGGCACGTTGGCGCGCCGACCGCTGGATTGATCAGCAGTATCGCGGTGCAGCCCAACCACTCAGTCGAGCGCGGTGCTAAACTGCTCACGCTGGAAGCGATGAAGATGCAATCCAACATCTACGCGCCCATCAGCGGAAAAATCGCCAAGCTGCTGGTGGCGCCGGGGCAGCACGTCGAAGCCAAAGACCTTTTGGTTGTCATCGCTCCGTGAGCGCGCCAAACCTGATCAAGCATGGGCAGTTTGCCTCGCGCTTCCTGCGCAACCGACGAGACCTGGTCGTCTACCTCCCTCCCGGCTACCGGGAGCAGCCGCATCGCCAATTCCCGGTGCTCTATTTGCACGATGGGCAGAACCTCTTCGATGGCTCCACCTCCTTTATCCCTGGAATGGATTGGCACGTGGGTCAGACTGCAGACCAGTGGATCGGCGAGGGACACGTCGAGCCGCTGATCATTGTGGGTATCTACAACGCGGGAAAGCAGCGGTTGGGTGAATACACGCCGACCCGCGCACCTCGCCTGGGCGGTGGCGGCGCGAACCGCTACGCGAGATTCCTGCTCGAAGAGGTAAGCCCCTTCGTGAACAGCCTGTATCGCGTGCGGCTTGGCGCGGAAAGTACGGGGATCGGCGGGTCGTCACTGGGCGGTTTGGTATCGCTGTATCTTGGCCTGCGGAAGCCGCAGATCTTTGGGAAGATCGCAGCGCTCTCGCCTTCGGTCTGGTGGAATGAGCGGGTGATCCTGAAGTTCGCGGATGCGACGCCAGTTCAGCCGTTTCCTCGCATCTGGCTGGATATTGGGACGCGGGAAGGGTCGCGCATTGTGGACGATGTCGAGCGCTTCCGCGACATTCTCATTCGAAAAGGCTGGCGGCCGGAAAAGAATCTGCACTACGAGCGCGTGGAAGGCGCCGAACACAACGAAGCCGCCTGGGCCCAGCGTGTCGGACCATTCCTGCAATTCCTCTTTCCCGCCCAATAAAGCCGTATATAATCCGGCGCAAGCCAATGAGTGCCGCGCGTCCGATCACAATTCTTTGCGTCTCGTCCTACGAGAAGGGGCAGGAGTTCCTGCGCACGTGCAAGAGTCTTGGCTGCACGGTGCTGCTTCTCACGCTGGAAAAGCTTCGCAACGCGAGTTGGCCGCAGGAAGTGATCGACGAGATGTTTTTCATGCCGGACGATCTTGCAGTGGCGGATCTCATTCACGCGGTCAGTTACGCGGCGCGCACCCGCCACATCGATCGCATCGTCGCACTCGACGAGTTCGATATGGAGAACGTCGCCGCGCTGCGGGAACATCTTCGTTTGCCCGGAATTGGCCAGACGACTATCCGGTTTTTCCGGGACAAGCTGGCCATGCGCGCACAGGCCCGGGAGGCCGGCATCCTGGTGCCAGAGTTCATCCACATCCTGAACTATGACGATTTGCGGGAGTTCATGGGCAACGTGCCCGGGCCGTGGCTGCTGAAGCCGCGTTCGCAAGCGTCCGGCATCGGGATGAAGAAAATCGAGGTGACGGAGGATTTGTGGCGCTGGCTCGATCAACTGGGGGACCGCCAATCCGAATATCTGCTCGAGCAGTTCATTCCGGGAAGCGTGTTTCATGTGGACGGCGTTGTCACGGAGCGCGTCGTGGTTTTTGCCGAAGCGCACACCTACGGCGCCCCGCCGCTGGACGTCTCGCACCAGGGCGGTGTCTTTAGCACGCGGACGATGGCGCGCAATTCGGCCGATGCTTTGGCCCTCAAAGAAGTTCATTCGAAGCTTATCCAGGGGCTAGGCCTGGTGCGGGGTGTGACCCACGCGGAATTCCTGAAGGCGCACAGCGATCATCGCTACTACTTCCTCGAAGTGGCAGCGCGCGTAGGCGGGGCATACATCTCGAACATGGTGGAAACGGCTACGGGCATTAACCTCTGGCGGGAGTGGGCTCGCCTGGAAGTGACGGGGGGAAAGATGCCTTACCAGTTGCCGCCGGTCGGTGATGAATATGCTGGCGTGATCGTGTGCCTGGCGCGGCAGCAGGAGCCGGATACTTCCCGCTACCTGGACCCGGAGATTGTCGAACGGATCAAGAAGTATCACCACGCGGGATTCGTGTTAAAGTCGCCGTCGCCCGAACGTATCGAAGAGTTGCTCGCGTCGTACTCCCAGCGGTTCGCCACCGACTTTCTGGCCCGCGAACCGGTTCCCGACAAACCGACCGCATAAACGAGAGTCGCTATTCGACGGCGATCTTCGTGCCTTGCTGGGTCGTCTTGGACAGCTGCTCGATGCGGCTGTCGATGATGGCCCGAAGTCCCTTCAGGAACTCGATGCGAGAGTTCATAAAGTGATCGCGTACCTCGGGTGGAAGGCCGAACGACTGGCGGAATTGATCAAGCACTTCGCGGCACAGGCAGCGTTCCTGCCTGGTGGTCTGGCTCGCCGTTTGCGTAGTTTCTTGTTCGTTCATCGTGACTCCTTCATTTCGATCGTCAGAACCCGATTGTCGAGCCTGGCCTTGGCTGGCACCAGCATCGCCATGGAGCGCGGCAAACCGATGTGCCTCCGCAGCGTGCCGACCTCGACAACCAGCTCATCGCCTTTCTTGAACAGTCCGACTTCGCCCTTGGTCGCAAAAGGCAGGCGCAATCGCACTTCGTATAGCCCGTCGCGCTTTACAAACGAATAAGGCCGTTCCATCTGGGTTACCGCGGCAGGGTCCTCGCCCTCAGCATACAGCACGTTGGCGACATCCTGCAGCCGCTTTTGGCCCAGTACTTCGTGCGAAAACAAGGGAACGCGGCGAACGGGCACTGGCGCAAAATACTCTTCCAATTCGCGCAGCACATTCTCCTGGGAATCGTGCCATTCGTTAAACCAGGTGTCCTTCACTTCAAGAGGGAGCACGCGGTTCACGATCACGGTGTCCACCGTCAGCCCATGCAATGAAAAATAGACAAAAGCGCGCTGCGTCTCTCGCAGCACCATCTTTTCCGGATTCGTCACCAGCCGTACGGAGGTTAGCTGCGGGTCCTCCAAGATTTCGTCGACCCCTTCAAGCTTTTCGAACAGATCACGAATGTTGGCGAAATAGCTGTCAGTGGGCAGTTCGAAAGGAGCAACACGATTGGCGATGGGGCGCACCGCCTTTAGCAGGTTCCGCTGAAACGGAAAGATGTGCTTCATGTACCAGTCGAGGGTGGTTGGCATGCTGATAAAGCGCATGGACTCGGCTGTCGGTGCGGCGTCCAGCACAATCACGTCGTAGCGATTCTCCCGGCGGTATTGGTTGATGTACATCATGGCACTGAGCTCCTCCATGCCGGGAAGAATCGCCAGCTCTTCGGCTTCGACGTCGCCGATACCGGTCGTTCGCAGAACCGAAATGACATACGAGGAGATCTGCTGCCAGTGTCGCTTCACCTCTTTCTGAATATTGAGCTCAAAAATCGAAAGCCCGTCACGAATCGGAAGTGGGTCGGAAGTATGCGTGTGGAACAGCTCAACTTCGAGATCGAACGAATCGGCAAGGCTGTGTGCCGGGTCGATGCTCATGACCAGCGTGCGGTTGCCAAGTTCCGCCAAACGGACGCCTGTGGCGGCCGCCAGGCTCGTTTTGCCCACGCCGCCCTTCCCACTAAAGAGCAAAATCCTCATACACTCATCCTATACGTTCACCTCGGTTCGAAGGTTACTCCCCCAAAAACGTTGGCTGCAGATTCTTCGGACGGCGCCTGCGCATAAGCATGGTCGCAATGGAAGCGATCGGATGGTCTGAGATCAATGCAGTTTTCGCCCAGGCTTCTCCCACTCCGTTGGTACAGTCTGTAACCTGTTCTTCGGTCTAGTTACCTTCACGCAAGCACTTGCGTTATTGTGTTTGCGACGCGCCCTCCCGCGGACTATTGTGTGCTTACCCCGGGCCGGAAATCTGCGTGGGGTGTGCTGTCCCTTTGGGAGGACCGATGTGGGGGAATAAGAAGCCGGATACGCCACAACCAGCGCAGCCGGAAACGAAAAATTTTCCAGTCAATCCGCCGCCTAAGCCAGCTGCGGCAACTTGGGAGGGAACTACTGCAATGAGTACAGATGCTATGCGTCCGTTGGGAGCGACCGCCGACCGTTCTTCGGCCCGGCTCGGTCCTAGTTTGCACGTGAAAGGCGAAATCTCCGGCAATGAAGACCTGGTGATCGAGGGGTCGGTGGAAGGCTTGGTCCAGCTGGACGAGCGCAAACTGACCGTTGGCGCCACGGCCAAGCTGACCGCGGATGTGATCGCGCGGGAAGTGGTGGTCTACGGCAACGTGAAAGGGAATCTGCGTGCCAAGGACCGCATCGAGATTAAGAAGGATGGCTCGGTCAACGGGGATCTGACGACCGCGCGCATCATGATTGAAGACGGCGCCTACTTCAAGGGCTCCATCGAGATCGACAAGACCAACGAGAAGGAATCCGGAGGCGGTTCGTTTGCGCGTACTTCCTCTTCGCCGGCCACCGCTGGCGTTGGTCCGAAGACCATTTAAGTTTCTTGGCTCGTAGTAGCTTCTCCCAAGACGGCGCCCGGACATGCTCGGGGCGCCGTTTCCTATTGTGGCAGTCTTGGCCAGGGTTGCATGCAAGATTGTCCCGCTCGATGCGGCCTTTTCTGCACGGTGAATTTGTCTTATCCTTTCCGAGGGACCTTCATCTTACAAAAGTGCCCTGCGGGGGATGTTTCCGCTTTTGGGACGCTTTTGTATCAGAGCGAGCTATGAACAAGCGCAAACTGGGAAATTCCAGTCTTCAGATCACGCCCATCGGTTTTGGTGCGTGGGCCAGCGGCGGAGGCGGCTGGGAATTCGGGTGGGGACCGCAAGAGGATAAGGATTCGATTGAGGCGATCCACACGGCGCTGGAACTTGGCGTCAATTGGATCGATACTGCCGCTGTCTACGGGCTCGGCCATTCGGAAACAGTTGTTGCGCGCGCATTAAAGGAGTGGCGCGGCGCGCGTCCGCATGTTTTCACGAAGTGCGTCCTGCGCTGGGACGCTTCACGCAACATCTCTCCGAATCATTCCGCGGCTTCGGTGCGCCAGGAGTGCGAAAACAGCTTACAACGCCTGCAAACGGACGCCATCGACCTCTACCAGGTTCATTGGCCGCCTTCGGATAACGGGTCGGGGCTGGAAGAAGCTTGGCAGACGCTGGGCGCGCTCCAGAAAGAAGGAAAAGTTCGCTGGATTGGCGTTTCCAATTTTGATGTGGCGCAACTGCAGCGCGCGGAGAAAATCGCTCCTGTCACCTCCCTGCAGCCACCCTATTCGATTCTGCGCCGCCAGATCGAAGCCGAAGTGCTGCCCTACTGTGAGCAGCGTGGCATAGGCGTCATTGTCTATTCGCCGATGTTCTCCGGCATGCTGACTGGCGGCATGACTCGCGAGCGCGCCGCGTCCCTTCCGCCGGATGATTTCCGCAGCCGCAATCCCGAGTTTCAGGAGCCGAAACTTTCGAAGAACCTAGAACTGGTCAACCACTTGGGAGAAATTGGCGCCCGCTATGGCCGCACGCCGGGCGAAGTAGCCATCGCCTGGGTGCTAGGAAATCCGCGAATCACCGGCGCGATTGTGGGGGCACGCAACGCGAAGCAAGCGGCCAGCGTCATGCGTGCGGGAGATTTCCACCTCAACGCGGAGGAGATCGCCGAAATCGAGTACTACTCTGCGGGCCTGGCAAAGATGAAAGCCGCCTCGTGACCACGCGCCGAAACTAACAGTCAAGGGAGCAATGGAAATGAATCTCGGATTACAAGGGAAACTCGCCGTGGTGTCCGGATCGACCGCCGGCATCGGCTTCGCCATCGCTGCCGGGCTTGCCGCGGAGGGGGCGCGAGTCGTCATCAATGGCCGGACACGGGAACGCGTGGATGCGGCGCTCACGAAGTTGAGGCTGGAGTACCGCGGCGCGGAGTTTACCGGCGTGGCCGCAGATTTGGGCACTGCGGCCGGAGTCGAGGGATTCCTGGAAGCAGTTCCGACTGCGGACGTCCTGGTCAACAACCTGGGGATCTTCGAGATAAAGCCGTTTCTGGAAATTCCCGATGAGGACTGGCAGCGCTTTTTTGACGTGAATATTCTCAGCGGAGTTCGGCTCAGCCGGCGCTACATTCCCTACATGCTCAAGAAGAATTGGGGCCGGATCCTTTTCATTTCCAGCGAATCGGCGCAACAAATCCCCATGGAAATGGTTCACTACGGTATGACCAAAGCGGCGCAGGTGGCTATCGCCAACGGCATTGCTCGCTCTGTTGCCGGGACGGGCGTGACTGCCAATTCCATCCTCGTCGGCCCCACAGCTTCGGAAGGCGTCGGAGCTTTTCTCGAGCAGGCAGCGCGGCAAAGGGGAATCAGCCCGGCGGAAATGGAAAAGCAGTTCTTCAACACCGCCCGGCCTTCGTCACTCCTCAAGCGATTCGAAACCCCGGAAGAAGTGGCCAGCGTGGTAGCGTTCGTGGTGGGCACGCAAGGGTCGGTGATCAATGGTGCCGCGGTACGCGCCGAAGGCGGCGTCGTACAAAGCATCTTTTAGGTTGCAAGTTCAGAGCCCAAAACACAAAACTCTAAAACTCAGAACTTAAAACTGATTACTGATTCCCTTTACGCCCGCAGGTAGTCAGCCCGCCAGTGCCTTACCATCAGTTTGATCGCTTTGATATCGGTCACCTTGTCGTTCAGGACCTTGCGCGCCAACTCCGACAGTTCGTCGTCCCCCGCAAAGCGCAACGCTACTAGTTGAGCCGGCGTGAATTCCCCGATGCGCGCCTTCAAATCATCCGGCAGCAGTTTGGAGAAACGCTGGCGTTCCTCCATGCGAATCACGCGGTCCTGCACCCGCAAGGCGAAAACCCGAGCCTGGATCACGAAGACCGCGAGCGCCAGCGACACCAGCAAATGCATCAGACCGTCCAACGTGAAGCCGGGTCGGAACAGACGGTAGAGCGACCAGGTCACATTCAACAGAAAAATCGGCAACACAAAGAAATGGTACGCCGGCACCCACTTCACATGATTCGAATAATTCTGCTCCGTCATTGAGAAGACTCCTTCCTCGTGCTGGCATTCTAGCAAACCTGTCCGGGGGGACAGTTATCTTCTCGCACCTTTTTGTTTCATGAGAGCCTGCCGCGGCCACCACAAGCGCAGAATGTACGAATGCAGTCGCGCTTCCCCGCAGGAAGCGAGGAGCAAGACATGTCGAACAAAAGCCTCGCCCGAATCATGTACGGCACCAGCCAGGACTATCACCCCTCCGCCACCGTGAGCGCCTCGACGCTTTCGATTCCGTCGAACATCTCGGGTTCAGACAAACCCGCCGCCGAGCTCGAATCGCTCGGCGAATTGCTGCACAAGGCCTGGGCTATCCTTTCCGGCAAGCACTGAAACACGCTGCGTCAGACTCCCAAGAGATTGCCCTGAATTCGCGTGTATCCGTTTTCCTGCGTCCACAAAGTGAGAGGAATTGCCGCCAAATCGTCGACGATGGGTATGGCGTTGCCGTCTTTCGTGAGGTCGATGGCACGGAGAAAGTGCTTACACGTCTCGCAGCATTCCACGCGCACGTGAGGAAGCTGTTCGGCCACGTAGACGGGAAGCTT
>Ga0187782_10000141_pt1 | contig 42832 bp, 26 predicted proteins | sample 0715_SJ02_MP15_2_FD_132454 | JGI IMG/M metagenome (GOLD analysis project Ga0187782, IMG submission 132454) | Tropical peat soil microbial communities from peatlands in Department of Meta, Colombia - 0715_SJ02_MP15_20_MG | ecosystem: Environmental > Terrestrial > Soil > Wetlands > Peat | place... | reverse complement strand
GCGCTGCTCGAACGAGTGCGCGCGAGATCACGCGCGCAGGGTCTGCCGCACGTTTTGGAGGTCTCGAGCGGTGCGGTGGTATCCGGCTCCCCGCCCGCGCGCGCGGCGGCCCGAGGTCCCGAACCGGCATACCCGACCTCCGGAGCGGCGGCCGCTGACGGCCCGCGCATTGCCGTTCGTCCCGAACCGGCGCCTCCGGTCGTCGAAAGCGTCGACATCGGAGCGAGCGGAGTCTCGAGGCCGGAAGGATCGCTGGGAGAGTCGACGTGGACTCCCGTACCACCCGCAGGGGAGCCCGAGATCGTCATCGATGTCGAAGAGCCCGAGGCCGCCCGCACGGCTGCGCGAGACGGCGTCGACATCGCGGAGTCCGTGCCCGAGGCCGAGAGCGATCAACGACTGCGAGCCGCGGAGGGGGCGACGTCCGAGCCCGAGGTGGAAGCCGCCCGTTCGATGTCGCCATCGGACGTCTCCGGAACCGTGGACGCCAGTCCGTCGGCATCGAGCGCGGAGCTCGAGCCCGAGGCGCCGACCCGCGCGGTCGACGCCCCCGATGAAGAAGAGCGGGCCCCCGCTTCTTCGCGCCGCCCCGTTGCGCTTGCGGCCGAGGATCATCTCGCCCAGATGGCCTTCGGGTCGGAGGAGTCCGCGATTCCGCACCACACGCCGCCTCCCGAGTCCGGGAGGCTTCCTTCGGCAGCCGTGGACGAGTTCGACGATGCGACCGGCATCCGGGGCGCGCGAGTCGAAGAAACCGGGCGCAAGGTGATCGCTCACTTGGCGGCGGAGTCCACGCGCGCCAACCTCGAGCGAAACGATCTCGTCGTCGATACGGTCGGCGAGGCCCGACGCTTCGCACCCGCGACGTTTCTCGAGCTCCTCGAAGCCAGCCTGGAGCTGTGAAGTCTCATCAGAGCCACGCCACGTCGGCGCGTTTCAACCAGGTGCGCTGCCGCCTGGCGAACACGCGCGTGGCGCGCACGATGGCCTCGAGGAGATCGGCTCTGGACAGCCTGCCGTCGAGCATCGCTCGGATCTGTGCATACCCCACGCTGTTCATCGCCCGTGCGTCGCCGTAGCCCCGTTCGAGGAGCGACTGCACTTCCTCGATCCATCCACCCGACAGCCAGGCGCGCGCCCGGCCCTCGATCCGGTCCGTCAGCGTGGCGCCATCGCACCGGATCGCCAGAAGACTCGCCGTGTGGCGAGCGAACGCAAAACCGTGCTCGCGCTGCCACGCGCTCATTGGTCTGCCCGTGAGCTCGTGCACCTCGAGCGCGCGGCTGACGCGGACGATGTCGTTCGGGTGCAGGCGGGCGGCGATTTCCGGGTCTACTCCGAGCAGCTGGGTGTGCAGCATTCGGGGCCCTTCCCGTTGCACGATGGCCTGGTGACGAGCTCGGAGCTCGGTGCTTGCGCCGGGTACAGGGGCCAGCCCGAACAGCAGTGCCCTGACCCAGAGGAAGGTGCCTCCGCACACGATCGGGACGCGTCCGCGATCTCGCACGTCCGCGATGGCCTCCGCAGCGTGCTTTGCCCACGTCGCCGCATCGACGTGGGCCATCGGGTCGATGGTGTCCACGAGATGATGCGGGGTGCGACGTAGCTCCTCGCGCGTCGGTTTTCCCGATCCGATGTCGAATGCTCGGTAGATTTGGACGCTGTCCGCGCCCACGATCTCGCCCCCCACGCGATCCGCGATCTCGATGGCGAGCGCTGTCTTGCCGCTCGCCGTCGGTCCGACAATGGCGGCGAAGTCATGGGTGCGCGTCTGCATGACACGCAGCGCTTGCTCAACGACCGACACGACGCTCGAGCTCATCGTAGCCGATACGCGTGATCACCGGCCGGCCATGCGGACAATGGCCCGAAAAGTCGATGCCGTCGAGCGCGCGAAGGAGAGCCACGCATTCCTCGCGACCGAGCGCATCTCCGGCGCGGACGCTGCCGTGACAGGCCATCGTGGCAATCACATGGTCCGCCGCCTCGGCGAAAGGCCGCCTTGCCAGATACCCGAGCTCGGCAACGACGTCTCTCACGAGCCGCTCGGGGCGGTAACGCCCCAGCAGGCACGGCACCGAGTGTACGGCGACGGCGTTCGCTCCGACGGCGCGAACCTCGATGCCGAGCGCGGCGACATCCGGAGCGTGTTCTTCGAGCGCGGCGACTTCCGCAGGGAGAAGGTCTACCACCTCGGCAACCAGCAAGCGCTGCGTGGCGACCGAACGCGATTTGAAAGCATGCCTGAGACGATGGAAGGTCACGCGCTCGGCGGCGGCGTGCTGATCGAGCACGTACAGGCCGTCCGCGCCGCTGCACAGGAGAAATGTCGCGCGCAGCTGCGCGACGAAGTCGAGCGAGGCATAGAAACCCGACCGGTCGAAAAGAGTCGGCTGCGATCGGGCGTCGGCCGGCCTTTCGGCGATGGCCACGACGCCATCGTCAGCCTTCGACGTCGCCGCCCACGTGAGCGAGCCCCGAGGCGCCTCGCCACGGCTCCAGGTCGTGCCCTTCTCTTCCGAAACGCCGGGACTCGGAGGCGGCAAATCGAGAGCATCGCCGCCGCCAAGCGGGAGCGATCCGTAGCTGGACCCGTGCGGGCGCCCGAGCGACGGCAGCGAGAATGCCCTGCCAAGCCCCGCATGCAGCTCTCGCATCACGGCGTCGTGAACGCCCCGCGCCTCCGCGAATCGAACCTCGGCCTTCTGTGGGTGAACGTTCACGTCGACGAGCGCTGCAGGGAGGTCGACGTACACGACACCGACCGGATACCGACCCGGCTCGAGGACCGAGCCGTACGCCTGGGCCACGGCGCGGGCGAGCGCTCGATCACGCACCGGCCGCCCGTTGACGAGCAAGTGAAGGCCCACGGCCCCGGCCCGCGCGCGCTCAGGGGCCCCGAGGTGGGCCTCGATCCGCAGCGGGCCCCGCTCGCCGACGCAAGATTCGAGTCGCTCTCCGTCGAGCGCCTGCGCCGCACGCTCGCGTCTTGACCTGACGCGCAGCCACTCGCGCGCGGTGCGGCCGTCTCGAAGGAGAAAGAAGCTCACCTCCGGTCGAGCCAGAGCTGCGCTGAGCAGCGAGTCGCTCACGTGAGCGGCCTCCGTGCCGATCGCCTTCAGAAACTTGCGCCTCGCGGGGACATTGAAGAAAAGCTCGCGCACTTCCACGCTCGTTCCTTCGGCGGCGGCGGCCGGGCGCGCGGATGCAGGCGCGCCCCCTTCCGCGATCACCTCGGTGGCCTCGTTTGCGCCTCGCATTCGCGTCAAAAGACGCAATTTCGCGACGGACGCGATGCTCGGGAGCGCCTCACCGCGGAAGCCGAACGTCCCCAATGCGAAGAGGTCGTCTTTTCCTCGGATCTTGCTCGTGGCATGACGTTCGAGTGACAGCACCGCGTCCTCGGCGTCCATGCCGCGGCCGTCATCGCTGACGTGCACGAGGTCGATTCCGCCGCGTTCGATGGCGACCTTGATGCGTGTCGCCCCGGCGTCGAGGGCATTTTCAAGGAGCTCTTTGACTACGCTCGCGGGACGCTCGACCACTTCACCGGCCGCGATCTGATTGGCGAGATCGCCAGGCAATCGTCGGATCTCGCCCATCGGCGTTCACGAATCGCCGAGGACCTCGGTCCCGGCATCGAGGAGATCGCGGGATCGGCGGCGAGTCAAGGCCACGACGATGAGCGCGCTCGTGATGGAGTACAGCGCGAGCTCGACCCCCGGCACCGCCGGCGCCACGCTCGACAGCGTCCGGAGCGTCTCCTCGGTGCGCGCGCCGTCCGGCGGATTGGCGCGGATCCTGGCCGCCTGCCACGCCTCCCAGTAGCGAAACTCCGCATCGAAAACGTCGTGCAACAAGAGGAGACTCAACGCATTGGTGGCTGCCTGAGCCATGACCAGCTGGATCAGCACGGCGCGCGATCCGGCGCTGCCGCCCATCGCGCGGATCGCGAAAGTGAACAGCGCGCCCCCAAGGATCAACGTGGCTACGGCCAGAGGCCAACCGCGAGCCTTTTCCGCGTCGAGCGTCTGCAAAAACGCTTGGGCCCTCGCGACGACCGCCGCGCGGTCCGCCTCGTCGGCGATGCCCTCGCCTGCGAGCGACATGTCCACCGGTTCTCGATAGAGCTCCACGGCTTTCCAACCTCGGCACGCACCCATGGATCCGAGAGCCAGGGCTCCGAGCAAGGCGAGCACCAGGTACCAGGGGCGCTTGCGTGCGGGGGCGGTCATCCGTCTCTCTGCCGATAGCACGAGAAGGAGGCGGCGCCGCGGCTATCTCACGATCGTCTGGCAGCCGAGCACGATCGTCACGATGCCGTTCGGATCACTCTTGAGCTCCGTGCACGTCGTCGGGCAAACGTCGATCATCGTGGGTGTGCCCCCCTCGGCAGGGTCGGCGTCATAGTACCAGCCACCCGTGCTCGGGTTGCACGCGCCAGGAGTCTCGACGTAGCTCACGGTCGAAATGGCTCCGGCTCCCGACGTGTAACTGACGTTGAGTTGGCCGAGATTGACGCCGGCGGCCGCGGGCAGCGTGAACTGGCATGGCAGCGAGGCGGCGCGGACCTGCGCCAGCGCGTCGATGAACTGTTGGGCCACGCCGGCGCCGCCGGCCTCCGATGTCGCGTTGATGATGAACGGCGACCCCGTTCCCCCGGACGTCGCGATCTGATTCAGGGTTGCGGTTCCCGCCGCGACGTCGTCGGGGGTGAACACTCCGATCGCGAACGTCTGAATGCTCGGGGTGCCGGCGAATGCTGCGGCGGCCACCTGGGCCACCTGCGCGTCGGCCACCGAAGGGTCGACCTCGGCGCAAAGGCCGGTGGAGGAATCCGCTGTTTCGTCCGGCGCGCCATCCGTGGCGAGAACGATGACGACAGTGTCGCTCGGATGGGCCTGAGCGTAGGTCGAGGCGGTATTGACGGCGCCCTGCAACGCGGCCTGCGTCGGGGTGCTCCCCGCGGGGTGGCGGCCCTGCAGGGAGGTGACCAGCGCGCTTGCGGACCCAGGGAGCGATGCGATTGGAACCGAGGCGTGGGCGTAGTCCGCTGGCGAGCAACTGTCGCCGTTGGCGCAATACGATGTCGTGAGCGCATCGCCACAATTGCCGAGGTCGAATCCGTTGGGGTCGGCGCCGCACGGGGCCCCGAAGTTGACGCAGAGGGTATTGGCATCGTTGGCGCACGTGCTGATGGGTACGCAGGCGACGCCCCCCTGACAGTCGCCGCCGCTCGCACAAGCCTCCTCGTTGGCATCGCTGCATACGCCGAGCAGGCAGGGACTCCCCGGGCCGCAGTCCTGATCGTGGGAGCACGTGGTCGGAACACCCGGTAGCGTCGTCGGAAAGTATTGCAATCCCACGCCCAGGCCGCCGGATGCCGGGTCGTCGACGAAAGCGGTGAGTGCGGAGACAATCCCGCTCCACTTCGACTCCTGCGGCCCCACGAGATCGTCCATCGATCCGGAAGTGTCGATGACGAAGTAGACGTCGACCGGCGTCTGGGTCGCTCGCAGGGTGCTCGTGGCGCAGCCCGCAAGCGCTCCCGGGGCCGCGTCGGGCGAAAGGGCGCCGTCTCCCTCGAGCTCGTCCGGGGGGCTGCTTGCATTGGTGCTGGCGTCGGCCGTGGCAGAGCGAGGTCGCGTCTCGTTATGCGACGAGCAAGCCGCGATCAACGCGACCCATCCGGACGCGCCGATTCCTGTCCATTTCGCCCTTCCTTGGATCATGGTCGTCGCCTCATCGCGACGTGGCACCTCATGCGGCCTACGCACACGGCGCAGCCGCTCGTGAAAGCAACGCGCGTGCTGGTCGTCGCGCCGAGGTCCACGACGCATCGCGGATCGGAGCCCATCGGTGCGCACAATCGCCTCCGGGTGCCGAGAAGCCACACGCTCGACGAAGAATTCGCAAGCCCCGGAGGCCCCCGGCGATGATCACATCGGACGCGCGCCCGGGAAGTTGCGACCCTGGGGTCCCCAGAATTACTTGTGCTGGGAGCCTCCGACCGCCTTCTTGATCTCCTCGAGAAGCGGGTCGGCCGGTGCACTCGGCGTCGGGTCAGCCGTGGGCTGTGCCTGAGCGGTTGCCGAGGGCGCGGGCTTGGGGGCCGGCTCCTCGATGGTCGCCGACGTCGCCGGCCCAGGCGACGAGGTCGAGGGTGCCGGAGTGGCCGATGCCGCGGACGGCGTTGCGGCGGCGGGTGAACCGGACGCCGACTCGGAGGTCTCGGCGTTTTGCCCCGTAGCGGTCTGGGAAGCGGCTGCCTGCGAAGGAGCCGCAGTCGCGGCTCGAGGTGGAGGGCTCCTGACGGCCGCAGCGCTCTGGGGCGGCGTCCACCGACGGACCATGGGCGCCGGAACGCGCGGGAGATCGTTGACATTGGCCGTTGCAACCAGCGGGTTCGCGGGCGTTGGCGCTTGTGCAGGCGGGCCCCTCGGGCTCTCTGCCGTCGGCGAAAGTGACGCTGCGGCTTGCTTCTGCGCGCCCAGCCCGCTGGGTTGAGCCGTAGGGCCGTCGAGCCTCGCTCCCAACAGGATCCCGGCCCCCACCAAAACCCCGGACAGGGCGATCCCGGCCACGATCAAGACATAGCGAGGCGGCCCACCGTGTTCGGCCGGCCGCCCCGTCACCGGCGACGGGATGGGAGCGACGAACGGGAGAACAGAGATGCGCGAGGGCAGAGGAGTGGCGGCGCTGCCAGCGGGTGGCTGCGACGCAGCCGGCTGTGAAGGCGCGGGTTGCGACGGCACGGCTTGCGACGGATACGCGTCCACGCCCGGCGGCCGCGCAGCTCGCGCTGCCGCGGGGAGCGGGGGAGGCGCTGGGCTCACGCGGGGCGCTTCAGGCAAGCGCGACTTCGGCGCATGCGCCGGTGCTTCAGGCGTCGCGGAGGCGAACGACACCTCCTTGGGGATCTTTCGGAGCACCATCTTCCGCGTAGGAGGGGGTGGCGCTCCGGAATCGGACATCGACATGTTAATTCTCGCGTGAGAGCCCGCTCAAGCGCGATCACTTTCTGTCACAACGAGGGGCCTGCGCAAGCGGCGATAAGCATTCGTTGCCCGTGCCGCGAGGCGCTATCGACGGGTCTGCCCGTGTGTTCATGTGTGAAGCGCCTTTACGTAACTTCACGCGGCGAGCCCACGCCGATCGACAACGACGCAGCATCGTTCTTCTCGAGGGCGGCGTGGTGCCGCCGAAGGAGAGTCGACCATGCTCGGTTTCGTCATCGGCGGGATCGCCGCGATAGGGTTCATCAAACTCATGCACCGGCGCCATGCCGGCGGATGCGCCAGGTTCTACGGAGGCGATTTCGGCGCGGTGCGTCGAGGCTTCGGCCCTCGCTTCCTCTTGCGCTCGCTATTCGAGCGGCTGGAAACGACGCCGGCCCAGGAGCGCGCCATCGTCGCGGCGCTCGAACGTCTACGTGAAAATCGTACACTCATACGCGACGAACTCCGGCAAACTCGCGACGACGTCGCGCGCGTGATCGAGGGAGCTCTGGCGGACGACACGATGCTGGACGAGGCGTTTGCTCGGCACGATCGGCTGCTCGCGCAGCTTCGCGTCCTGTGGGTCGAAACGCTCAAAGCGATCTCGGAGACACTCGACGAACGGCAGCGCAAGGAGCTGGCTTCGATCCTTCGAAGGCGGCACTTCTTGGGCCGCGCGTGCCGGGACGTTGCCCATGACTTCCGGCATCCGGTCGCCCCCGCGTGGGACCTGTAGTCCGCGTTCCGCTTGCGCGGAACGAGCGGGTGGGGGGAGCGGAGCCGCTCCGCCCCACGCCTCCCAGCCGAAACTGGTTCGCCCAATTGCAACCCACTTCGGTGATCCGCGGCGGCCGAGCGAGGTTTCGCCCGAGCGGCGCGGGTGGTGGTCTCCGCGATGATCGGCCACAATCGCTCGTGTCGAGGAACGCGTGGCGACCAAAGAGATGGATCGGGCAGCGGGTGCGCTCGAGCACTTTCGAGCGATGCTTCAGGCCTACATGGCCAAGAAAGGCCTGAGGTCCACCGATCAGCGCAAGCTCATCGTCGAGACGTTCTTCCAGGCGAACAACCATGTGAGCATCGAGGAGCTTCTCGCGCAGGTGCGCGCCAAAGACCCCCGCGTCGGTTACGCCACGGTGTATCGGACGCTGAAGCTGCTTACGGAATGCGGCGTGGCCAACGAGCGCCGCTTCGGCGACGGCCTGACTCGTTACGAGCTTGCCGACGACGCGACGCACCATCACCACGACCACCTGATCTGCGTCGAATGCGGAGACATCGTCGAGTTCGAGGAACCGCGCATCGAGGAGCTCCAGGAACGGGTGGCGCGCAAGTATGGCTTCGAGCTCCGCTTTCACAAGCACGAGCTCTACGGATACTGCCCCCGCTGTCAGGCCGGACGGCGCGCGGACAATTAGTCCGCGTTGCGCCTGCGCGGAACGCTCTGGCGGGCGCCTTTCGCGATGGGCCTCCTCAGGCGGACGCCGCGAGCACGCGCCGCTCCGTCACGACCCAGGCCCCGGCGACATCGCCTTCGGTCTCGGGCGTCTCGGCGACCAGCTGAAAGTCGAAGGCGACGACGACCACCACCCCCGGAGGCGCGACCCGCGGAAGCGCGCGATCGTAATGGCCCACCCCGTATCCGATTCGGTGTCCGCGCGGATCGACCGCAAGGGCCGGTGCGACGATCGCGTCGAGCTCTCCACGCTCGGCCACGGGGTCGTCGCCCGTCGGCTCCAGCAGCCCGAGGGCGTGCTCGCGCATGGCTTCGAGATCCCCGACGAACCGGAAGGACATCGCGCCCGTCTCTTCCAGCCGCGGGTAGGCGACTCGAACGGAGCGCGCGCGCAGGCGCGCGTCGAGGGCTCTCAGGTCGACCTCATGGCGGTCGACGATGGGCCAGAACAGCGCCACCGATCGGGCGGTGGCGACCGCTTCGAGCGCGGCGAGGCGGGCGACGATCTGCGACGACTTGTCAGCGCAAGCGGACACGGGGAGTGCGCTCCGCAGCGCCCGCATCCGCGTCCGAAGCTCGTCCTTCACGCGGTGGCGCAGCGTATCCTCCGCCGAGGATGGGACGAATCCGTGATGAGCGGGTGGCATGAGAAGAGCAGACTTGTGCACCCCCGATGGGGTCGAGGCAAGGGCGACCCGAGCTCGTTACCACGCGTCGAGGATGCGTTCGACCGACCGACGGGGGACTGCGAACGTTGCATCGACGCCGGCCAGTCGCGCGAAGTACGCATCGAAGGGCCCCACCTGGGTGGCGGCGCCGATCGTGATGATTCTTTCCACCGAGCCTGCGTCCGCGCGGACGATCGCGTCGATCTGAAGCGTCGGCCGATCGAATCCCTCGCTCCGCGGCGGCGCGCCCGAATGGAGGGCGTCGTGAGCATAGAGCGATACGACGGCTCGGCCGAGCTCCTCGGCCCGTCCGGCGTCGCGCGGTCCGCCGGCCGGTTCGGTCGCTCGGGCGCCCATGTCGATCACTCTTCGCTCTCCGTCGTGAACGAGCGTGACGCGCGTGAGAGGCGCCGTGTCGAGCCTCAGCCGGGCCCGATCGATGGCGGGGTGCGACGCCAGGACCCGCAATGCGGCCGGGGCGATGAACACGCCCGGGCCCTCGAGCGTCTTGGCATAGAAGCCGCCCGCATGCTCGTCGCCGAAGATGATGCCCACCTGCCTCGGACCGGTGAGACCCGGTCGCGAGCTCAGCGTGACAGCCACCGTGCAGGCCGTCGGAGTCTCGAATCCGAAGGCCCCATCGTCGGTCTCGGAGATCCACGCGTCGGCTTTCGCATGAGCCATCGCGTCCGCGATGTCCGCAGCCGCTTGTGGATCTACCGAGAAACCGGCGGGCACGTTCATCGCCCACCGGCCGTCGCGGAGGTCGAGTCGCTGCGGTGTGGGCCCACACGAATCGTCGATCGCCGTCACGTCCGACGCGTCGAAAGGCGCATAGCCGATCGCGCGCCCGTGCGTGGCGATCGGGTGAGGGTAGAGCCTGCGGGCCACGTCGCGCGGTAATCGCAGCAGGGCATCGTCGTCGAGGCGCCGCGCGTAGGCGATTCCATTGTGGCCCGTCGGGCCGACCTCGACGACCTCCGTCGTACTGCTGCCCGTGCGCACGATCGTGGCTCGGACCCGTGCGGGACCGAGTGCAGTGCCCCCGGGGCGTGCATCGAGTGCCTGTGCCCGCGCCAGGTCGGCGACGAGCGCACTGACGGAATCGCTTTCGTCGGGCGTCAAATCGCGCTCGTCGGGGGCCCGCGCCCGCCAGGACGACCCACGGCGCGCGAGATCCACTCGAGCGCCGTCGCTCCCGAGCGATTCGAGCCGGAGCTGCTCGATCTCGTCGGCATGTGCAAAAAAGAGGCTCCTATCCACCAGCGTGTCGGGCTTGCTGGCGAGCCGGCCTTCGACCATCCTCGGGATGCACGCCGTAACGTGCGACGCCCCGTCGCGCGTGACGACGAGGTCCTCGGGCCGGCCGGGGCACGAGGAACCGAAGCTCAGGCGGACTCGAGTGCGCTTGGTGTCAGTCCGGATGAAATCTACCGACAGCGCGGACTCGAACGCGGCGGCTGCATCGATTTCGTTTCGGTCGAGGAAGACGTCCACGCGCGCATCGGCCAGCGCGCCGAAGATCTGTTCCACCGCCTCGCGGGACGCACGCAAGCTTCCCGCTTCCGGGACGCGGAAGCTCGACCCTTTGCGCTGCAGGGTGTAGCCGCCGTCGCGCATGCCGACGTTCAAACGCGCGACTTCGCTCGCGCCGTAGGGAACGAGGGTCCGCTGCCGGTAGGCATCGGCCGATCGGAGGAGCTGCACTTTCAGCGTGCGATCGATCACGAACGTTCCTTCGCCCTCGATGCGCATGTACGCGGCACCTTCGGGCCGGGGAGCATCGTCCTCGAGCTCGAAGTCGTAGCGGAGCCTTGCGATCACGATCCGTCCGCGGACCCGCGTCGCCGCACGCGGCGCATCCTCGGACCTGGCGGGCGCCTCCCGGAGCCGCTTGGCCATCTCGAGCTCGCGCAAAAGCACGTCGACGGCGCTCGCGTCGGCGGCTTCGGGGTGGGGGGAGGTCATCAGCCAGATGGATCGGTCGTCGGGATTGCGCTGCAGCACCAGCCGCTCGCCCGCCTGCTCGAGCTCGATGCGCGTGACGTCCTCGACGCGAAAGGACGGAAAGAGATCGCGCTGTCGCTGCGTCCGGTCCGCATCCGAAATCGTTCCACGGTCGATGAGGTAGGCGTAGGCGGATGCGCCAGCGGCCGCCACGACCAGCGCGACCGAAGTCAGGGCGCGGAGCGGCTTCAAGAGGGCTCTCCGCGGCGGCGCGCTCCGATCGGCTCGTACGGCCTGTTCTCGGACGAGCGCCTCCAGGCCCAAACCGTCACTCCGAGAAGGGCCGCGGCGGCTGGCATTAACAGCAGCACGTAGCGCCGAACCTCTTCGCGCCCTGATTCCGACACGCGCATTCCTGCAGCCACCTCCGCGCGATCCGGCACGTCGACGATGGCCGGTCGGGCCGCGAGCCACGAAATCGCGCTGTCGACGAAGAACGCGGCCCCGTGCAGTGCGCGGGGCTGTCTCCAATTGTCGTCGGCCAGCACGAATCGACTGCCCACGACGACGGCGCGCGACGGGTGGGCAGAGCCGGCGGGGCTCGGACGCTCGCCGGCCATCGCGACGACGAACGGGCCCGCGGCGTCGCCCGAGGCGCGCGCCGGCGCGTCGGTCCAGGTCGCGGATCCCACCGTGCTCTTCTTGGCGAACGCGCCATCCGTGGTCACGAGGAGCTCGGCGCCCCAGCTCGCGTCCGGCGCGGAGACGTGCTGGAGCGAGCGCGCGTAGAAGATCGCGACGCGCGGAGGATGATCGTCCGCGCTCTTGGCCACGAGGCTTGCCGTGACTGGATGCGGTCGCGCCGTGACGAAGAATCCCTCCCCATGCGTGTCGGGAACCGACACCTGCGGGTCCAGATCGTGCACCAGATCGTCCTCGATGCCGATGCCGAAGGGGCTCAGCGCCGCGTCGAGCCCTGCGGAGACCATGCCCGTGGGCGAGGCTTGCTCGATGGGCCCGACGACGGCAAAGAGGCTGCCACCGCTGAGAAGCCAGGCGCGCAATCGGTTCGTCTCCTCCGGGGTGAACGGAGCGTTAGGTCCGGCGATGACGACGACGCTGCAGCCGACGAACGGCTCGTGCGCGTCCGGCGCCGTCGTGTCGACGCTCGCGAGCTCGTAGTTTCCCTTTTGCAGGAGGTCGCGGACGCTGCCGAGCGACTCCCGCTCCTTGCTGTCGTCGAGCGACAGCTCTCCGTGGCCGACGGTGAAGCAGAGCTTCGCCTTCTCGCCTGCGCAAACGTGGCGGATGGCCTGGGTCAGCACGCGTTCTTCTCGCGGTTTCACGTGCACGTCGTCGGGCTGCTCGACCAGGTCGGCGGGAGTGAGAAACCAGTGTCTCTCCCCGCTGGCGACGATCACGACGGCATCCGTCGCGACCCGGCCGTCTTCCGTTCGACCGGCCTCGAGGTCGAATCTTCGCGTCAAGTCGACCAGCTGTACCGTGTCGCGGTCCGGATCGATCCAGTGAACCTCGATCTGCGAGGACGCCGCCTGATAGGCCGTGAGCATCTGACGCAGGCTCTTCTCGAACGGGTCGCCGGGTCCGGCGATGGCCCAGACGTCGATCGGCTGATCGAGCCCGCGCAGCGTTTCGACGGTTGCCGGGCTGAGCGACCAGCGGCTGTCCTTCGTCCAGTCCCAGCGCGCGAAGTGGCGTGCAGCCAGGATGTTTGCGACTCCGGCGAGCAGCACCGCCGCGACGAGGCCGGTCAGCTGCAGCGCGTGCACTGCGCGCTGGTCGTTGCGCCGTTCTCGAATCATCCCCATCTCCAGGCGTCGACCGCGCGAGTCGTGATGAACAGTGAAAGCACGATGAGCGTCCCGTAAAAGACCAGGGGCCGTGTGTCGACCAGTCCGCTCGCGAAGTCGTTCATGTGCGCCCAGACCGAGACGTGGGCGCAGACATCGTGCATGACGGTGCCTTCGCGCGTGACGAATTCGCCGAGGCCGAGAATGAAGAGCACGAGCAGAATCAGCGCGGTCCAGATCATGGCAAGGAACTGCGAACGCGTCAGGGCGCTCGCGCAGCAGCCCAGAGCCAGATAGGCGGCGCCCACGAGCAAGACGCCGAGATAGGCGCTGGCGGCGGCGTTCCAATCGACGGGGCCGGTGCGCCCGAGGATCACCACGTACAGGACCGTGGGCAGCCACATGGCGACGTAGGTCGTCAGCACGGCCGCGTACTTCGCGAGCACGACCGCGCTGCTCGACACCGGAGCGGTCATCAGCGTCTCGATCGTCCCGCTGCGTCGCTCTTCCGCGAAGAGGCGCATGGTCATGGGGGGAATCAGTACGAAGAGAACCAGGTAGAGGAGGACCGTGTTCCCGAAGAACGCCGAAAGGGGGGTCTCGTCGCTCGTCGCGTCCGCTTGCCGGGCGAAGTGGTCGACGAGCAGGAAGAAGTGCATTCCTTGCACCAACAAGAAGACGACGATGAGCACCCAGGCCAGCGGCGTCACGAAGAACGCGAAGAGCTCGCGCTTGTAAATCGGCCAGAACGCTCTCATGGCGCGGGATCTTCGGGCGCATCCGGATCTTCGGGCGCATCGGGTGCATCCTGCGTGAGCGCCGCGAACGCGTCCTCCAGCGATCCGCCCGCAGGCCGGACCTCGCGGACGCCCAGGCCGCAACCCACGAGCGTCGCGACGGCGCGTTCCGTCGCCCGCGCCCGCTCGTCGCTGCCGAGCTCCGCCCCGAACGCGACCCGCACACGAGTCAGACCTTCCCGTGAGCCAAGTTGCTCGATTCGTCCAACGCCCTCGGTCGACGCGAGGGAGCGCTGCGCCAAGTCGGCGTCACCCCGCACGACGAACTCGACTCCGCTGACCTGACGCAAGGCTCGGATGGCCTCCGTCGTTCCTTGCGCCACGAGTTTTCCACGGTGAATGAGCAAGACGCGGGTCGCGCACGCTTCCACCTCGCTCAGCACGTGCGTGGAAACGACCACCGTATGCTCGCGGCCGAGCTCGCGAACGAGTGCGCGTGTTTCGCGAATCTGGTTCGGATCCAGCCCGGCCGTGGGCTCGTCGAGGATGACGATCGGCGGTTTTGCCAGGATCGCGTCGGCCAGCCCCACGCGCTGCCGGTAGCCTTTGGACAGATGCGCAATCCTCTTGTGGGCGACGTCCACGATACCGGACCTGCCCATCGCGTCGTCCACGTGTCCGTCGCGAAGCGCGCGCGCCACCCTTTTCAGCTCGGCGCGGAAAAGCAAATACTCGACGACTCGCATCTCCGGATACAGGGGCACCGCTTCCGGCATGTACCCGATGCACCGCCGTGCCTCGAGCGAGTCATCGGCGATGTCGTGTCCCGCAATCGTGACGGTGCCGCTCGTCGGCCCGAGGAAGCCGGCGAGGATCCGCAGCGTGCTGCTTTTTCCTGCGCCGTTGGGCCCCAGGAAGCCGACGACCTCGCCTCGACCGATCTCGAACGAAACGTCGTCGACTGCGGTCTTCCCCCCGTAACGCTTCGTCAAGTGAGAAACGCGGATCACGAGCGCCTTGTAGCGCGCGGAGGAAACGAGAGGAACGGGTCGGTTCGAGACGCCGCGCTTTCGGCACGCGGACGGCAGCCGGTTCGGCTCAGCCGCGAAAGGGCGGCCCGGCTCGTCGCGCGCCCCTTTGCCCCCGCGTGCCCTTTGCCCCCGCGTGCTAGCAAGGGCGCGAGCCGTGCGGTTCCCCGGGCCCGTGACCTGGATGTTCGCCCTGGGCGGGCTGGCGTGTGGACGCCTCGAAAACGGGGGATCCGTGGTGCCGAGCCGGCCCGCGGTCTCGCCTGCCGTCGCGAGTGAGGCTCCGAGTCCGGCCGGGAGCGCGGGCCTGGCCGTGGACTCGCATCTGCGGGATGCTTCCGCCGTCGCGCTCGACGGGGCGCCGGAAGGTGCGGCTGGGGTCGAGTCGGCCTCCGCAGGCGCACCCATGCTTGCACGCGCGCCGCGCGCGGACGGGGACGGCTCGGCAGCAGCTGCTCCCGAGGACATGCGGCTCGTTCCCGCGGGCCCGTTCACGATGGGTGCGGACAGTGGGGGACAGGAGGACGAGCATCCGGCCCACACCGTGACTCTGGCGGAGTTCTGGCTCGACCGCACCGAGGTGACCAACGCCCAGTGGGACGAGTGTGTCGCGGCGCACGCGTGCCAACCGAAGTCGGAGGCCGTGCGCGCGGCCCATCCGGACTTCAATGGGCCCAACCAGCCCGTCAGCGGGGTATCATGGGACGATGCGCGTGCCTATTGCTCCTGGCGGGGCAAACGGCTGCCGCGTGAGGCGGAGTTCGAGAAGGCCGTGCGGGACGGGGATGGCCGACGGTTCGCCTGGGGCGACGAAGCGCCGACCCACGACAGGACCGTGTTCGCGAGCGCTCGCACCGAGGACGTGGGCACGCATCCGGCGGGGCGCGGGCCCTATGGGCACGACGATCTGGCGGGCAACGTCTGGGAGTGGATGGAGGACGAGTACGATCCCTATGCGTACCGTCGTCCGACGGCTGGCGTGGGCCTTCCCGCCGGGTGCACCGAGATTCGAGCCGCGCTCGACGAGCTTCGCCGCCAGCACAAGCAGGGGTTCACCGGCACGAATCCGATCCCCGTGGAGTGCGAACACTCGATTCGCGGGGGCGCCTACAACTACGATGCGGACGGCTTGCGTTCGACCAACCGCGTTCACCACCCGCGCCGCTACCAGATTCCAATGCTCGGCCTACGCTGTGCCAAGGACTCGAGCCCGTGAGGCGTGCTCGAACCGAGGAGCCGCGGACGAGCCTAGGAGCCGCGCACGACGCGTACGCGATGAGGAGGGCCGGGGGGGATTGGGGACCGGCGCGAGCCATGGGTCGGGGCGTGTGGCTGCGTTGACCCTCGCCTGTTCACACCATCGTAACAACCCCGTCGCTTGCAACCCGGCCACGGGGAGGTAGCCTCCCGCGGCATAGGGGAGGGTGCACGTCCGCATCGCACCCTCCGGGCGAGCGCGGCGTACCGAAGCTTTTCCCGCCCCCGGCCTCCCGGCACCTCCGCCGGCCTCGAAACGGAATCATCATGCCGACTCGGTACATCGCCATCGCCCCGGAATCGGGCGTGAATCCATCGGATCTTGCACGCGTCAGCGCGGCGTTGCAGAAGCAGGTGACGCGCGACCTCGGGCCCGTCTGGCACGTTTCCGCCACCGTCGATCCGTTCCCCAGCCTCGAGGACGTCCCCGCCGGGTACTGGCCGATCATCCTGACGTTCCGCACCCTTGGGACCGACGGCGGTATCCACATCGACTCGAACGGCCAACCCTATGCGCTCATCGAAATGTCGCCTAGCTGGTCGCTCACGGCGAGCCATGTCGCCATCGAGATGATCACCGACCCCTTCGGGAGTCGGTCGATTCCCGGCGCCTCGCCTCGCGAAGGCCAGGGGGACGTCGAGTTTCGCGGAGGGGTCTGCGATCCGTGCGAGCACCCGGACTCGGCGTATCTGGTCAACGACGTCCTCGTCTCCGACTTCTGTACGCCCGCATTCTGGGAGCCGGCGTCCAAGGGTCGTCGGAGTTTCACGGGCGCGATTCAAGAGCCCTATCAAATTCTGCCGGGGGGGCATCTGTGCTGGTACGACCCCGCGAGCAACACCTGGTGGCTGCGCCGGTCGGCGGACGGAGTGCTGACGGACATCGAAGTCGGGATGATTGATCCCGAGCATGGAACGGTACGCGAGTTTCTCTGCCGCCACTCATTGCACCTGCAGTCGACGAAGCTCTCTCTCGAGGCGTTCGAGGCGCGCGTTGGAATCACCCGTCAGCGCGCGATGCGTGCCTCCCAGTCGCGGGCCTATTGGCTGCGAGCTTCACTCCAGAGAACTCGCAACGCGCGGCCCATGGAGCTCGAAGCGCAGGTGCGCGCGGAGCTCGCCGCGGCTCCCGCCGCCCGCGAGGTGTCCCACGCACCCGGGCCTCGGGATCAGGCCCATTCGTCGCGGCCGCCGCCTCCTGGCCCTTTCCCCCGGGTGGGGGGCGACTACGCGGTCGACGATCGGGCCGACGGGGAATACGACGCCGTCACCATCGACACGGTCGATGCGATTGGTGGCCGTCCGAGTGCGAAGAGCTCCAATCGCGCCGGCGAGAGCGACTCCGTGACGACGGTTTACGAAGTACCTTCCGAAGCAGGGCACACGACGGGCGAGCCTCCCGCGGTCAAGCGCGTGGCCGCGCCGGTGATGTCCGAAGGCATTCCGGCCCCGGAGCGCGCTCCAGCGATCGAGCGTCCATCCAGGGCGCCGGCCGCCGCCGAGAGCGTCCGTTCCACACCGCCTGCTCCCGAGCCGATGATGGATCGGTCAACGGCGGCGCTTGCGCAAGAATCGGTCCCTCCTTCGACCGAGCCGGGTGCACAATCGCAGCCCCCTCCTTCAAGCAGTCGGTCGCGAAGCGTGCCGCCACCGCTGCCGGGTCCGCTGCCGCCGTTCACGCCCCTGCCGCCAAGAACCTCGTTGCGTGCGGAGGGGCCGCGCAGCGACGACTACCTCCGTGGGTCGGGGACGACGATCCGCCCGGCATCTTCGTCGATTCCTCCACGCCGCCAGGCCGTGGCGTGGATTCCGCTTGGCTGGGGCATTCTCCTTGGATTGCTGGTTGCTTCTCTGGCTGGCGTTTCGGTGATTGTGCTGCATCGTGGCGAGGGTGCGTCGGCGGCGGCGGGTGCCGCAAGCTCGCTCGGCCTGGAGCCTGCGGCTACGGCTCCGGCTACCCCCTTCCCCGCCCCGGTGGCCACGGTACCGATGCAGAGCGTCGGGGTGCAGGTTCTGACGGCTCCGCGGGTGACGCCTCCGCCCGCGGGCACGGAGCACGCGGCGACACTTCCTCCCGGTGTGCTATCCGGACCGGTGGTCGCATCGGCCGCGACCGTGAACGCCCCGGAGTTTTCGAGCGTCGGGAAGGGTGGCGCCACGATCGCTCCTGCGGCTGCGGCTCCGGTGGCCGCGGCTCCGGTGGCCGCCGCGGCAGCGCGCCCCACGGCTCCGGGCCGTGTCTCGCCGAACCAACCGCTCCCCACAACCGGCGGGGCCCCGCACTCTGCCTCCGCTGGGGCCCGCGCCTCGGCCCAGTCGACCGGATCCGACATGGAATCGATCGTGGACGACTTCGGGGGACGAAACTGACGATGCGAACGGTCGGCGTGATCGCTCTCGCGATCGCGGGATTCGTGCCGGCCGCCGCCCGAGCCCAGCCTGCCCGAGCCCAGTCAGCGGACTTGGCGGAGGCACATGCCGCTTCGGCCGACCTCGGGGGGGCCGGGGCCGCAGATTCGTCGGCGCGTGCTGCCTCGACGGACGTCGGGGCGCACACGGCGTCGAACGATCGGGTCGCCGGAGGCGCCCAGTCGGCGGCGGACGCCGTCCAGTCCGGTTCGGTCCGACCGAGCGATCGGGTCCGCGCGGACGTGCTTTTCCGGGTGGCCCAGGAGCTCCGCGCTGCGGGTCTGTATGCCGACGCATGCCCGAAGTTTGCGCAGACGCAGCGCCTCGTGCCCGGGATCGGCGTCACCCTCTACCTGGCCGATTGCTACGAGCACCTGGGGCGACCCGCCTGGGCGTGGTCGGAATTTCGCAAGGCCGAGCGATTGGCCCTGCAGCGAAAGGACAGTCGGGCCAGCGTCGCCCGGAGTCGCGCGGCCGCGCTCGAGCCGAAGCTGAAGCGTGTGACGATCTCCGTGTCGAAACCGACGCAGCAGGATGGACTGGAAGTGACCTTCGATGGAGCCTCCGTTCCGCCCGACCGCTGGAACGTGGCGCTGGCGGCGGACCCCGGCGATCATCTCCTCGGGTTTCGTGTGCGAGGGGGAGACTTGCGGACCATTCGCGTCCGCATCGACCCGAATGCGCCGCCACTGACGGTGCCCGTGGACGAGCCCCTGGCTCCGGCGGCGTCGTCCTCCGGGCCGCAGGCGACTACCCCCCATCCGCCGATTCCTGCCGCTCGGCCAGTCGGCATGCCTGCCCCCCCGACCGCCGCGCCGCCCGCGGCGCAGGCCGCCGCCCCACCATCGACGGTCCCGAGCCCGACGACAGCGTTGCCATTGGCGGCAGATGCCGGCACTGGCTCCGGTCTGAGCAGCGCTACGCGCGTGACTCTCGAGCTTGGGTTGGTCGCAGGAGGCGTCGCTGCGGTTGCGCTGGGCGCGGGCTTTCTCGCCATCCGGAATCACGCGATTGAAACCGACCAAGCGTCGAGCGCCGGAGCGGTATCCGCTGCAGCGTTCGGCGTCGGCGCGGCAGCGCTGGTGTCGTCCGTCGTGCTGTACCTCACGGCCCCGAGTGACAAATCGAGCGCCGTCGTCGTCTCTGCTGTGCCGCTGGTTGCCGGTGCTGGGGCGATGGTCGGCGGACACTTCTGATTGTGTTCGACGCGACGTTTGGGGTGGATGGATCTGGGCTTGCTCTATCGAATTTCCGCGTGCGTCCTGCCCGAGGGCCCGCGACCGGCGCACCACCGTCGCCACATGCTGCGATAGGCGCTTTCGAGATTCCCGGCGAAGCGCGGACCGTCCATGAGGGGCGATCGCTGCATCCGCGTGCGAAGCTCTCCCCGCAGACGCTCGAGCCGCGGAATGTCTCGCCCGAGACGGAGCGCGACTTGCGCGTACTCATCGAGACCGGTCGCCGCGAGCTCGCTCAGGTCGAGGTTTGCGGCGTAGCAGCGTCCGGCTCGCCCGACCGCCGTCCGGCCGACCAGTGTGACCACGGGGACGCCCATCCAGAACGCGTCGAGACTCGTCGTTCCGCCGTTGTGGGGGAACGTGTCGAGGGCGATGTCGATGGAGCGGTACAGAGACAGGTACTGGGCCCGCGGCTGGAAGTCGACCATCTCGACTCGCTCCGGGTCGACATCGTGCTCCGCGAATGCGCGGCGTGCTCGATCGCGCGACCGGCCAGGTTTCGCGAAAAGAACGAGCCGTGAGCCTTCGAGCGATCGGAGAATTCGCGCCCACGTGGCCAACGCCGCATCGCTTGCTTTTGCAAAAGTGTTGAGCGCCCCGAACGTGATGCACCCGTTGCGCAACGCAGGGAGCGGCCCACAGGTCGGCTCGTCGGAGAGCGGGTCGTAGCACCAGAAGGTCTCGGGCAGTCGAACGGACTCCTCCGTGTAGTCAGTTGCGGCATCGTCAGGCGGATCCAGAAAAACGTCGGTGATCCGGTAATCCATGGCGTCGAGCCCCGTGGTCCCGGGATACGCGAGCCAAGTCACCTGCACCGGAGCCGGCTTGTACGCAAAGGTCCGCAGGCGGCACCCCGAAAGGTGCATGGCCACGTCGACGAGGATGTCGATGCCGTCGCGGCGCACGAGTTCCGCTGCCTGAGCATCGTCGAGCTCGTGGATATCGCGAAACTCGTCGCAGGACTCGCGCACGCGCTGCGTGAATGCGTCGGGGGTTCGTTCGACCGCCGAATAGGCGAAGACCTCGACCTTGGCACGATCGTGATGCCGAAATAGGGGAAGCAGAAAAAGACAGTGACAATGATAGAGAAAGTGGGGCGAAACGTAGCCCAGGCGAAGCCGCCGATCGGGAGAGGCGTCGTTGGCGAGAGCGAGGCGCGATGAGCGCCCCACCGCGTGCCGCTCGGACCAGCGCCTGCCTTCCTCCGCGATGGCCCGCCCGTCGCTGTCGGGGGAGAACGCGAGGACGTAAACGAGATTGCTATGCGCCACGGCGTAATTCGGCAGGCACTCGAGGGCCATGCGGAAAGCGTCTACGGCCTCGGCAATGCGTCCCATTTCCCGGAGAGCAACGCCACGCCAATTGTGGGCCTCGGCGCAGCGAGGGTCGATCTGGAGCGCCTGGGTGCAGGCGTCGAGGGCTTCGTCGATTCGTCCGAGGTCGATGGCGACTTCGGCGGCGCGCGTGTGGGCCTGGCTCCAGCGGGGACGGAGCAAACTCGCTGCTTTGTAGCCGGCCAGCGCCGTGTCGGCCTGTCCTTGTGCCCCGGAGACGAGGCCGAGCGTATAGTGCGCCTCGGCAAGATCGGGCTTGAGCGCGACCGCGCGACGAAGGTGCGCGCTCGCATCGCTCAATCGTCCGAGCCGCCGGTACGCCTCGCCGAGGTTCGCGTGGAAGATCGCTTGATCCGGTGCGCGCTTCAGGGCGCGCTCGAGCCACTCGGCCGCCTCCGCGGCCTGCCCTCGCTGCAAGAGGATGGCGCTGAGGAGATGCAGCGCCGTGAGCTCCCCTGGATCTTTTGCCAACACTTCGCGGTAAAGCGACTCGGCGGGGCCCAGCTCGTTGGCCCGCTGGTGTTGGATCGCACGCTCCAGCTTCCTTTTGACCTTCGGCGCGTCCGTGTCGTTTCGGTTACTACGAGCCCGGCCCGAACGTAAAGTGACAATCCCGCGACCCGCTCAACGCGTCTCCGCTTCCGGCGACATCGCCGTCGCGGACTCCCACTGCACGTGTCGGCGCTCACGGCGTGGGGTCTTCCAGTACTCGCCGAGGAGGGTTTTGCTCTCTTTCTGCAGATGTCTCGCCCTCGCTGCTCGTGCCCTTCCGTGACGCGGCTCTCAGAACCGGCGGCAGGTTTTCCGGCGCCTGAGCGATCGCGTGTTGATAGGCGGCTGGGTGCGTGGGGTGCAGTTCGGTCAACGCCCGGTCTTTATCCCATTCGAGCCACACGTTTTCGTACCAGCCCGGGATCACCTCGCTCGCATGACTGAAGCTCGTAATCTTCTTGAGAAGTTCTTCGTTGGAGCGAGCGTAGCTGAGGTGATGACAGATCCCGACGCGCTCGTCGATCAACGCCCGCGATGAGGCATCGACCTGCCGGTTGAGCGTGAAGCGTGCGTGCCCCACCTTCACGAACACGGCCGGCTTGAGTGGTTCTTTCGGATCGATTCGATAGGCCGGAGACTTCCAGTACGTGAACAACGAAAGGTGCCAGCACTGGATTTCAGGCGAGGCCGCGACGACGCGCTTCATTGCCTGCAAATGCGCAGGATCATAGATCTCGTCGGAGTCGAGCACGAAACAATAATTGAAGCCGGCCTCGCGGAGCAGGTCCAGGCCCGCATTGCGCTCTGCCGCCTCGGTCGCCCACGACCCCCGGACCACGGTGATTTTCGAGTCCCGATCGGCGAGGGCCTCGACCGCGCCCAACGTGTCGGTCTGATCCCGCAAAGGGCCGTACCAGGGACGATCATTGAGAAAAATGAAAATGCGATCGCACTCGGAGTACACACTTTCGATCGATTCGGATAGCCACCTATGATCGTCGTACACGCAGACGACAGCTGCGAACGTGGGCGTATGCGGCTGTTCGCAGGAACTCGCACTGCCCCCTGCATCGGCGACGGCCGAGGACTCACCGAGGACCGCCTCTAGGATCCGAGCCATGGGGCGCGCGCGAATTCTCGCCAAGCCGAGCGTCGCGATCGCTCGGCGCTCTTCGGCACGCTCGACGTAGTGTGCGCACGCGTCCGCGAGCCGTTCATACGGCGCAAGCACGAGCGCACCGGCGAAAAACGATGCGTCATCGTCTCCTGGAGCCTCCTCGGAGATGACGAAGCGCTCATTCGCCAGAAGGTAAGAGACGCGCACTATCTCGAACGGGCTGCTGTCGAAATAATGGACGTTGAGCACAATCTTCGCGCGCGCCAGCCATGCGTCGCGCGGGTCGGCGTACACGCCTCTCAGGACCTTCACCGAAAGCCCTCGGTTCACAAGCTCGTCGAGGATCCGCGCGCGTCGCTCGTTGATGCTGCCCACGAAGACGACGTCGATATCCTCATGGGTCGCCAACGGCATCCGTGTGAGCTCCGGCACGTATCCCAGCGGAACGTGATGGACGTCGGCGACGCCCAATTGAGCCAGTGATCGTGTGTTGGTGGAACTGTAGTCCCAGACCGTATGTCGACGCAGAAGGTTCAGATACCTTGGCGTCATCCATTTCGTGGAAGCGAGCTGTTCAGTATTGTAAATGACGGCATCCGTCGGAAGGGTGCAGTCGACCGAGTTCAAAAGATGTGCGCCAAGCACGATGTGAAGCCGCGACTCGTCTTCGCGACTCGACGAGAGTCGCGACTCTCGACCGGTCGCGATAAAAGCGTAATGAATGCATTCGGCCAGCTCTTTCAACGCCAAGACATGAAAATAACCGGACGGCGTGACCGTGAAGATCGTGACCGGACGGCGTCGGTCGGCTCGTCGTGCGCGGATGGCTGCAAGCAGCGCTCGTCGGTTGGCACCGGCTGCCGGATGGTCGGGGGCGAGCGCCAGCGCCCTTGCAAATGCCTTTTCCGCATCAACAAACTGACCCAAAGCTGCTCTTGCGACGCCCAGGTTGTTCCACGTCTCCGGACTCAGAGGGTCGGCCTCCAGCACGACGCGGAGTTCGGCGATCTGCGCTTCCAGGTCCGCTCGCGACGTGCGTTCGTTCAGTGAGGAATGTTTGAGGTCCATCTGAGCTGCTCTCCGAGGGCTCGGTGAACTCCGACTTTCTCATGGCTCACTCCTTCGGTCGCGGAGAAATTCGCTCGCATGCTGCAACTGGAATCGAATACCGCATTACGAGCCATGCAAAGGCTTCGATTGCGATGCGAGCCTCGCGCGCGCACTTCGCACGCGCTCGATGCATTCGGTAGCGTTGGCCACGATCTGCTGCGCCTTCCACTGCTCGACGGTGTCCGGCGCGCGCCATCCGGCAACCGGCGGCGCGGTGGCGCGAGCCAGCTCGTTCGCCTCGGTCACGTCGACGCCGGCGTCCCGGGCGCGCGCGATGGCCTGGTGCAGGAACGCATGCTCGACGCGGAGCAGCTCCACGGTTTCGCGCGCCTCCTTTCGCGCGCGCGCCCACTCGGCCCGCCGGTCCCACACCTCCACGCCGAAGTTGCACGTGCTGCCGGCATGGAGCGCGACGGCGCCGACTACGGCCCAGACCTCGCCGCCAAGGGCGCGCCAGCGGCGGCAGAAGGAGTAGTCCTCGCTGTATCGAATGTCTGACTCGATGATCTCGCCGAAAAAGTTGGTCAGCCTCCAGGTGCCGCCATCGGCGGCCGCCGTCTGATAGCCGAGCTCGGGATGCGCCGCCGCCATGAGGTCGAACACCTCGCGCCGGATGAGATTTGTCCCGAAGCCGCTTGCCTCGACGCGCACGGCCCCTCGCCTTGGCTGCTGCTCCAGGTCGGTGAGCACCACGTTGTATTCCGCGGCGTGATCGAGCGAGTATGGCCGCCGCCTGAGGTGGCATGGCAGGACCACGAAGGGCTGGTCCACCTCCAGCATCCGCTTGAGCGTCGCCGGATCGGCAAGGCCGTTATCGGCGTCGATCCAGAGAGAGTGCGAGCAGCCCGTCCTGAGGAAATGCCCCGCGAGCTCGTTGCGCGCGGTAACGATGGTTCGGTCCGACACAGGGATCCACGTCCAGGGGGTGCCGCTCCCGGATAGCGCTTGCGACAGGTCGATCAGGCTCTTGACGTACTCGAGCCCGAACCCGCCGCGGACCGGAGTCACGATAGCGATGCTCGGATGGGCCATCTCGAGCGATTTCATCGGCACGTCCGATCGACGTCAACCTCTTCGAAGAGGTGCTTGGATACCCACAAGCTTGGCCCATTTCGCTCGCTCTTGGCTAGGGAAGCACATTGCAGTCGGACAGTGGGTCGACGGTCCCCGCGTTGTCGACACATTCGAGCAGGCTACCGGGGGTTCCGCCGGACGTGTCGCCGATGACGGCGATCGTGAGAACGCTACCCGATGCGGCGCTCACTCCGCTCACAGAGACGATGTCGGTCGATGCGCCGTGGGCGTGTGCGCTCAGCGTTGCATTCGAAAGGGTCTTCAGAGAGAAGTAGCCGTTCCCATCGACACTCGAGGTCGTGGCACTGGCCCCGGGGGCGGCATCGCCCGCGGCGGCGTCGCTCGCGCTGGAGGCATCCGCCGGGCGGGAGGCATCGGTCATCGGCGCTTCTTGGGCATCGCCGTGCTGGCCGAACGGGATGCCCGTAAACAACGCAGCGAAGTTCGATTCCGCAAGGGCCCCCGTTCCGACGTCGAGGCTGGGCACCGCCGGCGCAGCGTTCACGAACCGCAGCGCGACCGCGCTCGCGCCGAGGTCGTCGAGAAACCCCACGACGCTCAAGGGCGCATCGCCCCCGGTCGTGACCGATTCGCCGACAAGCGCGACGGTCTCCGCAGCGCCGATGGCCAGTGAAGGTAGGCTTGTCGCATCCCCCGCGATGCCGGTTGCGCAAGTCGCCGCGCCCCCGACGACGAAGCGCACGTCGTATTGGCCGGGAGCTAGCTCCACGTAGGCGCTGACGGAAGGAAAGCCGAGTGCCGTCGTGCTCGCATCTTCACTTGCGGCCAGTGCAGCCACAATGGGCCCCGTGAACGTCCCCGTCCCATGCAGCGCCACGCACGCGTCCACCGCTGGCGAATTGGGTGACCAGTTGGCCAGGCGAAGCAACCCCGCGTCGGCGGGCACAGTCTGGAGGAGGAACGTAGCCGCATCGCCGTCGCCCGCCGCTGCATCGAGGTTTGCATCCGCTGGCGTGTTTTCGCTGCTGGAGTCCACCGGCGCGTCGCTCACCGAAGCGTCCTTGGCGGATGCGTCGGCCGGCGCAGCGCCGTCGGGCACGGGCGATACCGTATCGTCGCCAGCCCCACACCCCGGCACGCACGGCAGCAGGCATAGGGCTGCGATCGCGAGCCAATCGGGTCGAGCGGCCATGAAGGCGGCCTTCGTCTACCACGAGGGGCGGCGCTGCTTCTGCGACGGTTTGGTGACGGCACGAGTCAATGCGCATGGGTCCATGCGGCGGCAATTTCCCGCGCAGCGTCTTCCAGCGGGCGGTCGCGCAGCACGTCGCGTGCGAAGCGCGCTGCGACGATGCCGCTCCCGCGTGGGAGAGCGAGGGCACCGACGTTCTGGCCTGTCGTGAGGGTCGCGCGACCGCTGTTGCCCAGCACGATAGGGAATTGTCCCTGGGCTGCCTCCACGACGCCGAACGTGCCCGACGGTCCGCCGACGACCGGATCGAGATGCGGATGGAGAAAGACGAGCGATGGATGGCCGAGCGCGAACGTCGCCTGGCCTTCGACTCGATTGCCGATGTTGCCTACATCGCCGCCAAGAGTGCGGATCCATACCTCCTCCTCGAGCTTCCCCGCGATCTGCCGATCGACGTGCGCTCTCGTGTACGTCACGATGCGGCCGTTCTCCCAGAGAGCGTGTGGCTCGAGGGGGGTGACGACGGCAACTGCGGTCGCGCGCCGGACCAGATCGTCGAAGGTCACGATGACCGAGACGCTCGCGCTCGCGGGATGAAGCTGAAGCGCTCCCCCGCTCAGCAGCGCGACCCACACACCGATCTTGCTGCTGATGGAGCGCAGGCGTCTCGAACCGCGCCTTGTGCGGATCCAGGCCCCGAGGGCAATGGTTCCGAGCATGACGAGTCCGCCCGTGCCGAAGTGCGACCCTTGCCCTATCGCGCAGCCGAACAACGTGTCGCCGTTGGACGTCGGACTGTCGCTGGTGCCGGCGTCGTCGTCTCCGCCGTTGAGGCCCGCGTCGACCGATCCGCACTCCTCTTCGAGCCCGAGGAGCGGCTCGGGGTTACAGCTGGTCGCGGCGACGCTGCCGATTTCCGTGCTCCTGGAGCCGTCCGGCGGGTAGATCGCGCAGATGCCGGCCACGTCGTCCGGTTGAGGAACCGTCGACCCCGGATGGTAGAACGCGTACATGACCGCGGTCTCATCTGCCGTATGCGCCAGGCCCAAGAAGTGCCCTGCCTCGTGTGTCAGGATGCTGGCCAGGTCGTACGCGCCACTCGGCGGTGTCCCGCTCGCGATAATGCGGTAGAGGGCCGAGTTGATCTCGGTGTCGGCCCCGAGGATTTCCCCCGGCAGCGCGTTCGGGTCGCCCGGGCACGGCGGCTGGATGCAGACGGTGAGCGTGGTGAAGCCGATGGCGTTGGCGCTGTCGTCGTAGGGCCACACATCGTCGCGGAACATGATGACGTTGTTGTGCAGCTGCGACGGGACGCTGTCGCATTCCACGGGCGGCAGCTCGGCTGCCGTGATGCTTGGCGATCCGCCCCCCGGGCACGTGATGGAGCTCCATGCATTGAACGCTGAAAACGCCACGTTCTCCGCGTCGGCAAGCGACACTTGCGTGCTTGCGTTTTGCTGCATGCTGAAGCCGACGCACTGATTTCTCCAGAAGAGGGGAGGCAGCTCGCTGCCCCCGTCGGGATTGGCCGTGAAACATCCGGCGTCGACGGGGTTGTACCCGGGCGGAGGGCTCAGCGTGACCTCGCGGCAGTAGGCGTGGGCGCGGCTCGTCTCGAGCAGCGCCGTCAGCGCAAAGAGCGCTGCCACGATTCGGCGTCGGGACGAGTGCGCGAGGAACACGTGACCACCACCGCTCAGGTCAAAAGCCCGCGCGAAGGATGGCGCCCGCGCCCCCCTCCATCGGTGCGGGTCCGAACGCCCAGCCCACCTGCGACTTCTGGTTCGAACCGGTCAAGAGGAGGACGGCCGAAGAAGCCAGTGCGGCTCCAGCCACTCCGAAGGAAATGGTGGCTCCGGTCGACGCCTCGTTCTCGAGCGAGGTGTCGCAGGGGCAGTCGTGACTGATGAACACGCTGCGCCGGATGAGAAAAAACGTCCCGAAGCCCGCGCCGACGGCTCCGAGACCGGCCAGCCCGATGGCGATCCCGAGCCGCGTCCCCGAACCGCTCTGCGCCGTCGATCCGCCCGCGGGCGCAGTCACGTCGTGCGCCGAAGATTCGTTAGGCTCCGGCGAAGGGCTTGGGGTCGACCCGGCCGCGGTCGGCGGGCTCGCGACAGCAGGCCCTCCAGCGGGCGCCACGACGGCCGGGGCCGGCGACGCGTTCGCGACCGCCCCCGACGCCGCTGGTGCGCCGACGGCCGGGGCCTGGGCCGGCGTCGTGACGGTGGCCGGCGTCGCCTCAGTCGGTGCGCCGACGGCCGGGACCTGGGCCGCCCCCGCGACGGGAGATGCGGCGGCGACAGGTACCGGAGCCAATTCGTCCGCATTCACGAGGACGGTCGGGTGAGACGCGTCGACATGCACCCTTCGGGGCAGCCCGGGGCGCCCCGGCGCCTGCACGAGGACGAGGTGATCGCCCGGGTCCACGGCGAGGGGCGTGTTCCATCGATCGGCGGGAAGCACAGCTCCGTCGACCACCACGTGCCAGCCTTCATGCGGCCCGGCGCCTGTGGTCACCGTGAGCCGATCGAGGTTTGGCGCGAGCGCCAGGGCGCGCTCATGGGCCAGATCCGCGCGCCGCACGTCTCCTCGTGCGCGCGCCATCCTCTCCGCGGCGCGAAACTGGCTCCAGGCGCTGGCGGTGCGTCCGAGGTGCTCGTAGCAATCGGCTAGATGAAGCGACACGCCGACGCCGGGCGCCAGGCGATTGCTTTGTGCAAACATGGGGCACGCGTCGGCAATCTGTCCGCTCTTCTGGAGTTGCATGGCGGCTTCGAAGAGGGTCTGGGCGTGCGCGTCCTCGGCGCTGTCCGCGGCGACCGCGCGGACGGGCAACAACGCCGCGAGCGCGAATGCGCTCGTTACGAGCGTTCGTCTCATCGAGAGGATATGCGCTGCGCTACGACCCGTCATGGGGCGTTCCGATTATTTCCTGCGCGGGAGTCGACACCAACGCGCCGGTGCTTCCTTCGAATCGCTGTCGCCGGACTCTTCGTCCATCGTCCCTTTCGTACGCGAACTCCCGTCGACTCACAAGCGATCGTTCACGCGGGCTATGGCCGATGGATCGCCCGGAACACCGCTCCCGTGGCGCTCCCGTGGACTTTGGCGTCACAAATTTCTCACTGAGTTGACACACACCTCGCGCTCGGGACGGCGAGCCTACGGATGGGCTATGGGAGGCACTGCGGGCACGTATCCTTTCCGCAGGAAAAGATCTCGTTCGCCATGCCCGACGGCTCCAGGGTGTTGGTGAAGTCCTTGTTGATGATGTCGCTGTTGTCGGTATGCAAAAATCCTGCAAGTTCCTGGGTTTTGCAGTTACCGTTGACCGCCGTCGCGGTCGCGCAGGCGCTCGGGCCGCCGCCCTCGCTGCCGCAGTAGCAGTTGGTCAGCCCACCGTTGGCGGCCGTTCCGCAGCCCGTGGAAATGACGCACTGGGCGGTGGCGAGGCACGTCGTCGTCGAGTTGACGCTCGTGCCGCTGCCGTTGGTGAAGGTCGCGGATAGATCCGACGTGCCGGTCTGGGGGTCGACGCCGCATTCGTGCCCCGTGTCGCCGAACAGCTGGTCGTCGAGGCATCCCGCGCTCAGCAGGCACGCGTAGCACGCCCCCGTGTCGGGTTCGGGGCCCGCCGCCGTCACGAGGCCCTTACTGATGTCGAAGTTGACGAATATGGCTTCCGTCGAGGTGCATGCGCCATCGTTGTTGCCCGAGCATTGCACGCTGCTCGCCGGGCATGGCGAAGAGGTGCAGGCGGTCAAAGCCGCCGCGCCGTCGACCGCGGCGGCGTCGGCTTCGGCGTCCGCCGCGCTGCTCGCGTCGATCGTGCTCGTGCCGGCGTCGATCGATGGCCCTACCCCGGTGGGCGCGTACGTGCCCGTGCAGGACCGAACGCTGACGCTCCCGAGCGCGAATGGCTGGCAGACGGGTCCCGAATACACGAACGTGGCGCTCCCGCCGCTCGTCGTCGGACATGCGGGAGAAGGCCCGCTCACGAACTCGGGCAGCGACGTAATGCCGGGCAGCACCGAGACCGGCGGCGCCGGCTGGATTGAAAATGCACCGGCTGGCTGGATCGCCAGACTCACCGACGCCGTGGCCGTCCCCGAATTGGCCATGGGAAGGGCAAAGCCGCTGGTACTGTCCGCGACGTAGAAATTCCCCTGCGAGCTGGCATTGGGGCCGGCCCCTTCGGGAAGGCTCAGGACTGCGCCGCTCAGCGTCCAGGCGATGGGAACGGTGAACGTGGTGGCCGCGGGAGAGGTGGCCACGGTCAGGATGAGATCGTCCGCGTACGGCGCGGAACCCGGGAGCACTCCCTGGCCTGGGATCACAGGCTTTGGAGTGACGACGATCGTCGTCGCGCCGTTCGCCGCCAAGTTGCCCAGGCCCGAATCGACCAGCGTGTACCAAGCTCCCGATGCAAACTTCACAGCGTAGGAGTAGGCCTGATTGGTCGAGTTGCTGAGCGTCACCGACTGCGCGCTCGGTGGGTCCCCACCGCATTCGGTCGTCGGAAAGACCAAGCTTCCCGCGAGCGTGAAGGCGGCGCTGGCATTCGACGTGCCCGACAGGGCAATCGTCGGCATGTTCCATTGACTCGGCAGCGGCGCGCACAGACTGTCGGGCGCCGACAGGACGAGCTGCCCGCTGTCGGTCCAGCTCCCGTTGCTCGAGGGCGGTGTGAACTGCCCGACGAGCTCCGTCACCGCGAAGGCCTGGACCGTCGTCGGATTGTTTTCCAGCCCGAAGATCGACGGCTGGGTAAGCCCCTGTAGGCTCAGCGTCGCGGATGCGTTGCCCGTATTTTGGATCGGCGTCGTGAACGTGCCAATCGACCCGGCACCCACCGATCCGAAGTTCCACGTGGTCGATAGGGGGGTGTTGGTGATGACGGCGCCGCGCGCCTGCATGACCAGGGAGACGGCGTGGGGCGTGTCTCCGGCCGCATCCGTCGCGATGGTCAAAACGTCGCCGAAGACGGACGGATCGTTGGGATCCGCGATCGACGGAATGGCCTCGGGAGTGATCGTCAGTGTCGTCGTCGCGCTGCTCCCGGTGAATCCCAAGGTGGGCAGAGTCGTGGCCGGGCCGGACAGCGTGTACGGGGAGCTCGAGCCCTTGCCGAGAGTCACGCTCGTCAGGTCAAACGACTGATTTCCGACGTTCGAAATCGTCAATGATTGCGTCGTGCCCGTGGAGCCGCAGCTGACCAGGCCGCGTGGATCGCCGGGTTGCCCGAACGTCAGCGTGGTCGCGGAGAGAGAGACGGCGCCGGCTGTGCCGGTACCGCTGAGGACGAGAGGACTTGGCAGGGGAGCGCACAGCGGGTCCGACGTCGAGAAGGTGATGATGGCGGGATCGGCCATGGCAGTCGCCGGATCGAAGATCACTGTTTCGATGGCCGAGCTGCCGGCGCCGAAGCTGCCGCCTGTCTGAAGGGGCTGTGAGTACGCGGAGGCGCCCGCACCGCTCAGTGAAAAAGTAACGTTGGCGTCCGAGGAGCCCGGGTTGGCGTTGTTGACGACCGCAAAGGCATGGCTGACGCTTGTCCCGATCGGGATCTGTCCGAAGGCGAGTGTGCCCGCCGAGAGCGAGAGCTGGTCGCCGATGGGGACTTCACTCAACGACACGACATGGGGCACGTCGAGCGGAACGTCGGTGGTGACCGTGATCTGCGCGGCGAGCGCAGCCAGGCTGGGCGCTGGAGATCCGACCGCCGTGGCGGAGACCGTCACGACGGCCTGGGCATTGGGAGCCAAAACCCCGGGGGGTGGGTTTGCGGTCACTTGGTATTGGCCTGTGCCAAGCCCCGTCATGCTGCTCAGCGCCCACGTCAGATTAGCCGTCCCGGAGTTCTCCACTACGAAACTCTGGGATTGGGGGGCGCCGCCGCCGCACGTTGCCGGAAACGTCAGCGAGGTCGGTGTCACCACGGGTCCGCCGCCGCTCGCCGTGCCCGACAGGGGAAGCGGTGCAGGGAGCAGCTGGCAGAGTGTCGTCGTCGAATCGACCCCCATCGAGAGAGAGCCCGTGGTGGCGGTCGCGGCCTGCAGGGGCGTGAACGTCAGCGCGTCTTGCAGGAGGCTCGGCGTCGGCGGCGCCGTCGGCGCGGCGATCGAGAACGATTGCACCGCGAGCGAGAAGGCGGCGAGCGCTCCCGAATCCGGTGCCCCGGCCTCGCTCGCCGCTTCGTTGTCGGTCGCGCTGAGCGTGACGTTCGCCGGAGCATTGCCCGTGTTAACGACGCAGAAGAATTCGGGGGGACTCGACTCCAAGAGCAGAACCGGGGTCGTGAAGTCACCAAAGTTCGCCGCCATCGTGCAGCCTGGCGTCGACGGCGTGGAGAACGCGAGGACCGCTCCTTGGGGCTCCTCCGTGAGCGTGATCAAGGTCCCTGTGGCGGACGCGTCGGTGCTGATGGTCACCGTGCCCGTGACGGTGCTCAGCGATACCGAAGGATTCGACGTCGTCGGAGCCGGGACCGGCGGCGCACCGAAGGTGAGGGTCAGCGTTCCGCCTCCCGGTGCGATCTGCGCGCCGACCGCCGCGTTGGTCGTGAACCCTCCGATGGCGCTCGTATCGACCTGGGTGATGCGGGCCGCGGTGGCTCCCGAATTGATCAATGTGATCGTCTGCGCGGCGGGAGCCACGCCGTCGCATGGAGCCGGTCCGAAGTCGATCGTGTTGTTGCTGGGCCACCCCGAAATATTGCCGGTCGCCGTCTGTCCGGTGAATTGCAGCGCGGTCAGGCTCTCGCCACAGGTCGGTCCGGTCGCCGTGATCGCCACCGTCGCCGTGGTGCCGCCCGCGGGGCTGAGCGCGACGGGCAGGTAGACCGCGCTGCCGTTCAGGGTGGACATGGCGTTCACGACGGTCCCTCCGGAGGGCAACCCCGAGAGGGTCACGCTGGGATCGGACGGCGTTCCGAACGCAAAGGTGGCGGGCGCATTGCCGGTGTTCGTCAGCGTGATGCCCACCGCCGGCGAAGCGACGCCGATCTCCGTGGAGGCGAACGAGTATTGCGACGTTCCCTGCAGTGTCGCGCCCGTCGGTGTTGCCGAGAGCACCAGCGAAATGTTGGGGTGCAGCGGATCGTTCGTGAAGAGCGACAGAGATCCGGTGACCGTGCTCCCCGCGCTCGCGGAGCCTGGAATGGTCGCGGTCACCGTGATCGTGCCCGCCATCCCGCTCCCGATGGACAGGGCCGTCGAGCCGCTGATGGAAAACGCCGAGCCAACCTCGGTCGCGGACACGGACAGCGTCGAGCCCCCCGTATTCGTGATGGTCAGCGTTTCGGCCATGGATGTGCTTCCGCATGCCACGGCGCCGAAGTTGATCGAAGTCGCGCTCAGCGAGGCGGTTGGAGGAGCCGTGGAACCGTCGCCCGCGTCGGCGGTCGTCGCGTCTGCCGCATAAGACGCGTCGCCGGCATCTCCCGCCGTGTGGTCGGCAGCCGCGTCCGTCGCCGCGTCCGTGGAGGGCACGGGAACGACGCTGTCGTCGCCGCTGCCGATGCAGCCGTCGAGCAGCCCGCAGAACGCGAACGCGACGAGCAGGCCGCTGACGGCCGAAACCAACTTGTGGGCAGTCGAACTCGATCGAGGGGACATCGGGCGCGCGCTCCGCTCCTAAGATCAATCGAAGCGACGCTTCTTACGACAACAACGCCCTACCGCAAGACTTTCATGGGCTCGCTCTCCGTCAAGTCACATTCTCCTCACGCAATGGACACGCAGCGCCGCTTTGCCGCTCGGAGCTCGCGAAAAACGCTTCAGGGCCCCGAAACGACGACGCTGGCATCGACCACCACCGACCCGGTCGTGACGTCGGGAATGTCGGACGGAGGCGAGTCGCAGACAATCGTGAGTGTCGTGCTGCTGATCTGGCCTGCCTCGACGGCGAAGGGCGGCGACGTTCCCGTACAGGGCTCGCCGCTCGTGTCAGTGGCCGTGATCGTGAGCGTATAGCCGGCACCCTCTTCGATCCCGCCGATGAGCCATTCGATCGACTCGGCATCGCCGATGGTCACCAAGCCCGTGTACGCGTTGGGACCGTTGATCGCCCAGTCGAGCCACGTCAGATGACCCCCACTAAGGCTCAGCTCCACTGCGCCCGAGCCGCCGTCGCCGCCGCCCGCCCCCGCCTGACTATCGCCGCCGCCCGCGGCGTCCGCGCCGCTGGCCTCCGCGCTGCCGGTCGCGTCGGCGTTGGCCCCGGCATCCGTTCCCACAGCGGCGTCTCCTCCGCCCTGGTAACCCGTCGCCCCGTCTGCGCCGTCAGTCGTTTCCGCGGCGTCCGCGGGAGGCGGCTGGGAGCTGTCGCCCCCACTGGCGTTGGCGGTGCTTGCGTCCTGACCTTCGCCGCTCCCGGTGGCGTCTTCGCCGCCTTCCCCGGTGCTGCCGCCATGGCCGCCGGCGCCATCGCCGGCGACCTCCGCATCGGCGCCGCCGCCACCGAGCGGCGGGGTGGCGTCGAGGTCCTCGAGGCCCCCGCCGCCATTCACGAGCCCGACGGCGCCATTGAACGGGCCTTCGGGGTTCTCCACTCCGCAGCCCCCGATCGCGCAGCCGCCGATCATGCAGAGAGCCGCCGCCCCGAGCACAGGCACGCGATACCCCCGTATCGCCGCGAAGGATTGTCGAGGACCGAACACCGGACGTTTCCCCGAGCGTGAAGCTGGCTTGCGGGCGGCAGGCCGGCAACAGAAAAAAACACGCGGCGCCACAAAACGAGAAAGGGCGCCGGATGCCCGGGCGCCCTCTCTCGTCACTTCACGCGCTTCAGCCGATATTCGAGCCGTCGACTACCCGGCCCCCAGGCCGAAGACTGCAACCGTGAGACTGCAACCGTGCTCGACCGACGCAGGGCCTAGTTGAGGCACTGCGAGCAAGTGGTCTTGCCGCAGCTGAAGATCTCGTTGGCCATACCCGACGGCTCCAGCGTGTTGGTGAAGTCCTTGTTCACGATGTCGCTGTTGTCGCTGTGCGAGAAGCCCGCCAGCTCCTGGGTTTCGCAAGCGCCGTTGACCGCGGTCGCCGTGGAGCAAGCGCTTGGCCCGCCGCCCTCGGAGCCGCAGTAGCAGTTGGTCAACCCACCGTTGGCGGCCGTTCCGCAACCCTGGTTGATGACGCACTGAGCGGTCGCGAGGCACGTCGACGTCGGGGGAACGCTCGTGCCGCTGCCGTTGGTGAAGGTCGCGGGCAGGTCCGACGTCGTCCCGCCGGGGCCGATGCCGCATTCGTGGCCCGTGTCGCCGAACTCATTGTCGTCGAGGCAGCCGGCGCCGAGGAGGCACGTGTAGCAACCGGCCGCGATGTCGGCGATGGCAGGCGTCGCGGATGCAGCGGTGATCTTGTTCACGCTGATGTCTTGGTTGACGAAGATCGCTTCGGTCGCGGTGCAAGCGCCGTTCGTGTTGCCCTGGCACTCGACCGTGCCCGCCGCACAAGGCGCCGAGGTGCACGCCGTGGCCAGCGGGGCGGTGCAGGTGCCGCCGGAGCATGTCGGGGTGGCTGCCGGGCAGACATGTCCGCACGATCCGCAGTTGTTGTTATCCGTGTTGAAGTTGGTGCAGAAGGCTCCGGCGTCCGCACCGGCGTCGCTGACGCACTCGTTCGGCGTCGGAGCGAAGCACTGGAGTTGGCCGCCCACTTCGCAGTTGACCGTGGCGCTCAGCACCTCGAAGTACGCCGCAGTGCCCGGGCACACGAGTCCGGCGTCACCGCCGCTCGCGCTCACGCCGTCGAGATTGACCGTGAGCGTTACGGTGACGTTGCCCGTCGCTGAGCCGCAAGCGAACGTGGCGTTCGCCGACGTCGCGTTGGTGATCGTGGCGCCGGTGTTCGACGACGTCCAAAGGAACGTCTCGGTACCGCCGCTGAAGCTCGTCGAGACCGACGCCAGCGCGGCCGTCTGGGGCGGGAGGATAGATGCCGGGCTGATCGAGAACGAGGAGATGCCCGGGCACTGGTACGGCGACTGACCGACCAGGGTGACACCCGCCTCGACTCCGATGCTGCCGGTCGTGACGTCCGCAGCGAGCGCGGCGTCGGTCGGCGCGGTGCACGTGACGAGCAAGGCAATTTCGGTCGTCGTGCCCGCGGTGACGGTCACCACGCCGGACGTACCCGTGCACGGGTCGCCGTTGCTATCGCTGCCCGAGATCGTCACGGTATAGGTGCCGGCCTGAATGCCACCGGCCACGAATTGGACGGCCGTTGCCGAGATGCCCGCGTCGTTCGTGATTTGAATGTTCCCGGTGTAGGTCGGGCCGCCGGCGGTCGTGCTCGTGATCGTCCACTGGAGCGACGCCACCGTAACGCCGTTGCCGATCGTCAGGTTCCCGCCGATGGCTCCGACGTCGCCTTGCCCTTGGTTCCCGTTGAGAGAGCCCACGGCGCCGCCGCCGCTCCCTCCGGTTCCCGTCGACCCCGTCTGGTCGAACACGCCGCCACCGATATCGCCGCTGCGGCGATGCCGAAGGCAAATAGATTGCGAATGAGTTTCATCGCGAGACCTCCACGGAGAATGTTTTCATCTTGGAATGTGTCGGGACCCACGTCGGGCGCCGAGGTCACTTGCGGGCCGGCCTCTCTTCAAGGATCGAGCCAGCTTGTCGAGATTGAGAGTTTGCTCGAACTCCCCCGAGTAGCGGGCGCAAGATGGCTCATCGCGGTTCGATTGTCTCCTCCGATTTTTGGAATCCGCCTCCGGGTTTCGGAGTGCCATCCGACCTCCCGGGGGGTTGCATCCACCGCCGAATTTGCGATCTTGTCGCTCCGGCGATAGGGCCCCAATGTTAGGAGCACGACCCCCCGGTTTCGAGCCCTTCTAATGCAACGATTTGGAAACATTTTTGCCATTGTTGTGATCCTCCTCGTGGCCGTCGCGAGCTGCGCGCAGGAGGAGTACCCGCTCGCGCTCTGGATCGCGCAGCATCCGTCGCCGGAGGCCGGCACGACACTGGCAGGCCCGCCGGGTGTGGCGATCTGCACGCAGGCGCGGGCCCAGTCGCTCCCCGCACGCCTCATCGCGATGTCGGGCAGCGCGGCTCCGAGCAGTAACGTCATTTTTGCGTCGACCCTGTTCACCGAATACTTCGTTCCCGCGTGCGGGCCCTGCCACGGTCCCGCCGTCGATCCGCCGGGCCAGGGCGGCTTCCAGATCAGCACTGCGGCGGAGTTTCCGTCGCTGATGACGGCGACGGTCATCGCGCACGTAACCGGGGCGGTCTGTCCGACGGCTCCGGAGCCGGGAGTCGCGACCGATCCGATGCCCCCGTGCAGCAGCCCGGACGGGCAGACCTATTCGGAGCGGCCGGAGACGGACATCGTCAAGCAGTTCGCAGAGCTCGTGCTGCAATGGCTTCAGGCCGGCAGCCCGCCCTCGTTCACTCCTTCCGACGGCGATGCGGGAGTCGCGACTGCGTCGGATGCCGGCAGTTCGAGCTCCGCCTATACGATGGCACCCGCCAACGGCAACGCGATGACGAACATCGGCAATTGCGTACCGAGCACTGCGATGATCGGCACCCAGCCGACCCAGATGGCGATGATGGACGCCATGTTCGCGAGCTTGCAAGCGCAGCCCGGAGGAACGCCCGCACAGGCCCTCGGGCTTCCCGAGCACCTCGGGCAGACCGACCTCTTTACGTTCGACAGCGCAGCCCTCGCTGCGAATCGCGTGATTGCTTACGCTCCCGGGTACCCGCTCTGGTCCGACAACGCGGGCAAACTCCGTTTCGTGCGCGTGCCCGTGGGACAGTCGATTCACTTCAACAGTGCAACGCAGCAGTTCGAGATTCCGCCCAATACGCGATTTTACAAGACGTTCATGAAGCAGATCGTCGACACTGACGGGAGCTATCGGTATCGCAAGATCGAAACGCGAGTTATCGTGTCCCGCCCCGACCAGAACAACTCGGACGGAACTGTCACGCAGACCGCGCTCTTTGGCAGCTATCTCTGGAACGACGATGAAACGGACGCCGTCCTCGTCGAGACGCCGCTCAACGACGGCGAGCCGTTCGCCGACACGCTCCTTCTTTACAACACGAACGAGCCGCTGGCGGCGGATGTCTTGCAAAGCCAGCCTGCGGACCCGGAAGAGCAGCTCGTCGAGTACGGCGCCGCGAGGCACTACGCGATCCCGTCCAGCCAGCGCTGCATGCAATGCCACATGGGGAGCCCGAGCGAGTCGTTCGTGCTCGGGTTCACGCCCCTGCAGATCAACCGCATGCCCACCGGGACCCATGGGGTCATCGAAGAGGCGGGCCCGGACGAGCTCACGCAGCTGCAGCGGTTCATCGACGCCGGCATCGTCACGGGGCTCGACTCGGCGAGCGACGCGCCGCTGCTCGAACAGTCGCAGGGCGCCCGCACACCTCGCAACTACTACGAGGTCACCGCGCAGGGCTACGTGCTCGGCAACTGCGCGCACTGCCACAATCCGCGCGGCTACCCCACGCAGCAGAACCCGCTCCTGCTGAACGTGCTCGATTTTCTCCCCACGGCGGGTCCCGTCGGCGGGCTCTTCCAGTTTCCACTCGAGTCGTACAGTCCGAGCATCTTTCGGGGCGTGAGCGGTTCGACGCCGATTCCGTTCATCACCCCGTCTCTCGTCGATCTGCCGAAGTACAACCCGCAGGGCGGCGGCCAGGTCGGCGACTGGTTCGTGGATAGCGCGGGCAGCGGCTCGGTCTACTGGGTCAATTATGCGCCCTGGCGGGCCATCATTTACCGCAATGTCGACAACGCCTTTGCGTACACGGACGACGAAGCGTTGTTTCCGCACATGCCGATGAACGCGCTCGGATACGATCCGAGAGCCAAGCAGATTCTCAGCGACTGGATGGTCAGTATCCCCTCGGTTCGTAAGCACCCCGAGATCGTCGAGTATGCGTATCAAGTCGATACGAACGTCGGCGACAACATCAATAGCTCCGTCGTGGACACGACTCCTCAGCCTTATGTCGAAGTCTTGCCCGGAGACCCTCGGTACGATGCGGCGGTTGCGGCCGCCGAGCAGCGGCTCGAGATCCTCCACACGGGGGTCAATCCCGCGGTGCCGACCCTGGGACCCGGATACTCGCGTTATGCCGACCCCGGGCAGACCGCGGACACGCTCGATCCCCAGGTCACGGCGGATCCGATCTGCCATCCGATCCCCGTGGGAGATGCCGTCCTTTACGACACGCCCGTGCCTGTGCATCCGCAATGGGTGGTCACGGATCTGACCCAACCGCCCGGCCCCTGGACCCCTCGGCGCGCGGATTGGGCCAACGTTCTCGTCGAGCAGCAGATCCCGCCGCCGAGCACGACGTGCAGCAGCAGCGCGGCTGCGACGTCGGCGTACGACGACCAGGTCGACGCAGTGCGACTTTTGCAGAGCGCGACGCTCGAGCAGGTGGAACCGTACATCACTACCCCGGTGCCGTTCGGCCTCTGGGAAGCGCTTCCTGGCTGCGACTTCTCGCAGCAGCCGACTGTGCAGTCGTTCAAGGGCGACACGCGCCCGCACTGGATGGATGTCACGAATCCCCCGCCCGACGCTCCCGTTTACGAGGAGTCACCGGGGGCCGCGGTCTTCAAGATGATTTGCATCAACTGCCACGGACCGCTCGGTGATGCCAACGGGCGTATGGCCCAGAATCTTGCCACGATGACCGGCGGTCTCGCACGCGTCGCCGATTTTAGGGACGGTCTCTTTGGCCCGGTGGGGTCCACCCCGGCCAACGACAACCGTCATCTCGTGTTCGGCTCCGCGGAGCTTCCGAGCAATGCGCCCTCCAACTGGACCTCGATCACCGACGACGATCGCGCGGCGAGATACATGCCGTGGATGGCTCTCGGCGGCACAGAAGTCACCATCCCGCAGCCCATTCTGGCCATCGTGGCCGTCACCCAAGTGCTCAACGAGCAGCGCGTTCTGGTGTCTTCCAATCTTTCGGCGAACATGCTTTCGGAAGCCAAAGCCCTGTGCCTGAGCCTGCTGGGTCCCTCGTACAATCAGGTGAGCGCAGCATCCTTCAATCCGACCCCCGGCCACGCGTACATGGATGCAGGGATCGATAGCCTGAATACGTCGCTCATTTGGTCCAACGGAGATGCCGAGCCCTGGCTTCAGCTGTGCTCGCTGGCCAACCCGTCTCCCGTGCACGTCCTCGCGGTCAACGCGCGTGGCATCGAGGTCCCGAGCTATCAGGACGAAAATTACAACGTCGCCCTCGAGCTCAACGGGGGCGCTTGGGTCCCCTCCACCAGCTATCCTCCCAGCGCGCCCGTCGGCAACCAGCAGGGCGGGGTCGATGCGACCCTGCTGGCGACCAACGAGTGGCCGTGGTGTCTGGACCTGACCGCGGCTTCTTCCGTGCAGGTGGAATATTACGCCAGCATCAACGCGCCTGTCTGTCCGTCGAGCGTCGTGACCCTGAGCCATGCGTGCGCTACGAACACGGGACCGAACTGTTTCGCGAGTCCGAGCGCAAACCAGTGGGCCGTTCGCGGAGCCATCAACGCGGGAATGGCGGTTTTCATGTACGTCTCGTCGGTGCTGGAACCGTCCGGGCCTGCGCCTGACTACAACCAGTGCAACCTTCTCCCGTGACAGCGGCGCCGGCGGGCCGCGAGCCGTCTCCCTCCGGGACTGAGGCGTTGGGGCGCGGGCCGTCCACGTCGGCCGCTGTGGACCTGCCGACGCTGCGCCGCAGCACGTTTGAGAGCGCGGCGCAGCGGACGCTCACCGTCCTCTGGCTCGGGGTCCTTCCCGCGCTGTTGGCCGCAAACGTGCTCCGATACCTCGTGCCGCGCGTCGGCGGAGGGGTGCCGGGCCTCGTGGCGGTCATCGCGCACCGGCAGCTTCCTTACCTGACCGCCGCGTTGTTCCTTTTCTTCACCGGTCTCGCGCGGTACTGGCGCTGGTGGCTTCCGGGCGGCCGTTACGGGACCGCCTTGCCGGCCCATCTGGTCCCCGAGGAGCAAGACGGCGAGCGACTCGCCGAGTGGGCCCGCGACGCCGTGCTCTACGAGCGCCTGCGTTCCGGGCCGGTGCGGCACGGGCTGGAGCGCCATCTCGACGGGGCGGCAGGGGCCGAGCTCGATCGCGCGCTGCTGGAGCTCCATGCCGCGCTCGAAACGGGCAATCGAAATCGGGCGATCGACGCGCGGCGGCGCGTGCTGTCGGTCGCGGGGTCCGCGCTCGCGTCGAGGCGCCGGCGCGGCGTGTGGGTCTGGGGGCTCGGGGTCGCAACGCTCGCCGTTGTGCCGCTCGCCGTGCGTGCGTGGGTCGTTCACCCCTACCGGGTGCTCAGTGCGTCGATGGTACCGACCCTCGAGCCCGACGACCTCGTCGTGGGCGACCAGCTCGCCTACCGGCGGGCTCCGGGTCACCTTCCGCGCCGTGGCGACGCGATCGCGTTTCGCTCGAGCGCTGTGGCGCTGGGCCGACGACGGGACGCCATTCCCGAGTTTCTCGTCAAACGCGTCATCGGCCTGCCCGGAGATCGCCTCACGATGCGAGGTTTCGTTCCCGTCATCAACGGCTGGGAGGTGCCCACCTGCGATGCGGGGGATTATTTTTACCCTATGCCGGACGGCTCGGCCCTGATTGCGGGTCGATTGCGGGTCGAGTTTCTCGACGACCGGGCCTACTTGACCCTGCAGCCCAAAGTACCGATCCGCCCGGCGCCGGAGTACGTGGTCAAGAGCGGCGAGGTCTACGTGCTCGGCGACAATCGGAGCAACAGCCTCGATTCGAGGTCGTACGATGCCGGGGCGGGGGGAGGCGTGCCCCTCAGCGCGATCGAGGCGCGCGTCCATTGGTTTTTGGCTGGAGCGAACCGCAGTGGAGACGTCGACCTCGGCCGCCTCTTTCGGGAGGTCGATGGGGTGCGACCCCCCGTCCCACGCTTTCGGTTCGCCGCGGTCGACCTGCCGCCCGTCGAGGCGGGCATCGCGCGGTGCCTGGACGAACGTCCGCAAAACCCCCGGCCGCCCCCGAGCGCAGCGCCGATCGCCTCGCGTGGCGGGCTGTGAGGGCCCCCTCGACGCGTCGATTGATCGCGACGCTGGGGGTGACCTTGGCGCTGGTCGGAGTCCTCACGTGCCTGTGGCTCCTGCCGAGGCGCGAGCTGCAGCCGGTTCGTCGGACGGCTTTCGAGCTCGACGTACCGCCCGGTGACGGTTCGGCATCGAGCAGTCCACAATAGCCGTGGTTGCGCAGATTTCCGATTTTCAGTCGTCGATGGCCGACTGAAAATCGGAAGGTTTTTCTAAAAATCGGACGCCTTACCCGGGTTGCGGCGCCTTCCGCCGAAGGCGCTTCGCATGCGTTCGCAAGTGTTTCTGCGGCGTTGCGCTGGCACGGGGGGGCCGGTGGGCGCCGGTCCGTTCCTTGAAGAGGGCGACCGTTGCGCTTCGTGCGCAGCCCCGGGATGGAGGCGCGCGGTCGCGTGGACCCGGTACTCAATGGAGGTTTCGGAAATGAGAAAGTCAATAGCGATTGCTACGGCGCTGGCGGCCGGCGCGGGCGCAACCGGCATCGGGGCGACGGACACGATACCGAATCCCTGGTACGGCTCGGACACAGTCGAAAATGTCGTCAGGGACGGCATTGCCAACGCGGTGAATCTGTCGGCGTCCTTGAAACCCGACTATGTGGCCGGCGGCTCGGGGACCGGCCAGTCGGCGATGGTCGCGGGCACGCAATCGATCACGCCGATGTCGAAGATGCTCACGAGCAGTGGCGGGGCCTGCAAGTTTGCGGGCGGAGCGAGCGGCTCGTCGCTCGAGAACGCCAGCGGAATCGTCATCGGTCTGGATGCCGTCGACGTGCTCGCTTCGGTGACGACCGGCGCGCAGGCGGCCTGTACCACCCCGAACAGCACCGTCGCCACGAGCGACGGCCTGGCGGTCAACGGGTCGTCGATCTGGGGACCGAACGGCAATGCAAGCAATACGTCCCAGAACTGGAAGTGGGTGCTGGCGCTCGTGTACGGC
>Ga0187782_10000140_pt1 | contig 42849 bp, 27 predicted proteins | sample 0715_SJ02_MP15_2_FD_132454 | JGI IMG/M metagenome (GOLD analysis project Ga0187782, IMG submission 132454) | Tropical peat soil microbial communities from peatlands in Department of Meta, Colombia - 0715_SJ02_MP15_20_MG | ecosystem: Environmental > Terrestrial > Soil > Wetlands > Peat | place... | reverse complement strand
CCGATTCGTGTGGTCGAGCAGGCTACCGGCCGCGAGGTCGGCTGGGTCAATCGCTACCTCGATCGGGAGTACGTCCGCCGCGTGGCCGATACCACCCTGCGCACCTACGCTCTCAACCTGCTGTACTTTGTGCGCTGGTGGGCGAGCGTTCATCACACGGGCGACATCGCCGAGGGTGATCTGAGCGAGTCGACACTCTTGGATTATTTGAAGTTCCAGTCCGGCCAGCAACCTCCGTTCTCCGCTTCCACCATCAATGACCGCGTCGCCGTCGTTGATCGCGCCCTGCGCAACGAGTTCCCCCATGCTCCCCGTCAAGTAGCCCACGGCTTTCAGCATGCTTTTTTGCGTCGCGGGCCGCTGGGTCTGGGCCGGCCACGAGTGGCCATGAGCCGCTTGCGAGTGAAGATGCCCAAACGCAGCCTCGTCCCACTGTCCGTGGAGGAGGTGGCCCGTTTTTGGTCCAGCTTCCGTACCGCTCGGGACTTGGCCATCGTGGGCTTGATGCTTCTGCAAGGACTGCGCTCGGCGGAAGTGTTGGGTTTGAATGAGGACGATCTGCTGCTTTCCGAAGCGCAACTGCGCGTGCGTGGCAAAGGTAACAAACTGCGCTTCCTACCCTTGGCGCCGGAAACCGTGCAACTCCTCGATCACTATCGGCGGCTGGAGCGGCCCCAGGTGGGTATCACCGCGCTCTTTGTCTCGCTCAAGGGACCCGCACGTGGAACCCGCATGACGCTGGCAGGATTACGATCCTTGTTTCGCTACCATCGCCAGCGCACCGGTGTCCAGCTCGCTAACCCGCATCGCTTCCGGCACACCTTCGCCTCCGACATGGTCCGCGCCGGGATCAGCCTGCCGGCGCTCATGCAGTTGATGGGGCATGCCGACATCCAAACTACTCTGCGTTATGTGCAGATCACGCCGCAAGACGTCTACCAGCAGTATACCCGCGCCGTGGCGCAGCAAGTTCGTCCCCTGCCGAGGCTCTCCTCATGACGTGCGCCCGACGCCTTCCGCTCCATCATCCGCTGGCCGCCGTCTTCGACAGCTCGGTCGATTCCTTCGGTGCGGCGCTCAGCCCTGACACCGTTCGCCACTACCGCGGGACCGTACACAACTTCCTGAGCTACCTCGGGGCTGCTCACCCTACGGTGGATTCCCTCGATCAACTGCGCCGTGAGCCTCATCTCCTTGGTTGGATGTCCCGCCTGCACTCTCAGAAGCCGCCGCTTGTCACCGCCTCCTATATCAACCGGCTCGTTGCTCTGCGCGCCGTCTTGACGGAACTGGCATGGACGCGCCAGCTTCCTCAACTCGCGCACCTGATCCGTCGCGAGGATATCCCCCACTACCCACAAAGACTCCCCCGCCCGCTCACCAGCGAGCAGGATCAACTCCTGCAGCAGGAGTTCGTCGACCGCAACGATCTGGGTGGGAATATCTTCCTCCTGCTCCGCCACACCGGCATGCGCATTGGGGAATGTGCCGACCTGCCCTCCGCTTGCCTACGATCGACCGGTCCCGAGCAATGGGCGATTCACGTGCCGCTCGGGAAACTCAAGACCGAACGGATGGTGCCGGTGGATGCGTTTGTGGTGGCGGTCATCCAACGCTTACGATTCTTTCGCTTCCTCGATCCGCTACCTCCCGATGGCCGGCTCCTGGCCCGTCCAAGCTCCAAGGAAGCTCTCGTTCGTCGAATACGCGATTACCTCCACCAGGTCTGTCATTCCTTGGGCCTGTCCACCCGCATCGTCCCTCATCAGTTTCGCCACACCTATGCGACGGAGATGCTTCGCGCCGGGGTCAGTTTTCCCGCGCTGATGAAGTTACTCGGCCACACTTCTCCCAACATGACCATGCTCTATGTCGAGGTGGCGTTAGTTGATCTCCAGCGGGAATTCCAACTGGCTCGTTCTAAACCTCGGCATCTCGTTCCCCAGCCGAAAACCTCCCTCACTCTGTTTCGTACGGGGCTCGATGGGGTCATCGATTCCTTGCAGGCCGCTCAACATGCCCTGGAGATGTTCCGGCGAGGCCTGCCGATTGGTGCTGCCCGCAGTTGCCTCGATCGGCTTTCCAATCGCCTCACCAAAATCGCCACCGAAGCCCGCGAACTCGGCACATCCTGAGAGTGGGCAAAAAATGGGCAGAGATTGGCCGGTTAAACGCCCTACACGGAAGTCATCCGACCGGCCTTTATCCTCTCGTACATTCGCGATCGACGGGCTAGTATTTACCTACCATAGTTCACATTGGCGGTTACGTCAGCTTGAGGGAAACTGGCCACTGTTCTTACTTTCAACCCGCCGCTGAGGCGCAAAAGCCGGCTCCCTTCAGACTGATGGTCCCGCTTCACATCCGGTCCTGTTGAGGCGCTGAAGACATCCAGCAGCTGCGCTGGCGTGCGGGTACTAGACACATTCCAACCAGATTATCTTGGAGTCCATTCAGTAGCCCAAGATTCAAGCAGGCGTTCTGCTTCCTCCTGAGTCTTTGTACGCTCCGCGGAAACGTCTGCGCGTCCACGGCGCAGCGATGCCATAATGCACAACTCTTCGGTGATTTCCTCAAGGGAGGCGGTCTCAGGGAGCCTTTGCAGCGCGTCGAGCACGGCCTGTTTATCGGTCATAGATCTATCTTACGGCATCCGAAGACGCGACGAAAGCGCGATGGGCCACCGCGCAGAAACACCGAAGCTGACAGAAACAACACACTCCCGGTCGGAAGCAACCGGCGAGCGCACCGCAACCGCAGAGCACACCGCCTCGGAAGCCTACGCGTAGATGTTCAGGGTTGTTGAGAATTCGGCTGTCACAAAAGTTCCTGTTGAGGTCAGAATCGTTACGAGGTGCCTGGAGAATAGGCTCTGTGTGTCCCGTTGTGGCGAAGTCTCCGCGCAGCGCGCGCTGTGCTTGCCTGAGTGCTGTTTTCCACAGGTTGCAGCGAGCCACTACAGGTCAACTTCAGGTCTTCAGGTAAATAACTACAGGAGAGACCGCCAATAAGCCAGTAGAAAAGGAGTTAATAGGCACTCGCGCGAACTAAATCACGTGCCTGCGCGAGCTTAATCACGTAAAAGCGCGAACTCAATCACGTGAAATGCGCGAACTCTGTCGCGTGGAAGGACTGGGGGATATCCACAGCCTTACGACGCATGCGACACCTCCTTGACTGGATTCAGCACCAAGTTCTCTCCACGCTCAGAAATCGTGGCGCGGCACTCCGGCCATAGCTGGCGAGTGATCTGGAGCCATTTTGCGACTTGCCGGCGGAAATCGCGCTCTCTAAGGTTTTCCGAGTTCCCAAGTTGCGATACGAGACCTTCGGCGCCAAACAGAGGGATGCTCACTTGCGTCTTCGCAGTCCAACAGCGCCAGACGAGCCAGATGTACAAGTCTAGATTGCCGGGCGAATCCGCCAGAGCACGTACCACGGTCAAGTCGATGGGGATTGGGTGTCTTTGAATCTCAGTCCAAAACTCTTCGGATAGGACGATCGTGTTCTCACCCAGGGTTGTATCCGGTTCAGGTTCCGTCGAGGCTCCGCGGAGGTACCAGAGCTTGAGCGTGCTAACGAAGCGGAAGCTGGTCTGAGTAATCACAACCTTCTCAGCAACCTCCTCGTCGCTGGCAAAGAAGAAAGTCGAATAGAATATGCGTTCGAACCCGGCAATGAGGCGTTTGTAGTAGCGACCATCCTTCGGCAGGCCGAAAGTTTCAAGGATCGTCGCAGCTGACCGGAAACGGATAACTCGGGTCTTCTGCCATGTCGCCACAGAAGCGATCCAGATCAGCAGCAAACGATCCTGGCCAAAGGGAAGACCGTAGTCTGGGTGTCCAATGACTCGCAGGCGAAACTTGCCATTTTGCCGGGAGTATTCCAGTGAGTGCTTCTGCGGACGGCGAACAGGAATGCCACAGAGCACGAAGGGGCGAGCACTATAGGCACATTGGCGCCGATATTTGGAGTCGTGGACGTTCGCGATCGCGTCGAGCTTCTTGAGCCTGCGCTTGGTGATTCCGAGCGACGACAGCGCGGACCCAACGGTGGTTAGGCCCGGCGTGGTCGGTCGAGGAGATGACGAGGCGGGGGCGGAGGGATGAAAGAGATTCATTTGCCCCCTTGATTCTGGTCGTCGCTTGCGTCATCCGGGTTGGTTTCTGGGCAGGAGTTTTGGTTGCGCCTGGGTTGCGGATTTTGCCCGACTTGTTGAGAATCTGCCGATGTAAGTGATTGATCTTCTTTGCTACCAGCGGGTGAAATAGAACTGTGGATCTGGACGTCGCGGGTTCGAATCCCGTCACCCACCCCAAACTTGCCCATGTTTTCAATCACTAAACGTAATTCTGACACGGTAATTCGTGTCGATTAGGGCGCGACGGTGACAGTTCCCCGCCGGGGGCCACGAAGGCCGCTGCTGCGAACGGTGAGTCGACCGCACGGTTGCGGTGTCGCCTGGGCCCGCGCGTACGAAGTGGTTTTCTTGAGCCCTGGTCTTAATCTGCTTCTACAGTCCCGGACTGTTTGCGGGGCGCCCGACCAGCACCTCGATGACCGTCGGCGTGGCTCTGCTCAAGGAGTCTCGCACAAGGTCGCTGAGTTCCTGTGGCTCAGTCACCCGCTGAGCCGCCACACCGAAACTCTTGGCCAGGCCCACGAAGTCAATCTCCGGATCAACAAGGTCCATGCCTTCCAAACGTCTTGCTTGTGCGCCCGAGAGTTTCATGAGCGTGGCGCACTCCTTGAGGACACGGTACTCCTTGTTATTGCAAATCACAAAGGTCACGGGGATTCGATAACGGGCCGCTGTCCACAAACCTTGGCAACCGTAGAGTGTAGCGCCATCCCCCAGGATCGCCAGTACGGGGCGGTCGGGCCATGCCAATTTCACGCCGATGGCACAGTTGAGGCCCCATCCCAAGGCCCAGCCGCGCTGGCCAAAGTAGCCATCGGCATTGCCGAGCAGTCCCGCGCGCTCCAGGTAGAGATCGGTTATGGTGGCAGTTTCTTCCACGACGGCGACATTCGCGGGAAGCACCCGAGCCAGACAATCCATCAAACAGAGGGGCGCGATCGGCCGAAAGTCATGTTGATCTCGCGCTTGCTTGCGGAGCCTATCTCGTTGGGCAGCGTGCGCCTGCGCATAGGATTGCGAGCGAGCGGCGGCAGCACGCTTGTCCTCTGCGGACATAATCTGCTCTGCGCGCACAGCCAACTCCGCCAACGACAGCTTCAGGTGCCCCATCACGGCCGCCGCCGGCGGATAATTCTTCCCCAATTCCCAGGCGTTGACGTCTATGTGCACAATGCATCTCGCCTCCTCAAGAGGCATGGCAGGTTCGTGGTAGATATACTCTTGCAGCAGGTCAATGCCGGCAGCCACCAGCACATCGAATTCCGCCAATCGCAGCCTGATCTCCGGCGCCCACCGGGGCAGCATCCCTGCCGCAAGAGGATGAGTGGAAGGAAAAGAGGAGCGGCCGTGAGAAATGAGTGATTCCTGGAGCACCGGCGCGCCCAGCCGCTCCGCCAGCCCCACCAGCTCCTGGATGGCGCCGCATTCACAGACGCGGCTGCCGGCTAGAATGCAGGGGTTTGTAGCCTTGGCCAGGATTTCAGCCGCCCGTTGCAACGACGCCATGGGAGGCCGTACGTTTGTATCCGGGAAATACCACGTGGCGCGGGGAAGGAGCATGTCGTCCATCTGGAGGTCCACGGGTAGGGAGAGGAGTACGGGTCCGGTCGGAGGCGTGACCGCTGTCTTCAAAGCGCGATAGATTGCCTGAGGCAGGTCCTCAACGCGTTGGATTTCGGCGGCCCACTTCGTCCAAGGTCGAGCGACGCTCACTACGTCTCCCCAGAGCACTGGTTCCGCGAAAGCCAGGCGCCGGTCCTGCTGGCCCACGGTGATCACGAGGGGCGAGCCGGCGCGATGCGCGTTAAAAAGCATGCCCATGCCATTACCCAAACCGCAACTGAGGTGCAGGTTGACGACACCAGGGGAGCGCGTAGCTTGTGCGTACCCATCGGCGATGGCCACGGCGGGGATCTCCTGAAGGGCGAGAATGTAATGGATGGCATCCTGCCGGGAGAGGGCATCCATAATGGGCAACTCCGTAGAGCCGGGGTTGCCAAACATATAGCGTACATGGCTGGCTTGCAGCAGGCGGAGCAAGGCCTCCGCCCCGGTCACGTGAGTCATTGGATCACTCCAGGTCGTTTTTTTGCGCGGCCAGTTCGGGGAAAAACTTAAGTATAGCTAACACAGCAACCTAGTAGACAATTAAGAATTTGTTCTCCGAGACTTTGAAAAGACTTGACAGGGCCATAGGGACTCTGTTAAACGTTTTGAGGCTTTTCAGCGGGTGTTGCCGAAACCTTATCACTTCAAAGTGGACGCCAATTGTGCGGTCGGGATGACGCTTTTCCATCAAGCGGAAAAGCATCGGCTGCTGGTGGGACCGTTGAACATGCAGGAGCAAGTCCCTACGATCCCGGTCGGAGGGGCGGTGCGTGTCCGTATACCCGCGGATCGCAGACCCAGACGAGAGCTCCATTTGCCCGACCAGAAAGAAATTCCATTCGAAAAAGCTGGGGCGTACGTTCAGTCTAATGTTGCGCCGTTTAAGATACTTACGATGGCGTTGGTAGAATATGAATAGACTCAAAGGAGGAACTATGAGTGACATACCGATTGGTCAGATGACGCGGTGCGCCATGGAGGCGGGGGAAGGCATCCTGCGCTTGGCGCCGAACTGGGTTCCAAGGTCGTTCTGCAAGCCGGGGCGGCGTCTGCGGCTTCACCCCTCGGATTATTACGCTTTGGGCACGCATCGCGGCGGCATCGACGAGCGCTGGTTTGCTTCTACCACCGAAGCCATGAACGAGAACCGCGCGCCGGACGAAGGTCTGAGTTACGTGGTGGATGGGGAGCAGCGATTTACGCTGAGAGACGCGGTAGCTGCCGAAGGCCCCCGTATGGCAGGCAGGAAACTGTGGGAGGAGTTCCACCGCTGGCCGGTTTACAGCAAGTTTTTCGACAATCTGGAAGCTCTTCCACACCACATCCACCTCAACAACGCTCAGGCCAAATTGGTGAATCAGGATGGCAAGCCGGAGTCCTACTATTTTTCGCCTCAATACAATCCCGTCGGCAATCGTTTCCCGCATACGTATTTCGGCTTGGAGCCCGGGACGACGAAGGCGCAAATCCGGCGCTGCCTGGAGCGTTGGAACGAAGGCGACAACGGCATCCTGAACTACTCCAAGGCTTACCGCTTGCAGCCCGGCACGGGATGGCATGTTCCTCCCTGCGTGCTGCACGCGCCGGGTTCGCTCTGCACCTACGAGCCCCAGTGGGGGAGTGACGTGTTCGGCATGTACCAGTCCTTGGTGGCGGAGAACTACATCCCATGGGATCTGCTGGTGAAGGATGTGCCGAAGGAAAAGCAGCACGATCTGGATTTCATTGTTGATCTGATTGACTGGGAAGCCAACACTGATCCCTACTTCAAGGACCATCACTACCTGGAACCCATTCCCGTGGCGGACAGCGCCTCCGAGGGATACCAGGACCAGTGGGTGGTGTATGGCAAATTCGATGGCCGTCAGCTGTTCAGTGCCAAGGAACTGACCGTGAAACCGGGAGCCAAGTGTGTGCTGAAAGAACAGGGCGCTTGCGGGCTCATCGTGACCGAGGGGGTAGGGCGGATCGGAAAGCACCGCGTACACGCACCTTCCATGATCCGCTTCGGAGAAATGACCGAGGATGAGCTTTTTATTTCCTATGAAGCCGCGGCGCAGGGGGTGGTTTTTGAGAACGCCTCACCCCAGGAACCGCTGGTGGTGCTACGCTACTTCGGGCCGGACGCCAATCCGGGCGCGCCGGAGGTGGGTGACTACAAGAAAAGCGTTCAATCACCATGAAAGGCTGCGAGCTTTGAAGTTGGAGCGATAGGTATGCCTATTCGAAAAATGGCCCGCAACGGAGGTGAGCACTCTCCACTTTTTGCACCGGGGAACCTCATGCCCGTTTTCTTGGTCACGGCATTGTTCCTGTTTTGGGGTGTTCCCATGAACATGAACGATGTGCTGATCAAACAGTTCATGAAAACGTTTGAGATTACTCGCCTCCAGGCGGGGCTGGTCCAGTCCGCTTTCTTCCTGGCCTACTTCCTTCTGGCCGTCCCGTCTTCGTTCATCTTGGCAAAGGAGAAACGACATGAGCACGGTCCGACTTTCGATCGGCAGTTGGGCATACTGCTTCGGTCCTTATAAGGACAATCCCGTTCCTTTTGACATCGTGATAGGAAAACTGGAGGGGCTGGGTTTTGATGGCGTCGAACTGGGAGGATTCCCGCCACATCCCAATCCGGCACAATTTGACACGGAAGCCAAACGGGTTGAATTGAAGAAGCGAGTGGCTGAGCACGGTCTGGCGTTTTCGGGTTTAGCGGCAGACTTATGGTCGTATCCGATCATTCCCGTGGCTGACAATTCCAGATGGATGACCGCCTTCCAACGAAACTTGGAGTTCGCCAGCGACTTGGGAATCGATTGCATCCGCGTGGACAGCGTCAGTCCACCGGACGTTTTCGACAAGGAGAAACTCGACGCCCGGCTCGGCTGGGAGCGGCTAATCAAGACCTATCAAGTGGCGGCACAGAAGGCTGCCGAGGGCGGAATCCGCGTGGTGTGGGAGTTCGAACCAGGGTTTGCATTCAACAAACCTTCCGAAATCGTGCAGTTAGTTGACGACGTAGGCCACCGCAACTTTCGTATTCTTTTTGACACCTGCCACGCGCACCTGTGTGCGGCGAGAGGAGCTCGGCAACCAGGCCAGAAGGAAATACTGCCGGGCGGCGCTTCCGAGCTCCTCACCCGGCTGCGAGGCAAGATCGGACACGTGCATTTGATCGACTCCGATAACACGCTGCATAACAATGAAACCAGCACCCACGCTCCCTTCGGCCAAGGCGTGCTCGACTTCGATCGGCTCATTCCGGAACTGCTCCGCTCCGGGTGTCCTTCCAACTGGTGGACGATTGACCTTTGCTTTTGGCCGAATGCCTGGGAGGTGACGGCGGACGCCAAGAGATTTCTGGATGGCATGGCGCAGAAGTACGCCACCGAAGGAGTTTCTAATGACCAAGCCACTTAATATCGGAATGGTGGGGTGTGGCTTCATGGGCCGTGCCCACTCGAATGCCTATCACCGCGTAAACCAGTTTTTTGATTTGGCCTACCGGCCGGTGCTGAAAGCTCTGGCGGAGTGCACCAAAGAGCGCGGAGAGGACTTTGCGCGCCGCTGGGGTTGGCAGCGCGTCGAGACGGATTGGCGCAAGCTGGTGGAGGCGCCGGACATCAACCTGATCGATATCTGCTCGCCCAACCATACTCACCACCCGGTCGCCCTGGCGGCTGCCACTCGAGGAAAGATGATCCTTTGTGAGAAGCCCCTGGCCATGAACCTCGAGCAGGCGCGCGAAATGACGCAGGCAGTGGAAAAGTCCGGCCAGCCCAATATGGTTTCGTTCAACTATCGTCGTGTGCCGGCCATCAGCCTGGCCAGGCAGATCATCGACGAGGGTCGACTCGGCCGGATTTTCCACTACCGTGCCACCTACCTTCAGGATTGGACCATCTCGCCCAAGGTGCCCGTGGGCGGGCGGGCCACCTGGCGCCTCGACAAGGATATAGCCGGTGCAGGAGTCGCCGGCGACCTTGCCGCGCACAATATTGATACGGCCGTTTGGCTCAACGGTCCCGTGTCTGAAGTCTGTGGGATGACCGAGATTTTCATTAAGGACCGCCGCCGGTTGGACGGCAGCGCCGTACGTGTGGAAATCGATGATGTCTGTACTTTCCTGGCGCGTTTCGCCAACGGCTCGAACGGGACCTTCGAGGCCACTCGCTACGCCCGCGGACGAAAGAACAAGAACAGCTTCGAGATCAACGGCGAAAAGGGTTCTCTCTACTTCGATTTGGAGAACATGCATCAGCTTCAGTACTTCAGCCATGAGGATCCATCACACCTTCAGGGCTGGCGGACTATCCTGGTCACCGGGGCCGAACATCCCTACATGGCTAACTGGTGGGTTCCGGGCTGCGTGATTGGCTACGAACACACCTTCGTGAACGAGATTGCGGATTTCCTGAGAGCGATCGAAAAGGGAGAACGTGTGCGCCCGGATTTCCGCGACGGGCTGGAAACGCAGGCCGTGGTCGAGGCGGTACTCGAGAGCGCCCGCACGGGCCAATGGAGCAAGGCGGAAAGGCTCCATCCATTCGCGGGGGGCTAGATCTGCTCGAAATAGCGCTTCCGCTCCCAATCGGTGACCGCCGCGTCGTAGGCCTGCTGCTCAACGTAAAAGAAGTGGGCGTAATGCTCGGCCACTGCCACGCCGAGCACCTCGCGTACAAACGGACTGGACTCGAAGAGAGCCGTGGCCTCACGCAGCGTGGCGGGAATCGTGGCCAAGGCCGCGCTGGCGTAAACATCGCCCGCGAAAACCGGCGGAGGGTCGATCTTGCGGGCAATCCCGTCCAGCCCGGAAGCCAGCGCCGCGGCGAAGCAGAGGTAAGGATTGCAGTCGGCCCCTGGAATGCGGCACTCGATCCTCAGGCTGGGCCCTTTTCCGAGCACGCGAAAGCTCGCCGTCCGATTATCATAGCTCCAAGCCAGGCGGGTGGGCGCCCACGAGCTGGACCGGTAACGCTTGTAGGAGTTCACCGCGGGTGCGTAGAACACCATGAACTCGGGTGTGTGAGCGATCCAGCCGCCGAGAAACCAGCGGAAGAGATCGCTACAGCGAATGGGCCCCAGCTCGTTCTCGCCTTCCATCAGGCTCCGGCCACCCCGCCACAGGCTGAGGTGCAAGTGGCAACTCGATCCTGCCTGCACGGCGTCATACTTGGCCATGAAGGTGACGCTCATGCCCATGCCATCGGCAACTTCTTTAAGGCACTGCTTGAAAATTGCGTGCCGGTCGGCCATCGTCAAGGCGTCGCTAAAGCGCAAATTCAGTTCGTGCTGTCCCTTCCCCCATTCTCCTTTGGAACCTTCCACTGGAATTCCCGATTGGGTCAGGTGGCGGCGCACGGCGCCGTTCAGTCTTTCCTCGCGAGTGCCCTGCAAAATGTGGTAGTCCTCGATGTACCATCCGGCAGGCTCGAGGCCGGTGTAGCCGGAGTCGGCAGCCTGGCGGTATGAATTGTTGAAGATGTAATACTCCAGTTCTGAACCGGCCATCGCCTGGTATCCCATCTCTGCCGCCCGCTGCGTTTGTCGCCGCAGAATAGCGCGGGGGGCCTGCTCAACCGGGGCATGGGAGTCCCGCTGAACCAGGTCGGCCAGCACCAGAGCCGTCTTCTCAAGCCAACTGGCGACGCGCAGAGTGGCCAGGTCGGGCACCACGTGGAAGTCACCGTAACCGGCCTCCCAACTTGCCAGCCGGTAGCCCGGCACCGGTTCCATGTTCATATCCGTGGTCAGGAGGTAATCGCAAGCGTGCGTGCCGTGGCCTTCGGAATGCTCCAAGAAGAAACGCGCGTCCATGCGCTTGCCCAATGGGCGGCCATACATATCGCTAAAGGCCAAGAGGACCGTGTCGATCTCAGAGCTGTCCACGCGAGCGCGCAGATCGTCGAGCGTGAGCATTCCCAATGCCTTTGCGTCCGCCATCGTCTCAGCCTCAAAGCAGAGGAGTGTGGTGAGCGAAGTGTCTTGCCAAGGGAATTATCGCCCCATTTGGCGTGCCTTTCAATAACCGCGTCGAGTTCTTTCGTCGTCTGCCGGGTAAGAGCGCTCCCAATGAGCCGCTACGCTGGGTTGCGGGAAGCTAGAATGTCATCAGGCGCTTAATGGCGACGCCGGTGCAACGATGATGGCTGCTGGGACGCGAGTCGATCTAGGCTCGAGGCATTGAACTAAGGGATCACGCAGGAAGGTGAAGCCTCGCGCCGATTGGATTCTCAGCACAACCGATTTCCCCTTCGACGAGCAACCGTGCGAGAACCTGCACGACTTTGCGGAGGCGGGAAGCGAATACGGCCGCTACGACTAGGAAGAGGTATTCGCACCGATGGGGAAGCTAGGCCCTAGAAGCGCTAGCCGGTCCGTGCCGGTCCTACGGGGGTTACGCCCGTCGTTGAATTGTGCAACCGCCGAGGCGACGCGCCGGCATCCAAGGGCAAGGAGGAAGCCGGCGGCGCGGTCGACTCGCGAATGCGAAGTTGGTTGGGAAGCATCACCACCTGGGGTTTCCGCTCGTCCGGCTCTCCCTGCTTCTGCTGCATTGTTCTCACCAGCATCTCTGTAGCCCGTTGGCCCATCTCGTAGGTGGGCTGAGCGACGGTGGTGAGCTGCGGCCGGAGGCTGGCCAGCCATTCGAAGTCGTCAAACCCCACCACGCTCACCCGCTCCGGGCAGGGAAGGTGGAGTTCATGGAGCGCCCGCATGAGACCGAGAGTCATCATCATATTGCAGCAGAAGATCGCGGTCGGCGGCTTGGCACGCCGCAGGAGTTCCAGCCCGTTCTGGTAGCCGCTCTGCGAGCAGAAATCACCGCACTTGAGAAAGTCGTCCGGGAGAGGAAGTTCCGCTTCCTGCAAGGCGCGTCGGAAGCCTTCCAAACGGTTGGCACAGATCGGCACCTGCAGGGGACCGGTGATGGTGGCGATCCGGGTATGGCCCAGGCTGATCAGATACCGCGTCGCCTGGTGAGAAGCCCCTAAGTTGTCGCTGATCACGGCGGGGCCTGAAAACCCCGGGGGAGTCCGATCCACAAAAACCACCGGAAAACGCCGGTGGATGCCCCGGCCCTCCTGCGGCAGCGGGTTGCTGGAGGAGATCAGCACGCCATCCACACGCCGCGCGAAGAAGGTGTTCAGATGTTCCCGTTCCAGTTCGGGGTCCTCATTCGAGTTGCAGAAAATCACCGAATACCCGTGCCGTCGGGATTCGTCTTCCACCCCCCGCATCACTTCACCGAAAAAGGGATTGGTGATTTGAGGAACCATCATGCCGATGATGTGGGTTCGCTGGGCTTGCAAGCTGCGCGCCACCTGGCTGGGTTGGTAATCCAGCGCCTGCATGGCCTCCAAAACGCGCCGTCTTAAGCGTTCACTGACGTGAGCTTTCCCGTTGCTCACGAAGGAGACGGTAGCCGTCGAAACCTGCGCCAGCCTGGCTACATCGCGTATGGTATACATCGCCGATCCTCATCTAAGAGCGGCATATCAACTGCACTGGGTCCATTGTCCCCAAACCATATAATTCGTACCACGCCGTGTCAAGACGAATTTGGGGTACAGAAGCATAGCTTGAGAATAAGAATCTCCATCGTTTTGAACGGCGGACAGGCAACCCGCGGCAGCCGGATAGGCCTGAGCGAGGCTCTGGCATTTCAAATAAGTATAGCCAAAACAGCAACATAGGCGAGAACTAAAGATTTGTTCTCCGAGACTCAAAAAGGCTTGACAGGCCCATGGGGACTCTGTTAAACGTTTTGAGGTTTTCGAGAGCTCCTGTTCTCGTTGAACAGCCGCGGAATCTCAGACTTAAGGAGGATGTCGTGTTTGGAGGTTTAACAAAGTTGTGGGCTATAGTCATTCTGGTTAGTTTTGTCTTCTTTGCGCCCTCGACGGGCAAAGGGCAGACAACCTTTGGGTCGATCGTGGGCACTGTCGCGGACTCCAGCGGCGGGATAATCCCCGATGCTCAAGTTACGCTCACCAACGTGGGCACAAGCGAGACACGAGCCAGCACGACCGGTCCCGATGGCCTGTACTCGTTTGTGAACCTCATTCCGGGCACCTATCGAATCGATGCGGAGAAGACCGGGTTCAAGCACGTCACACGCGAGCGAGTGGTGGTGGAAGTGCAAAACGCTGTCAGGATTGACCTGACGCTGGAAGTCGGCGCGGTAACCCAGACGATCGAAGTTAACGCTCAAACACCGCTGCTCCAGCCCGAGACCTCCGACTTGGGGCAAGTCATCGAGCAGCGAAAGGTCAACGAGCTTCCCTTGAACGGACGGAACTCGATGAACCTCGTAGCCCTCGCGCCCAGCGTGGTGCCCCAGGGCCAGTCGGAGGGGACTCCGGTCGGCACCAACAACTACGGCTGGGGCAATTACCAGATGGGGGGAGCTATCACCAACCAAGCGTCGGTATACCTGGACGGCGTGCCGTTGAACAACTCTTATCTCAACGCGCTTTCCATGATACCCTCCCAGGACAGCCTGCAAGAGTTTAAGGTGCAGACGAATAACCTCAGCGCGGAGTGGGGGCGGTTTGCCGGTGGGGTGGTCAATTTCACTACCAAAACCGGTTCCAATGATATTCACGGTACGGCCTATGAATACCTGCGCAACAAGGTCCTGAATGCCAACACGTTTTACAATAACGCGGCCAGCCCGGTGATTGCGACGCCGCCCTTCACTCAGAATCAATTCGGAGTCGACGCGGGCGGACCCTTCGTCATTCCCCACCTTTACGATGGCCGCAATAAGACCTTTTGGTTCGCCAGCTACGAAGGTTTCCGGCTGCGCCAGGGGCAGACCTTTGCACTGACCGAGCCCACTCCTTCCGAGTTAGCCGGGAATCTGACGCCCCTGGGGGTTAATATCTATGACCCGACTACGACCACGTTGAATCCCGATGGGACCTACTCCCGGCAGCCGATCAGTTGCAACGGCCAACTAAACGTCATTTGCCCGCAAAACATCAATCCCACGGCGGCGGTGATGGCCAAGGAGTTTCCGGCGCCGAATTCCGCGGGTCTGCCGGTTTCGGGCTTGTTCAACTATGTGACCGACGCCAGCGTAGGCGGTGACACCAATGCCTTTACGATTCGTGGCGACCAGAACGTCAGCTCCAAACAGCGGCTCTTCGCCCGTTACACTTATTGGAAACTTACCAACCTGCCTATCGATCCTCTCAAGAACGGCGTGTGCGATGACCGCTGCTTTGAGAATTACGAGACACACAACGCCGTGCTGGACGATGTGTACACGTTTTCGCCGACTACCATTCTAGACCTGGCACTCACCTTCAATCGCTGGGTCTATGATCGCAGGCCCATTACTGAGGGCTATAATCTGTCCCAGTACGGTCCGGATTGGGGCGCCTACGCCCGCACCGCTCTCTTCACCACTATTGCGGCTCCGTGCCTTCAGGCGCCGTTTAGCGACGTTTGGTGTAGCCAGGGCGATGGCGCTTTCATCGCTTCCCGCAGTGACGACCTTCGCGCCGCCGGAAGCCTGACCAAAATTGCTGGAAAGCACACGCTGAAGTTCGGAGGTGAGATACGCCAGGACACGGTGAATTCCGGTCACACCAACGAGCCGGTTGGTCTGTTCAACTTCACCAGCAGCTTTACCTCGACGGATCCCATTAACCAGATAGGCGGCTCGAGCCTGGCCTCCTTTCTGTTGGGCTACGGCAGCAGTGTCACCCAATCGACCACCACCCTGGCGGCCGATTCGCAATGGTATCCCGCTCTTTACCTTCAGGACGTATTCCGAGCCACGCATAAGTTAACCTTGGATCTGGGATTCCGCTGGGAGTCGACAGGACCTTTTGTCGAGCGGCACAACCGGATGACCGTCGAATTACCCAATGCTCCTTCCCTTCTGCCTGCCCTGCCCTGCGTGACCGTTCCGACCGCGACTGCGACGGCCCTGGGATCAGGCCAAGTCTGCCTTGGATCTCTAAAGGGAGACTTGGGATTGGTCGACTCGCCCGAGCGCCCGGAACGCTCCGCCACCAACACCCCCTGGCATCAATTCTCTCCGCGGGTGGGCTTTGCTTACCAACTGGACCCGAAAACGGTTCTGCGAGGGGGGTATGGGCTGTTTTGGATTTCGAATGACGTCGAATACTCGACCGAGTCGGACATCGATCTCATCAACAGCATTGCTACGCCCTGGGTGACTTCCGCCGACGGGGGCAAAACTCCCTGCGTGACTCCCTCGCCGACGGGGTGCGTCGGAGGGCCTACATTCAATCTGAGTAACCCCTTTCCCTCGGGACTAACACCGGCGCCGGGACGCAACGCGGCGGTCTACGAGCCGCTCACTTACGCGAATTACTTCACTGCCGCGCTTCCCAACAACCCTTATGCTTACTATCAACAGTGGAATTTTGACGTGCAGCGAGAGTTGCCGGAGGGCACCCTCATGGACTTGGCATATGCGGGGTCAAAGGGCACGCACCTGCCCGACTATGCCCAGTCGCTCAATAATTTGCCTGACAGGTATCTCTCTCTGGGTTCCCACCTGAGCGACACTGTCCCGAATCCCTTCTATAACATTGTCACCAACGGCAGTTTCCTGTCGTTTCCCACGACCTCGCTCCGTCAACTCCTGCTGCCCTACCCGCAGTACGGAGACAACGAGGTATCCGCGGCAGGATTGGGGGGGAGCACCTACAATTCCCTCCAACTCAAGGTCGAGAAACGAATGAAGGCAGGCGCATCCCTGTTGGTTTCCTACACCATCTCCAAGATGATTACTACTGCCGACGTTGATTCGCTGACCTCTTGGCTCGAGGCTGGCTCGGGGCCGGGCGGTATTCAAGACTGGAATAACCTCAAAGCCGAGCGGTCCATCTGCAGCTATGACGTGCCGCAGCGACTGGTGGCCGCCTATGTCCTGGATTTGCCCGTAGGCCATGGCCGGAAGTACCTGTCCGGCACCAGCGAGCCGGTCGACAAGCTAATAGGAGGATGGGGAATTCAGGGCGTCACCATTTATCAACGCGGATTTCCGCTGGTCTTTGGGTATCCAATTGGATCCGTGATCGCGACCAGGCCGGACAAAACCGCGACCGGGGCCCTCAACGGCTCGCCTGAGAGCCGGCTCAACGAGTGGTTCAATCCTGCGGCCTTCAGCCTGCCGGCCGCGTACACATGGGGCAACGAAAGCCGCACCGATCCCGTGTTGCGCTCGGACGGCATCGAAAACTGGGACTTCGCCATGGTTAAGAACACCACGTTCGGACCGGACGATAAGCTGGGTATGCAGTTTCGCGCCGAGTTCTTCAATCTTTTCAACACGCCACAATTCGGGCCGCCCGGCACTACTCAAGGAGCCTCGAACTTTGGAGTCGTCAGTTCACAACTCAACAACCCACGCTTGATTCAGTTCGCCCTGAGGTTTACTTTCTAGGGCTCGAACTCAATTCTTGGGCTGGGGAGGAAAACCTCTCCGGCCCCCGCCCTGGAGCCCGAACGTGCCCGACATGGTTTGCTGGACACCGCTGGTTGAACTCGGTCCTCTCCCCGGGGGACAGGTCCGGGCTCCGGACGTGGGCACTCCCGGTGTCCGGAGAATGACGTGGGTGTTCGGTTCCATCGGTCCTACGCGATTTCTTATGCTCTCATTGCCCGCCCTCGATCTATGCAACGCATCCGCTTATGCCTTCTCAGGAGGCATCATATGTCCAAATACAACAAAGGCCTTCTCGTTCTCGGCCTGATGACGCTTTTCGCCATCAACCAAATAAATTGCCGGAGGGGAGCGGGTCAGGGGCCTAGCCGGCCATGGATGAAGAAGTCTCTCTCCGCGGATGAACGCGCCGATCTGCTGGTGAGGCAGATGACGCTCGACGAAAAGATCCAGCTCGTGCATGGGGGCTTTGGTTACTCTCCTTTCGGGGGGTTTTACTGGGTGAAGATGCCGAATTCGAACGGAGAGGACGGGTACGTTCCGGGAATCCCTCGCTTGGGCATCCCCGATCTCCGGTTGATTGGCGCGGGAGTCGGCGTTACCAATCTAGGTCTACGGCCCGATGGCCAGTCGACGGCGCTGCCTTCCTCCCTTGCGGAAACGGCGACCTGGGACCTTTCCATGGCGTCCGAGTTTGGTACTGTGATCGGCAAGGAGACTCGCAACCATGGCTTTAATATTTCGATCGGCGGCGGCGTTGATCTTGCGCGCGATCCAAGGAATGGTCGGAACTTCGAATACCACGGTGAGGATCCCATCCTGGCTGGGATGATAATCGGTCGTGAACTTCGCGCCAACCAGGACCAGGGGCTCGTGGCAACTATCAAGCATTATGCAATTAATGACCAGGAGTCAGGCCGCAATTTCGTCAGCTCAAATATGGACAAGCGCAGCATGCGCGAGACCGACCTGCTGGCTTTTGAGATCGGTATCAAGGAGTCGGGCGCCGGCGCGGTGATGTGCGCCTACAACAGGGTTAATGACGTTTATTCTTGCGAGAACAGTTACCTTCTGAATGATGTCCTTAAGAACGATTGGGGTTTCAAGGGTTGGGTGATGTCTGACTGGGGGGCTACCCATAGTACAGTGCAGGCGGCGCTGGCGGGATTGGACCAGGAATTCTTCGAAAACAAATATTTCGCCGCCGCCCTCAAGACTGCCGTAGAAAGGGGAGACGTGCCGGGCGAGCGACTGGACTACATGGTCCATCGTATCTTACGCACGATGTTCGCTTGCGGCGCATTCGACAATCCGCCCGTGGTGAAGCCGCTCGATGTCGCCGCCGATGCGGGGGTTGCCCAGCGCGTAGAGGAGGCTGGGGCCGTCTTATTGAAGAACGCGCAAGGGCAACTGCCTCTGAACGCAACCAACCTCCACTCGGTGGCTGTCATCGGGTCGCACGCCGACGTGGGCGTGCTTTCCGGCGGAGGCTCAGCCCAAGTTGATCCGATCGGTGGGAACGCCGTACTGCCCAAGAGCATCCGTCCCGGCTCGCCTGAGTCCCTTTTCGTGCCAACGTGGGATCCCTCCTCACCGCTGCAGGCTATCCGCGCCAAGGCGCCGAACGCGAAGGTGGAATACAATGCCGGCACGGACTTCAGCGGGGCGGCGAAGCTTGCGCGGGCGTGCGACGTGGCGATTGTCTTCGTCAACCAGTGGACGAGCGAAGGGCAGGATCTGCCGAATCTCTCTCTGCCCGACAATCAGGACCAACTCGTCAGCCACGTCGCGGCTGCGAATCCGCGCACGATCGTCGTGCTGGAAACGGGCGATCCCGTGCTGATGCCGTGGCTTGACAAGGTGGGCGCAGTTTTGGAGGCGTGGTATCCAGGTCAACGGGGTGGCGAGGCCATCGCTAACATTCTTTTCGGTGAGGTGAATCCCTCGGGTAAGCTGCCCATCACCTTTCCCGAGAGCGAGGCGCAATTGCCGCGCCCTGTGATCCAGGGGCCTCCCCCGGGTAATGGATATTTCGATGTCGATTACCTCGAGGGCTTGAAAGTCGGCTACAAGTGGTATGAGGCAGAGGGCAAGAAACCACTCTTTGGTTTCGGCTTTGGACTTTCCTACACGAGCTTCGCCTATTCCCAGCTCGAGATAACGCCAACGACCGCAGATGGGAATAAAGAGGTCCAGGTAAGCTTCGATCTCAGGAACACCGGGTCGAAGGCCGGGGCCGAAGTCGCGCAGGTCTATCTCGGCTTCCCCCCGAATATTTCCGAGCCGCCCAAACGCTTGGTGGGTTGGGCGAAAGTCCAACTCGCTCCTGGCCAGACGCAGAGGGTTAGGGTGGCGGTGGACCCGCGGGCGGTTTCGCACCCGCTATCGTTTTGGAATGCCTCCACCGACAAGTGGGATATCGCGAGCGGCGATTATACTGTGTACGTCGGCGGCTCCTCAGAGGAAATCCGCCTCACCGCTCCCTTGCACATCCGCCACAGCGAGACTCGCTGAGCGTGGCTGTCGTTGTGCCAAGCACAGGAGAAACAACGTGATAAATCGGCGTCATTTTCTAGGAACTGTCGGAAAAGTTGCAGCGGGTGGTGCGGTCGCTTCCGGCTTGGCGTCGAGTGGAAGATGGTTGCACGCGAGCCCCGAAAACCCCCAGGAACGAGGCGCCCGCAAGCCCTACGGCTCGGGTTATTTTGGCGAATGGATTGAAGACGAGTTTGCTCTGCCCGCGTACCGCTACACCTGCGACCAAATCTCGGACCCCAAGGCCATCAGCCCCGTGAACAAGGACTGGCGCTCGCCGACGGATCACACTCATCAGGTTGGAAATGACCGTTTGGTGGCGGCCGTCTCGAATTACGGCTACGTGCAGGTGCGGCAAGATGAAGGATCACCCAAGTTCCTCAACGACTATGCTCCCGAGCTTGGTCAATACGGAGGTGGAATTGGCTACCTCTCCACCGGCCAAACAGCGCTCGCCACCTACTATCCCGGCAATGCTCAGACTTTCGACCGGATTTTCGGCGTCGGGTACTATCGCAAGAAGGTCGCCAATGCTGACTACGCCATCGATCATGTTATCTTCGCGCCTTTTGGCGACGATCCCTTGCTGTTCTCGGTGGTCACAATAACGAACCAGAGCAAGTCGATCACTGACCTCCAGTGGGTGGAATATTGGGGTTGCCAAATCTACCAGTTTTCGTACCGATCATTTATGCAAGCGACGGTTCTAGGAAACCCGCGGAAAGCGGCACAGCTTCGCCGCAAGTTGGGCGAGCGCTTTGCCCATCAATTCCGCGTCCTTGACGGGAATAGTGGCATCCTGCACACCCAACACTTCCTCGGACGCTCAGCCGAGGATGAGAAAGCTTGGGCCATGGTGCAGGCAGCGCTCAAGGCGAACCCCAACACCTTTCTGGGCGGTCCTTTCGAAGAGCCGCGAAACGGTGCAACGATGGAAGATCTGAGTCCCCCATCGACCTTCCTTGCTTCTTTGGATTCACCTGCGGACGGGCTCAGCGCAAACGGCAAGGCTTTCTTTGGGGAAGGCGGCATACTCAAACCGTCCGGTCTCGGGGGCAGACTCGACAACAACCTGGCGGGTTCGGGCCCGGAGAGTGCGTTGCTGCTTGCACGCCGGGCGCATCTGGAACGTGGGGAAAGCCGCACCTTTTATTGCGCCTATGGCTACCTTCCGGAAGGCGTCGAACTGAAACCCTTGCTCGGGAAGTATCGCAAGGACTTGCCCGGACTCTGGTCGCGTTCCTGTGAGGCTTGGCGGAAAGACGGCCTGCGCCTCAGTGTTGAATCCGAGCCCTGGGTGAAGAGAGAACTCACCTGGCACAACTACTATCTGCGCAGTAATTGCACCTTCGACGATTTCTTCCACGAACACATTCTATCTCAGGGGCACGTCTATCAATACATCATGGGATTTCAGGGCGCGGCGCGTGACCCTCTTCAGCATGCCCTGCCCTTCGTGTTTAGCGACCCGCAGATGGTCAAAGAAGTCCTGCGTTACACCCTTAAAGAGGTGCAGCCGGGCGGCACCATCCCCTGGGGCATTGTGGGGCACGGGATGCCGATGCCGGTTGTAATCCATCCTAGCGATTTGGAGATGTGGCTCTTGTGGCTGGCGTCCGAGTACGTTTTGGCTACGCGCGATCGCGCCTTCCTGGAAGAGGTAATTACCACCTATCCCAGTGGCGGCTCAGTCGTCAAGGAGAAGGCCCGCGACATCCTGGCCCGGTGTTACCGCCACCTGACGGAAGAGGTTGGGACGGGCCAGCACGGCCTCATGCGGCTGATGATGGGAGACTGGAACGACAACATGGTTGTGGGCTACGTATCACCTGCCCAGTACCCGGAAGTGCATCGTGTGGCTGAGAGCGTCCTGAACGCGGCGATGGCGAGCTACGTTCTCGAATATTACGCGACCATGCTTCGTTATCTGGGGGAAGACGGTCTTGCCTCCGACGCTCATCAGAAGGCAGAAGCACAGCGCCAAGCCGTTCGCGCCCAGTGGGCCGGACGGTGGTTCCGCCGCTCGTGGCTAACTCCGGAGTTGGGCTGGGTTGGTGACGATCAGCTTTGGCTGGAACCCCAACCTTGGGCCATTATTGGCGGCGCGGCGACACCTGAACAGACGCGGGACTTGGTGCGGTCAATGGACGAGACGGTTCGACGCCCGTCACCGATCGGCGCCATGTTACAGAGTAAAGGAGTAAAGATGGAGGACTCCCCTGTCGGAGTTCTGGCCAACGCCGGCATCTGGCCTTCCATCAATGGCACCCTGATCTGGGCCTTGGCGCTGGCTGATGGGAAGATGGCCTGGGATGAATGGAAGAAGAACTCTCTGGCGCGTCACGCCGAGGTCTATCCAGAGGTGTGGTACGGAACTTGGAGTGGGCCGGACTCTTATAACTCGGTGTTATCCAAATACCCCGGCCAGACGCATTTCGTCGAGCCCCAAGCAGCGAAAACCGCGGCGGATTTTGGCTTGAATTGGACAGACTATCCCGTAATGAACATGCATCCCCACGCTTGGCCGTTGTACAGCATTGTGAAGCTGCTGGGGGTAGCATTTAACGAAAAGGGCGTCGAGCTAGCCCCGGCATTACCCTTGGATACTTATCAATTCACTTCATCGCTGCTGGGACTGAAGAAGTCTGCACGCGGTTACGAGGGTTGGTACGCGCCGATGGTTGAAGGCACATGGGCGGTGACGCTGAGGCTTTCAGCGCCGGAGGCCGCCCGGCTGACGCGCGTCGAAGTCAACGGTAGCAGGCAACCAGTTCTGCGTTCAGCTGTCGGCGTGGTGGAGATGAAGGGCAAGAGCACTCCAGACAAGCCGCTACGCTGGTTTGCGGGGGGTTAGATGGTAAATATGCATACGTCGCCCTGCTTGGCGACGTAAATTATCCGGGAGGTAATTCAGCCTTGAATTCTCTAGAGCGTGTGCGGGCCGTAATTGCAGGCAAGATTCCGGACCGGGTTCCGGTGTGTTTGCACAATTTCATGCTGGCGGCTCGGGAGGCCGATGTCCCAGTGGAGAAATACCGGTCAGAGCCGGAGATGATCGCCAAAGTGCACCTGCAAGCCCTCGAGAAATACGGCCACGATTGCCTGCTCATCGATACCGATACCACGATGATGGCGGAGTCCATGGGCGCCAAATCAGCCTATGCTCCCAATGAGCCGGGACGCATTGTGGCTCCCGCAATCCAGAGCCTTGCGGAGGTGGGCCGCCTAAAGGTCGTCGACCCCGAAAAGGATGGCCGCATCCCTGCAATCCTCGAAGCCGTCCGGCTACTCGCCAAACAGGTTGGCAGGGAAGTGGCCATCCGGGGTAACGCGGATGCGATGGCATTCTCCCTCGCTTGCGAGGTACGGGGCATCGAAGACTTTCTGATGGACCTCGCCGAAAACCCGGCTAAGAATACCGTCGGTGCGCAGCATGTGCTCTTCGGAAACATTGATCCGAGTGGCGTCTTGGCGCTGGGAAGCGTGGAAGAGGTGCGGGAAAGAACCAGTCAACTGATCGCAGTCTGGAAGCCAGGGGCACACTTTGTCCTGAATCCGGGCTGCGCCATCCCACCAACGGCCCCGCCGGACAACATCCGGGCCATGATCGAGACCGCCCATCGAGAAGGCGTCTACAACTGAGAGGGTTCATTACTTTCATGCATCATCTTTTCCGCTCAAGACTTGTTTTGCTCGCGGTTGTTTTCCTCAGCCAGGTTCCTGTTTTGGCAGCCGTTGAGGAGGCGAAGCCTCTCTGGCAGCCTTACTACATCTCGCCTCGCGCCGCAGGCCAGCAGATCTTGCTGGATGGAACTTGGGAATTGTCCTTTCGTGGCACACCGATCCAAAGCCTCCAAGAACTCGAATCGCAGTCAAAGTGGATTCATGCCCAAGTCCCGAGTTCCGTGCAATGGGCGCTTTATGAAAGCGGAGAGTTGCCAAGTCCTTACCAGCGCCTGAATTCCCGCAAGTATGCTTGGGTTCCGGACAAGGTCTGGTACTACCGCCGCCGGTTTGACGTTCCCGCTTCCGCCGAACACGAATACGTGTTCCTTTGTTTTGACGCGGCAGGCTATTTCCTTCGGGTATGGATTAACGGTGTGCTGGTAGGCCGCAACGAAGGCATGTTCGGAGGGCCGGAAGTAGAGGTCAGCAAATACCTGCGGTTCGGGCAATCGAATGATCTCCTCGTCGAAGCCGAGGCAGGCAGCTACGGTGTAGAGAAGTGGAACCCGGAGTCAACCGGAAAGGTCATCTTGCCCTGGGGCGTCGCGGGCGGGAACCAGTATGTGACTTATGCCAGCGGGATTGGCCCCAAAGAACTCGAACCTTTTGGAATCTGGCGCAGCGTGCGGCTGGAGGTTGTCCCGCGAATCCACCTGGAACGACCCTTTCTGGTTACGCAGATTGCCAGTAGCCAGGAAGCCCACTTGAAGCTAAAAGCTGAGGTTTTCGTAAACGCTCAATCCCTCGAGTTTCAACTCCATTCCTGGAAGCCGGAAATGGGGAGTGGGTTCAGAGACGCCTGGGCTTCCAAGCGAGTGGAGAAACCATCGGTGTTGAAGGTAGCGATCTTTGAGAAGGAGTCCGCCCGGCCCGTACTGAGCCGCACCTTCCCCTTGCAGCTTTATGAGGGAAGGAATTTCGTAGAGGAAGACCTGTCGATTCCGTCGCCCAAACTCTGGTGGCTGAATGGCCTGGGCCGAGCGAACCTTTACCGGGTGAAACTAGCGCTCGCAGGCGAAGGCGTCAAGCCGGACCGCATGGAATTCGACTACGGGATCAGAACGATTCGCCAGGAACCCAGCGCCGGACCGCGCACGCAGGATCGCTGGGCCAACTGGCAGTTTGTGGTGAACGGCCGCAGGTTCTTTGTGAAGGGCATCAACTGGGCGTGGCCGCTGGATGTCCTCTATCATTTGCCGCACGAGCGCTACCGCTGGATGCTGGAGGCGGCGCGCAACGCGGGTGTCCAGATGATCCGCGTTTGGGGCGGCGGCAATCCGGAGACCGAAGATTTCTTCGCACTCTGCGACGAGTTGGGGATTATGGTTTGGGAAGATTTCCCAATTGGCAATCAGGAGACCCCTCTGTACCCCCAAGACGTTTGGGAAGCGCAGGTCTTGCACATCATCTTCGGGCTTCGAAATCATGCTTCGCTCGCTGTCTGGTGCGGTGGGAATGAATTCAATCCCTATTCTGCCGGCACCGCGGCGGTGACGGGCATCACGGAAAGGTCGGTGAACGACTTCGACGGGACGCGCCTGTTCATCCGCACAACGCCCGACCCCGGAGACTACCATGCTTACGTTGACCTCGATCCGACTTGGTACGGAGAACTCTATCGGCTGGTGCCGTTCGTCAGCGAAACCGGCATCTTCAATATGCCCGAGCCGCAATCGCTGCTGGAAGTGATCGATGCGCGGGAATTTGAGACGCCGTTGCGCGACATCTTCAGCAAGGAGTTCGCCGCTTCTCATCCGGAGTTCATCCATCACTTTTTGGAATATCAAGGAGGGGAGCCCCGGACCCTTTGGAGCCGTGCCACTCAGATGGATGACCTTTCGGCGCCCAACCTCGACACCTTTTGCGAAGCCTCGCAGGTGGCCGCCGGCGAATACACTCAGATCCTTTCCGACCAGGTTCAGGCCAACTACCCCGTTACCACCGGCTTGATGCCCTGGTCATTCACCGTCCCCTGGCCCATCGAGTTTTTCACCTTCGTCGACGGCCTCGACCAGGCTACGGCGTCGTACTACTTCCTGAAGCGAACTTACGAGCCGGTGCACGTGACGCTGCGCCTGCCGCAGTTGATCTGGGCCAAGGGCGAGAAGTTACCCGTCAACGCCGCTGTGCTGAACGCGCCTGACAAGGCGATCTCTGGCCTCGTGCTTTCTACCACCGTCTTGGATACTGATTTCCACTCGCTCTGGAGCCAGGAACGTACCGTAGCGCTCAAGCCGGGGCCATCGGTAACGGACCTCAACCTGGGATACTTTTCCATCCCCGACGCCCTCGAGGACAAGTTCTTCATCCTGGTCGCGGAGTTGAAGCGCCGGTCAGGAGAGCTGATTTCGCGTTCCGTTTATTGGCCGCGATGCCTCAAACAGATGTCGGACCCCGAATTCCGGCGTAAGTATCGCTCCGCGCCGCAGCCCTCGTTGGTGTTCGAAAACGGCCCGTGGCTCAAGCAAGAGGTTGCGCAGAGCCCGGCGAGGACAACCTTGAAGCTGCAAGTGGTCGCCATTCGGGATGAGGGGGAATACCGTAGCCAAATTCGCCTTCGCGTGCGCAACACGGGCGCGTACCCCGCGTTTCTCACCAAGATCGATGTGCTAGGGACCAAGCGGGCTCTGTTCGGAACGGATAACTGGTTCTGGCTGCCTGCAGGGGAAGAGCGCTCTTTGGACCTCGAAATCCTCTGGCGCGACCTCGCCACGCGCCAAGCGGCGTTGCTGACCGTCGGCGCCTGGAACGCCGAGCGCGTTAAGCAAGCCCTCGTGGCCTCGGCAGCAGCCCGCCCCAAGTAGGCCCGAATCTGGGGTCGCGAGCATATGATTAAGCACGGAAAAGGAGAGTCTTAAAATGGGGCAACTGAGCAGGCGTGAGGTATTGAAGTTGGGGGTTCTGGCGTCTACAGTGGCGATTTCTCCCAAGTGGGTCGAGGCCGGCAGGGAACGGAATCTAGCGTTGAACCGGGCGGCTTGGGCATCCAGTTCCGCCGATTTCATCAACACCGGCCACATGTGCACGGACGGCTTGGCGACGACGATGTGGCAGAGTTCGGACGCTGACCTTCAGTGGGTCTATGTCGATCTCGGAGCGACGTGTAACATCCGCTCGGTGGTGCTGCGGTGGGGCGAGAATTACGCCCTCTCATATACAGTGCAGGTCTCAAAGGACCAAGCTCCTTCGCCGGAGACGGGGTTGGTGGAGAACTGGATCGACGTGCACGCGACGCTGGACGGCAAGGGCGGCGTGGAGCGGATTCCGCTGCCGGAGATCAATGCGCGCTACGTGCGGATGCTGATGCGCAGCAAGGCCAAGGCGGGTGGATATGAGCTGACAGCGTTTGAGGTTTATGGCACGGGCGGATTCGAACCGGTGCAGGTGCCGGCGCCCCCGCCGGAAGCTGACGGGACCATAAGACTATCGGGCGGCTGGAAACTGGTGAATGAGGCGGCGATTGCGGACAAGGCAAGGGCTGTATCTACTTGCGGCTATGACGACGGTAAGTGGTTGATTGCTACTGTGCCGGGGACAGTTCTGACGAGTTATCAGAACCTTGGAGCGGTTCCCGATCCATTCTACAGCGATCATATTCAACAGATATCCGACTTTTTCGCGCATACGAACTGGTGGTACCGGAACGAACTGGAGGTGCCGGCGAGCTATGCGGGCAAGCGGGTGTGGCTTAACTTCGACGGCGTCAACTATCGCGCCTACGTCTTTGTAAACGGCAAGCAGGTTGGCAGCCTGGACGGCGCGTTCATCCGTGGGCATCTCGACGTGACCGATCTGGTTACGCCTGGCAAGAAGAACTGTATTGCGGTGCTGATCATGCCGGTGCCGAAGCCGGACAAGGTGATGCCCAAGCGTTTGGGCGGATACCAGTGGCCGCCGGATTATCCGAAGAATGAGCCGACGATTCTGCCCGCCGACAGTTGGGACTGGCTGCCTACCATTCCGGACCGCGACACGGGCATTTGGAACCACGTGTCCCTTAGCACGTCCGGCGATGTGACGGTCGAGAATCCATTTGCCAGCACGCATTTCGCTGACACGCAGAATTTGAAGCGCGCCGACGTGACGCTGAAGGTGGATCTGAAGAACCATTCCAGCAGGCCTTGCCAGGGCGATCTGAAGGTCCACTTCGGTGCGGTTGAGTTCACCTATCCTGTTTCCGTCAATGCCGGCGAGACCAGGACCATCAAGCTTGACAAGTCGAACTTCCAGCACCTTTCACTGGAGAATCCGAAGCTTTGGTGGCCGAGCGGCCATGGCGAGCAAAATCTGTACGACCTGACCGTTGAATTCAGATCGAACAGCAAGGTAAGCGACGTGAAGAAGACCCGGGTGGGCATTCGCGAATTCACCTATAGCCCAGAGGCTGGAACGCAATGGGAGGTGAGCAAGCTGCTCAACGGACTGGACCTGAAGGATCTAAAGGTAAAGGCGGTGAAGGAGCCTCTGACTTTCTTCTGCAACGGCAAGCGCATCTTCATTCGCGGCGTGAATTGGGGCATCGACGAAGGCATGCTCCGCTGCGACCGGCGTGGATTCGAGGACCGCGTGCGGATGGAGAAGGAGATGAACTTCAATCTCATCCGCAACTGCGGTGGCGATCTGGACAAGCCTGAGTTCTTCGATGTCTGCGATGAGTACGGCATGCTGGTTTGGGAGGAGTTCGGACTGACGAGCCAGTTGATGCCCGACGATCCGGGCATGTGGCTGATGAACGCGCGCGATCGCTTTCTGCGGCGCAGAAACCATGCCTGCGTCGTGCTGTGGTGCGCGGCCAATGAGTCGATCCCCGACGATCCGATCCTGACGGATATGCCGAGGATGGCCGAGGAGCTGGACGGAACGAGGATGTTCCTGCTGAGCTCCATTCAGGTGCCGCCCACCAACGGCGACAGCCCCTACGAAACCCGGCCAGCAAGCTTCTACTTCGAGGAACTTGCCCGCGGCTTCCGCCCGGAGCTTGGCTCGCCGACCATTCCGCCGGTCGAAAGCATGCGCCGCATGATGCCGCATAACAAGCTCTGGCCGGTGAATGAAATGTGGGCGCAGCATGACTGGTGGCTGGGAACCGGCTGGGTCAATGGCGAGGGACTGTGCGGCGCGACCGAGAGGGCGATTGCTGCCTACGGAGCGCCCACCGGGATCGAGGACTTCTGCCGGAAGGCGCAGATGGTGAACATGGAAGTCCTCAAGGCCATTTACGAGGCGTGGAATGACCGCATGTGGAACGACTGCACTGGCGTGATGATCTGGATGAGCAACCCCGCGTGGCCGTCGCTCACCTGGAACACCTACGACTACTACAAAGAGCCCACCGCGGCGTACTTCGCCTGCCGCCAGGCCTGTGAGCCCGTCCACATCCAGTGGAACGTCGCTACCAACAGCGTGAAGGTGGTGAACTGCACATCCGATAACTTGCAGGGACTGAACGCCGAGGCGACGATCTATAACCTCGACGGCAGTGCCTTGCAGACGAAACGTGCGCACCTCGATTGCTCTGCCAACGGCGCGCAGGAGTGCATGACGCTTTTCGAAGGCAAGAATGATAGCCTATCGAATGTGCACTTCGTCAGGCTGAACTTGAAGAGCGGCTCGGGCGATTTGCTGTCGAGCAACTTCTACTGGCGCAGCAAGGCCGTGGGGAAGTACGAAGACCTGCAGAACTTGCAGCAGGCCCGGGTAACCTGCAATGTCCATACGATGGAGGATGGCAGGTTCACCGTTGACGTTGCGAACTCGACATCGGGCATTGCTCTGATGATCCGGTTCAAGCTGGTTGATCCGGCGACGAGCCTGCTGGTGGCTCCGGTTCTTTATTCCGACAACTACTTCTCGCTGGTTCCCAACGAGTCCCGCCGCATCGAGATCGGCCTCGAACGCGTTCATCCTCGCCGCGCCGCCAAGCTGATTGTTGAGGGGTGGAACATCCCGACCTCCGAACTCGCAGATTTGGGCGCGTGAGCACACGGTGACTTAGAACCTCCCCATTGAAATTCTGGGCCAGGAGCCGAGCAACATCGATTATTTGACCCGGCCCCCACTACTCCCATCGAGGCGCGCATATCGCACACAAATCCCCGCTGGGTTCGCTTCGAACTCAGAGCATCGCGATCCCTGCCGCAGCAGGATAACCGATAGGGCCGGGGTGGCGCCTTACCAATGTGGCAACTCAGCAACTTTTTGTCCTTGTCCTTTGTTTTCATAGACATTCGCGGATTGTTCCCGGTAAAAGTTGAGAAGTCGGGGAGTCGGTAGATAGAGGGGCAATCCGCCGCCTTCCGGACGACAGCCCGCCATCTTTCCACCTACCCACCTGCCCAACCGCCCAACTGCCTACCTGCCCCTTCTTTTGTACTCCTCGATTCCCCCGCCAGGCTGGCGGAGAACCTATTGTCCGGTCATCCTGAGTGGGCATGGGCCTCCGGCTCACCCATAGAGATGAAAGTGAAACGGAAGGGCGGGGCTTCAGCCCCGCCGCCCAACGCGCCCGACGGAGAGGGGGCTTTAGCCCCTGAAGCGAGGCGGCTTCAGGGCCTAAAGGCCCTACCTTTACCCCGCCCCAAGCAGGGGGGCTGAAGCGCCGCCCTTCCGCAGCACTTTCGACAGAGCGCAGCGAAGGTCCTGTGCAGTTGGATTCCGAAGCCGGTGCCCACTGCGGAGATCCCTCGCCGCGCTCAGGATGACAGCCGGGGTGGGCTTCTCCGCATCCTGTGACAGCGATTGACCCAACCTCGCGGAGCCACCGGAGCCGGGAGGTAGAAGATGGGAACCACAGGCAGGGAGTACGAATGAAAACCGGGCAAGGCTTCGCAACATAACCTATCCGGCAGGGCCTAATCTCCTGCCAGCTTCACCGTATAATCCTAGCCTATATCGCCCCGTAGGTCAAGCGAAAAATGCGCGGCGATACGGACAAACCGCTCAGGGGCGCGGCGCGCGGGGTTGCGCAGCGGCGCCATGGGTTATGGTACACTTGCTGCATGATTCGTCAGATCGCACCTCAGTTCTTCACCACCGACATACCTCGAACGGTCGCCTATTACAAGGACAAGCTTGGCTTCGAATGTCTGGGGAGGTGGCAGGATCCGCCAGTCTACGCCATCGTGGCCCGCGACCAGCACGCCATTCACTTCCGCTGCGCGCCGCCGCCCACCGCCAATCCGGATAAATACGCGGACGAACTGCTCGATGCTTACCTCCAGGTCGAGGATGCCGACGCGCTTTATGCCGAGTACGCCGCCAAGGGCGTGGAGTTCACGCGAGGGCTTGCCAACATGCCTTGGCACTCGCGAGAGTTTGTAGTGAAGGATTGCGACGGCCGTCTGCTGGCCTTCGGCGCGAACTTGTAATTGGTTACTTTCATCCGGTTCATCAAATGGGCTGTGCAGATGGCGGCGCAGAGTTTGTGCCTTTCAAACTCTGCGGCCTTCGATGTTGTGGTTGAAAATCGAAGCAATGCCTGTGGATCGGAGAGGAGTGAGATGGAGAATCATAAGTTGGCTGGGCCTGGAACTGAAGTGAAGATCTTCGACCCCCGCGATGCCTCTACGGGCTTGGGCGGGGCGGAGCTAACGGACTCCAGCGTGGTGCAGCGCAACGGCCAGTGGTGGATGTACCTTGCCGGGCAGGCCGCCGGGTACGGCCCTCCGGACCTCTATAGCGCGTCCCTCGCCAAGGGAGTCCCGCTCTCCGCCCTGGGCTGGAAGCTGACTCGTAGCGCAGCAGGAGAACTCGTACCTGTCGCGGGTCGAACCTTCAGTGGGGCATGGGACAACGAGGGCGGCCGCCATTGTCCCTCGTATGTTAAGGGATGGGAACCCTGCAATAGCCAATGGGTGGAGCGAATTTACTATGCGGGCGCTGCGGAAAACCTCGGGGGACCGTACACGATTGGCTTTCTGGAGTGGGACGGGGAGAGGTGGGTAGATCAGGCCGAACCTGCATTCTCCGGGAATGAAGACTGGGAACGCGCTAGCGTCTTCGAGCCCAACCTCATCTATCACGACGGGAAATGGAAGATGTGGTACGTCGCCGGATCGAATCCGCAGGATTACCTGGTGCACGGATACGCGGAAAGCGAAAACGGCCGCACCGGATGGAGCAAGCATGTGTTGTTTGCCCCGCCCGAAATGAGGATGTTCGACTTCTGCGTTCGCGAACGAGGAGACGCATTCGATGCAATCTTTTCGCGCGTCTGGTCGTTAAAAGAGGTTGCGCCACCGCCCGAAACCGGTTTGTGGTGGTGCACCGCCGGCGAGCCTTCCGGCAAGTTCTCCGACTGGAGCCGGCCAGTTCAAATCATGACGGCTGAAGACCGAGGGTGGCACTCCGGCCCATTCAAGCCCTCGTTCCAATTTCAAAGTGAAACCGAGGAGCGCGCTCTGGTCTTCTTTGACGGAGTCTATCGAACCAGCGATCCCGGCCCGTTTCCGTTCGCATTCACTCTCGGTTGCCTTGCGATAAGTCTGCCACGCAGGATTAGCTCCGGTTCGCCTCCCGCTGCTTAACTCTCGGAAGCGGAGTAAATTGCGCGATCGACGTAAAAGATGTAAGATTCGAGGCAAGACTGCAAAGGAAAACATTGCGGATATCCAAGCTGACGTCAGGCGAGCGGCTCCGGCGCGAAGGGCAGGCTCAAAGGCCCATTTGCAAGGAAAAGACCTTCATCGAGAACCTCGTCCTCATGGGGGCCTCGGCCGGCGGCTACCGCGCGTTTGAGGAGATCCTAAAAGATCTTTCCACGGACATCCTGGCGGCAATCATCGTCCTCATCCACGCTCCGCTTGGCAGCGAGTTTCATCTAAGAAGCTTTCTAAAGCGGTTAAGCCGGATTCCCATCGTTATGGTGCAAGATTCTGAACCCTTGCAGCACCAAACCATCTTCGTTCTGCCAGCAGGGAGGTCAGCGAGTTTCGACCGTGGGACGATCATCGTTGACAGAGAAACGGCCCCCCATGAACCGGTCATCACGATAAACCGCCTGTTCACATCCGCCCCGGAAGTCTATCGAGAACGCGTCATTGGAGTGATTTTGTCAGGGTTGATGAAAGACGGGACAGAAGGGCTCCGTGCGGTGCACGACGCAGGTGGGCTCACAATCGTACAGAATCCTGTGGAGGCAGATTACCCCTCCATGCCTGCCAGCGCGATGGCCAACCTGCCGGTAACATTCTGCCTGAACCTATCGGACATTGGCGCCGCACTGGAATTGCTAGTCCGCCGGACGACGCAGTTCGAGACGGGCCTGGCCGTGGCCGTCCGCACCCTGCAGGCTCGAGCTAGCCTTCTCGTGAGGCTCGCCGAGCAGTCCTGGCGCAATCCAGGAACCCATCAGTTCCTCATGAACGAGCTGGCATTATTGAAGCGCGACCTTCAATCCGTTGATGATCTAGTCGGAGCTAGTTTGCCGAAGTTATCTCAGCCCAGTGCGCCCTGAGGCCAGCCCTGCCCAGACTTCAAATCCACTTAGCCTATATCTATATGATGGACACCCACCATTAAGGTTCGCGGCCGCGAACCTCGCAGACGGATGTCTGCTCCGGCCAACCCTTGGTCGAAGCGATGATGTCTTCCGACGAATGTCGAAACACCGCTACCTGGCACGGTCTTTCGTCACATTCATGGCATTGGCCGGCATTCTGGGAAGGGCGGGCTAAACAAAGGCTCTAGAAAGATATGAGGGTCTGAGTTTTTGGCTTGCCGCCGGCTGGCAGCCGACGTGCTCCTTCCTCAACTTGCGGGGCGCGAGCAACCGAAGCTGCGGAGGTTTTATATCGCCAGAGCCCTGGTGGTTCCCGGGCGGCCATGGCGGCGTGAAATCGCCGCTGCGCTTGCGGCGAACGCGAAATGCTCCGTCGCAATAACCGGAGGCGCTAATGAGTCTGTGGCCTTTCGGACTCTATTTCTTTCTGGTGATCGCCACGGTAGCCGGCATGCTGCTCGTATCCTTTGTCTTGGGACAGCGGCATAACGATCGTGCCACAGGAGCCCCTTATGAGGCGGGCATAGTCTCGGAGGGGTCGGCGCGTGTGCGCCTTTCCGCCAAGTTCTATCTCACCGCAATGTTTTTCGTCGTCTTCGACCTGGAGGCGGCATTCGTTTTTGCTTGGGCCGTGGCAGGGCGCGAACTTGGCTGGAAAGGCTATTGGGAAATGCTGATTTTTATCGGTGTTCTGCTTGTGGCGCTTGCTTATCTCTGGCGAGTAGGCGCACTCGATTGGGGCGCCTCGAACCGCCGATCGCAGTCGGCAGCAAGGTAGCGCGGACCTGCTCTGTCTGTCCGCGGTTCGGCCGCCAGGATTTGGCGAAAAGTCGCGGACCTTGGAAAGCAGGTCCGCGCTCGCTGTAGGTCCGCGGTTTGGGCGCCAGGATTTGGCGAAAAGCCGCGGACCTTGGAAAGCAGGTCCGCGCTACTTGCTTGCTACTCGCTTTCACCAGCCGGCGCGGGTCGGGTGAGGGGGTAAGCATGGTCTTATCATCGTCCGTTCCGGGAGTGCGTGCGCAGCCCTCGCTCGAGCAGGAAATCCGGCGCAGCCTGGTTCTCTCGCGCCTGGAAGACCTGCTGGCGTGGGGACGCAAGAACTCGATCTGGCCGTTCAATTTTGGCCTGTCTTGTTGTTTTGTGGAACTGGCTACCAGCATCACCAGCCGATACGACGTGGCACGATTTGGAGCGGAAGTGATACGCGGCACTCCACGGGAGGCTGACCTGATGGTGGTCGCAGGAACGGTATTCATCAAGATGGCCCCCATCGTTAAGCGGCTCTATGAACAGATGATGGAGCCGCGCTGGGTAATTTCGATGGGCTCCTGCGCGAACTCTGGCGGGATGTACGACATCTACAGCGTGGTGCAAGGGGTCGATAAGTTTCTTCCCGTCGATGTTTACGTGCCCGGCTGCCCGCCCCGCCCCGACGCCTTCATGGAAGGGCTGACGATCCTGCAAAAGGCGGTCGGCACCGAGAGGCGGCCGCTGAGCTGGGTGATCGGGCCGCAAGGGGTGGAACGTCCGCCGCTGCCCTCGATGCGCGATCTCAAGCGGCCCGAGCGAGAGAAGGCGACGTTGCTGCGGCCCCCGGACGGGGTCTGAGGCCGGCCGCATGACCTCCAACACGACCATGGTCGAAGACTTGCAAAACAGATTCGGTCCCACCAACATCGTTCCTCAGGTCACTCAGGACGGGATCGACACAGTGTGGGCGCCTCGTCAAACCGTCCGGCAGGTTCTTCACTACCTCAAAAGCGAAGTCGCTCAGCCGTACAAGATGCTCTACGACCTCACTGCGATCGACGAACGAATGCGTACGCAGCGGGACGGCCAGCCGGCGCGTGACTTTACGGTGGTTTATCACTTGTTGTCGTTCGACCGCAACGAATACCTGCGTCTCAAAGTCCCGCTCGAAAGTGACGACTTGCAACTCGAGACCATCAGCAATCTCTGGCCCGCCGCAAACTGGTATGAGCGGGAAGTGTGGGACATGTTCGGCATCGCGTTTGAGGGACACCCGCACCTGGCCCGGATTCTGATGCCTGCAACGTGGGAGGGGCACCCGCTCCGGAAGGACCATCCCGCCCGCGCCACGGAAATCGGGCCTTTCACGCTGCCCGATGAAAAGCAGGACCAAGAGCAGGAGGCGTTGCGTTTCCGTCCGGAAGATTGGGGCATGAAGCGGAGCAGCGACGAGAGTGATTTCCTTTTCCTGAATGTGGGGCCGCAGCACCCCGGAACGCACGGCGTGCTGCGCATCGTCCTGCAACTGGACGGCGAAGAGATCGTGGACGCGGTTCCGGAGATCGGTTTCCACCATCGCGGCGCCGAGAAGATGGGCGAGCGGCAGACCTGGCACACTTATATTCCCTATACGGACCGCGTGGACTATCTCGGCGGGGTCATGAATAACCTGGCGTATCTCACCGCCCTCGAGAAGCTGGCAAAGATCACCGTGCCCCCGCGCGCCCAGGTGATACGGGTGATGTTGGCGGAACTGTTTCGCATTATCAGCCACCTGGTCTGGTATGGGACCTTCGCCCAGGACATCGGCCAGATGTCGCCGGTCTTTTACACATTCAACGACCGTGAACGGGCCTTCGAGATTATCGAAGCGATTTGCGGCGCGCGCATGCACCCCGGCTGGTTTCGGATCGGAGGGGTAGCTCAGGACCTGCCCTCCGGCTGGGACAAGATGATTCGCGACTTCCTCGACTATCTGCCTCCTCGCCTGGTCGAATACGACAAGGAGGTCATGCAGAACAGCATCTTCCAGGCGCGCACCAAAGGTGTGGGCGCCTGCACACTCGAGGAAGCGATCGAGTGGGGCTTGACGGGACCCAATCTCCGCGCCTGCGGGTTCGAATGGGACTTTCGCAAGAAGCAGCCCTACTCCGGTTACGAGCAGTTCGAGTTTGATATTCCGACGGCTCAGCGAGGCGATTGCTATGACCGAGCCGTGGTGCGAGTCGAGGAAATGAGACAAAGCCTCCGCATCATTGACCAGTGCGTTAAGAACATGCCCGGCGGTCCATACCGGTCCATGCAGGAACTTTCCACGCCGCCCTTGAAGGACCGGCCCGTTATGCACGACATCGAATCTCTGATCACACATTTTCTGGGCGTGAGCTGGGGACCGGTGATACCTCCCGGGGAGGCTTTAGGGGCCATCGAAGCGACGAAGGGCAACAACGGCTATTACCTGGTGAGCGATGGCAGCAATGTGTCCTACCGCACTCGCATCCGGACTCCCTCGTTCGCCCACTTACAGACGCTGCCTCTGCTCTGCCGTGGACTGCTGATACCGGACCTCCTGGCCATCCTGGGAAGTCTCGATTTCGTTCTTGCCGACGTCGACCGATGAGGAGAACCAAAAGTGTTAAGCCCAAAGGAACGAGAAGAGATTGAATTTGAGCTCACCCGTTATCCCACCAAGCGGGCAGTCTCGATCGACGCCTTGAAGATCGTGCAGCGGCATCGAGGCTGGATATCGGATGAAAGCCTTCGGGACATCGCGGCAATCCTGGAAATGTCAGTGGACGAATTGGATGGGGTGGCGACCTTTTATAACCTGATTTTCCGCAAACCCGTGGGGCGGCACGTCATGATGGTCTGCGACAGTGTGAGTTGCTGGCTCACTGGTTACGACACAGTTTGTAACGACATCAAAAAACGGCTTGGCATCGGGATGGGCGAAACAACAGCCGACGGACGATTTACGCTGCTGCCCATCGTCTGCCTGGGAGCTTGCGATCGAGCGCCCGTGATGATGGTGAATGACGATCTTCACTCAAATCTCGCTCCGCAAAAAATCGAAAGCGTGCTGGAAAAATACAAATAGGCTTTTGTATGGAAAGAGTACTTACCAAGCACATTAAGCCGGATTTGGCCTTTCGAGACGTGAGCGCCTACGAGGGCACCGGCGGTTATCAGGCCGCGAGCAAGGCGCTTCGCTTGTCTCCGGATGAAATCACCGAAATGGTGAAGAAAGCCAATTTACGAGGCCGCGGCGGCGCCGGGTTTCTGACGGGGTTGAAGTGGAGTTTTGTTCCCATGGGTGAGGATGCACCCCATCCAAAGTATCTCGTGGCGAATGCCGATGAGATGGAACCCGGCACCTTCAAGGACCGACTGCTGATGGAAGGCGACCCGCATCAGCTTATCGAAGGCATGATCGTCGCCGCCTATGCCATCCAGGCTGACGTGGCTTATATCTTTCTGCGCGGCGAGTACAAGCTTTCAGCGGAGCGCCTCGAAAGGGCCCTCGCCGAAGCCTATGACCGCCACTACCTGGGCAAGAAGATTCTGGGCACGGAGTACAACCTCGAGATGTACCTGCACACCAGCGCGGGCCGCTACATGTGCGGTGACGAAACGGGCTTGCTCAACGCACTGGAAGGTAAGCGAGCGAACCCGCGCAGCAAGCCGCCCTACCCACAGACCTCGGGGCTCTGGGGCAAACCCACCATCGTCCAAAACGTCGAGACGCTTTGCAACGTACACCACATCGTTGAGCGCGGGCCGGAGTGGTTCCGCAGTCTGAGCTACACGGAAGACGGCGGCACCAAGCTCTACGGCGTCAGCGGTAAAGTCCGACGCCCCGGCTTGTGGGAACTGCCCATGGGCACTACGGCGAGAGAGATTTTGGAAGAGCACGCGGGAGGCATGCGTGAGGGGCTCAAGTTCCGTGGCTTGCTTCCCGGCGGAGCTTCCACGGAGTTTATGGTCGAGGAACATCTGGATCTCAGGATGGACTTCCACGAGCCGCAAAAAAAGGGCGGTAGCCGCTTGGGCACGGGGACCATGATAGTTCTCGACGATCAGAATTGTCCGGTGGGCATGCTGAAAAATCTCGAGCACTTTTTCGCCCAGGAGTCTTGCGGTTGGTGCACGCCGTGCTGGAGCGGCCTTTCGTGGGCCGAGCGGATCCTCGGGGCTATGGAGGAGGGTGAAGGTGAGCCCGCTGACCTCCAACAGTTGGCATCGCTGTGCAAGCTGTGTGCATCGGGAAACACTTTCTGTGCGCTCGCTCCCGGCGCTATAGAGCCATTGCAAAGCGGATTGAAATACTTCGCCGACGACTTTGAAAGACACATTCGCGAGAAGCGTTGCCCGTGGAGATGAGGATGGCAAGGATCTACATCGAGAATCGGTCTTTTGACGTGCATCCAGGGAAGAACCTCCTCGAGGCCTGTCTCTCGCTGGGATTCAACTTGCCTTACTTCTGCTGGCATCCGGCGCTGGGATCGGTGGGGGCCTGCCGCCAGTGCGCGGTGAAGCACTTTAAAGATGAGCACGACAAGCAAGGCAGCCTGGTGATGGCCTGCATGACCCTAGCCGCAGAAGGCACGCGAGTCTTTATCGAGGACCCGGAGGCCGTGACTTTTCGCGCGTCCATCATTGAGGGGCTCATGCAAAACCACCCCCACGATTGCCCCGTGTGCGATGAAGGCGGCGAGTGCCACCTCCAGGATATGACCGTAATGACGGGTCACGATTACCGTCGCTATCGGTTTAACAAGCGCACCTTCCATAATCAGAACCTGGGTCCGCTGGTGGAACAGGAGATGAACCGCTGCATCCAGTGCTACCGTTGTGTGCGATTCTACCGTGAATACGCCGGTGGACGTGATTTCGATTCCTTCGGCGGCCGCAACACGGTCTTCTTCGGGCGGCATCAAGATGGAGTACTCGAAAATGAGTTCGCCGGAAATCTGGTTGAGGTCTGCCCCACCGGAGTTTTCACGGATAAAACCTTGAAGCATCATTACACGCGGAAGTGGGACTTGCAGATGGCGCCCACGATCTGCGTCCATTGTGCCGTGGGCTGCAATATCACCGCGGGCGAGCGCTACGGCAGCCTGCGTCGAATCGTCAACCGCTACAACAGCGAAGTTAACGGCTACTTTATCTGCGATCGCGGACGCTACGGCTATGAATTCGTGAATAGCCGGCAGCGAATCCGCGAGGCCCTGGTGCGTCAGGACGGCAATCTCCGACCGGTTGAGAAGAACGTGGCCCTCGAGCGGCTCCACGCCGTGCTGGCAGCAAATGAGAAGGTCATCGGCATCGGGTCCCCGCGGGCATCGCTCGAAGCCAACTTCGCGCTCCGCAGTCTTGTGGGTTCCGGCCATTTCTTTGCCGGCCAATCTGACGACGAATTCTCCCTGGTTAAAACAATGCTCGAAATCCTCAGGTCGGGGCCTGCCCGGGTAGCGTCAGTTCGCGATGCCGAGCTTTCGGACGCGGTGCTGGTCTTGGGCGAGGACTTGACGAATACGGCGCCAAGGATGGCATTGGCATTGAGACAAGCTGCTCGCCAGCAGCCCCTACAGAGCGCAGAAAAGGCTCGAATTCCCCTTTGGCTTGACCACGCCGTAAGGGAGGTCATCCAAGACGCGAAGGGCCCTTTGTATATCGCCTCGACTTGCGCGACCAAGCTGGACGATGTAGCGCGAGAGACCTTTCACGCCCCACCCGATGATCTCGCTCGGCTCGGGTTTGCCGTCGCGCACGCGCTCGATGAACGCGCTCCTGCGCCGGACGCCTTACCTGAGGAGCAGCAGGCGCTAGCTCAGCGCATAGCCCGGGATCTCAAAGGCGCCAGACAGCCTGTGGTTGTATGCGGGTCCAGTTGCAACAGTCTTACCTTGATCCAAGCCGCTGCGAACGTGGCGCGTGCGCTCTGCCAAATCGGGCAGCCTGCTGCCTTGAGCTTCGTTGTACCAGAATGCAACACGTTTGGACTGGGCCTTCTGGGCGGCAGGCCGCTCGGCGCCGCCTTCGAAACGATCCAAGCCGGCAGCGCAGATACAATCGTCATCCTCGAGAACGATCTTTACCGCAGAGCGCGGCCGGACTTAGTCCGGGCATTTTTGAAAAACGCAAACCACGTCGTCGTCCTTGACCATCTTCATCACCAGACGGTGGCTGAAGCCGAACTGGTCCTGCCCGCCGCCACTTTTGCCGAGTCCGACGGGACCCTGGTGAGCAGTGAAGGGCGGGCGCAACGGTTCTTCCAGGTATTCGTCCCGGAAGGGAACGTTCAGGGAAGCTGGCGTTGGCTGCGAGATGCCATGCTAGCAGTGGGGCGACGGGAAGCCGCGGCCTGGCAAAATCTCGATCACATTGTCGAAACCATAGCCGGTGAGCCCGCACTGGCCGGCGTGGCCAAGGCGGCGCCGACATCGTTTTTTCGGATGGCAGGCGCGAAGATCGCGCGCCAACCCCACCGTCACAGCGGGCGAACGGCGGAATTGGTCCGGATTAGCGTCCATGAACCAAAACCGCCCGATGATCCTGATTCACCGCTGGCATTTTCTATGGAAGGGAATCCGGACCAAGCCCCCGCAGCCGTCACGCCTTTCTTTTGGTCGCCGGGCTGGAACTCAGTTCAGTCTGTCACTAAATTTCAAGCAGAAGTAAATGGGCCCCTGCGGGGCGGGGATGCCGGCGTACGGTTGCTGGAACCTCCGAAGCAAAGTGAAGCGGGTTACTTTGACACGGCGCATCGAGCGTTCAAAGTGAGTGAAGACAGGTGGCTCGTGGTCCCGCTTTATCACATATTCGGCTCGGAAGAATTAAGCGGACATGCACCCGCAATTGCGGAGTTGGCGGCCAAGCCGGGCGTGGCCGTGAGTTTGGAAGACTCCGAGCGTCTTCACGTGCAGCCCGGAGATGAAGTTGAACTTACCATCGGCGACCAGAGCTGCCGCCTGGCCGTGCAAATTCGATCGGATCTGCCCCGGGGTTTGGCGGGCCTCGCCGGCGTCTTAACGCCCTTCGGAGGTACGAGCCTCCCCGCCTGGGGACGCATCGCCAGAGCATCATGAAGACCATATACACTATCGTAATCGTCTTCGCGGTCTTCTTCGTCGGGCTCAACTTGGCAGCCTTGCTGATCTGGGTTGAACGCCGATTGCTGGCACTCTGGCAAGACCGTTACGGCCCGAACCGGGTCGGGCCCTTGGGACTGCTTCAGGTGCTGGCGGATATGATCAAGATTTTCTTCAAAGAGGATTGGATCCCGCCCTTTGCTGACAAAGCGGTATTTGTGCTGGCGCCCGCCGTGGCCGTGGCAACGGTGCTGATGTCCTATTCGGTCCTGCCTGTTGCCCCCGGCATTGCCGTGGCCGACCTCAATATCGGCCTGCTTTTCTTTCTCGGAATGTCCTCGCTCGGGGTCTACAGCGTGGTCTTGGCAGGATGGGCCTCCGACAACAAATACTCGTTACTGGGCGGCTTACGGGCCGCCGCCCAGATGCTGAGTTACGAGGTCTTCATGGGGCTCTCCATCATGGGCGTGGTGCTGCTCGCGGGCTCCTTCAATCTTGGGACGATCGTTGAGGCGCAACGGAAAATGTGGTTCGTGGTCCCGCAGTTCCTGGGCTTCGTGCTTTTTGTTATCGCAGGCTTAGCCGAGACGCGCCGGACACCGTTCGATCTTCCGGAGGCTGAAAGCGAACTGATCGCCGGTTACCACTCCGAGTATTCCGGGATGAAGTTTGGCATGTTCTTCGTCGGCGAGTACCTCGGCGTTATTCTGATTTCGGCCATGATCTCGGTGCTTTTCTTCGGAGGATGGCTGGGACCCTTTCTGCCGCCAACCCTCTGGTTGCTGATCAAGACTTTCTTCTTCATCGGCTTCTTTATTCTGGTGCGGGCTGCGCTCCCTCGCCCACGCTTTGATCAGCTCATGTCCTTTGGATGGAAGCTGATGCTGCCTTTGACGTTAATCAACTTGCTGATAACTGGCGCGGTAGTCGTTTCTTTGCGATGACCGAAAAGGAGTGACATGTTGAGTCTCGTCCGAACCATCTGGAATGTGCTGTTGCACACCTTCAAACGCAGGGTAACGGTGCAATACCCCGACGAGAAGCCCTACCTGCCCCCGCGCCATCGGGGCCGCATCATTCTTTCCCGAGATCCCGACGGGGGCGAGCGCTGCGTGGCCTGCTACCTTTGCGCCGTTGCCTGCCCCGTCGATTGCATCGCATTACAGGCCACCGAGGATGGCGAGGGCCGCCGGTTTCCCGAGTTTTTCAGGATCAATTTTTCGCGGTGTATATTCTGCGGCTATTGCGAGGAAGCCTGCCCAACTTATGCCATTCAACTAACACCCGATTTTGAAATGAGCGAATACAAGAGACACAACCTCGTTTATGAAAAGGAAGACCTGCTCATCAGCGGCCCTGGAAAGTACCCTGGCTATAGCTTCTGGCGGGTGTCCGGGGTTGGCATCGGGGGCAAAGGCAAGGGCCAGGCTGAGCGCGAGGACCCGCCCACCGATGTGCGTCAACTGATGCCCTGAGTCGATCTTATGAGTGGCTTATTTTACCTTGTAGCGGCAGTCGCCATCGTTTCCACGGTGCTCATGCTGACGCGCCTCGATGCGGTGCATGCACTGCTCTACCTGATCCTATCGCTCTTATCGGTGGCGGTGATCCTCTACATTATCGGCGCGCCGTTCGCGGCGGCCCTTGAACTGATCATTTATGCAGGCGCCATCATGGTGCTCTTTATCTTTGTGGTCATGCTGCTCAACCAGGGCGACCGGGCAACAGCTTTGGAACGCTCCTGGCTGAAGCCCGGAATGTGGGTTGGCCCCGGCGCTCTCGCGGCGATTCTGCTTGCAGAATTCGCCTATGCTTTGTGGCATGGTTCGGCACGGCAGTTCGCTCCCCGTGCGACCGACCCGAAACAGGTTGGCCTGGCTCTTTTCGGACCATACCTGATTGGTGTGGAGGTGGCCTCAATGCTGCTGACCGCGGCTTTGGTAGGCGCCTATCACCTCGGTTCGCGGACGTCAACAAGGCCGGAGCTACCCAAGCCAGACCACGCACTGCGATCGGAGGCTCGCAATGACTATTTCGCTCAATCAGGAATTGCTCCTGGCGACGATCTTGT
>Ga0187782_10000139_pt1 | contig 43179 bp, 36 predicted proteins | sample 0715_SJ02_MP15_2_FD_132454 | JGI IMG/M metagenome (GOLD analysis project Ga0187782, IMG submission 132454) | Tropical peat soil microbial communities from peatlands in Department of Meta, Colombia - 0715_SJ02_MP15_20_MG | ecosystem: Environmental > Terrestrial > Soil > Wetlands > Peat | place... | reverse complement strand
GAGCGATAGCGCATCTCGCCGCTCCGCGCCAGCGACACGAAAAAAGCGCCTTCCTGTTCGGCGCCCGCGAACAGGAAGGCGCTCTCTCCCGCGTCGCGGCGAAACGTCAGGCCGTAATGCGCTCGTCGGCTTCCGAGGGTTCGCGCAGCACGTAGCCGCGGCCCCATACTGTCTCGATGTAGTTGCGGCCGTCGCTCGCATTGGCGAGCTTCTTGCGCAATTTGCAAATGAACACGTCGATGATCTTCAGCTCGGGCTCGTCCATGCCGCCATAGAGGTGATTGAGAAACATCTCCTTGGTCAGCGTCGTGCCCTTGCGCAGCGAGAGGAGCTCGAGCATCTGATATTCCTTGCCCGTCAGATGCACCCGGGCGCCGCCCACTTCCACGGTCTTCTGGTCGAGGTTGACGATGAGGTCCCCCGTCGTGATGACGGATTGAGCGTGGCCCTTGGAGCGGCGGACGATGGCGTGGATGCGGGCCACGAGCTCGTCCTTGTGGAAGGGCTTGGTCAGATAGTCGTCGGCGCCGAAACCGAGGCCTTTGACCTTGTCCTCGATGCCCGCGAGGCCGGAGAGGATCAGGATCGGCGTCTTGACCTTGGCGACGCGCAGCGTGCGAAGCACCTCATATCCCGACATGTCGGGCAGGTTCAGGTCGAGCAGGATGATGTCGTAGTCATAGAGCTTGCCGAGGTCGATGCCCTCTTCGCCAAGATCCGTGGTGTAGACATTGAAATTCTCGGACTTGAGCATCAATTCGATGCTTTGAGCCGTTGCGCTGTCGTCTTCGATCAATAAAACGCGCATGTCGCTTCCCCGCCGAGCTCCATCGGTGCATCCTGGATGACGCCGCATCGCTCGCGAGCCGCGCCAATCGCGCGCGCCGCCAAGCCTGCTTCATCAAGTCAACTAACGCTAAACGGAAACGGTTAACAAACCTTCACTCGCAACCCAGCCGTTCAAGCCTTTTCTTGCGCGCTCGCCCCCCGCGAGCGTATTGAGCGCGAATCGGCTGGTCGTCTCTGTATAGCCGCGAAGACGCGCGACGTGAATCCTGTGCCGATAAAAAAGTCGCGCCAGACGACGCGACGGCGTCGAGGCGGCGCTGCATTGACTTGGGGGAAGGCTTGCTCGTATATGCGGCGGCATCGGCGCCGCCTCGCGAGAGACGGCGCCACAGTCATTGGGCGCGCCCTTCGGCGCGAGCGAGCGGCGGGAGCAGACCAAGCGCTGCGCGGCCGCGGCCAGCGGAGAACGACAGGTGAAGAGAACCTATCAACCGAGCAAGCTCATCCGCAAGCGCCGCCACGGCTTTCGCGCGCGCATGGCGACGGTCGGCGGGCGCAAGGTCATTGCGGCGCGGCGCGCGCGCGGCCGCAAGCGGCTCTCGGCCTGAGGCCATCCATTGAGCCTCGCGCCTTCCGGGGCGGACGAAAGGCTGTCGCATGATGGCGACCAGCGCCCGAAACCGGAATAAAGGCGCGAAGCCCTCGCGGTTGCGGAGGCGGTCGGAGTTCCTGCGCGCCGCGGCGAGCGGGCAGTCGCGCGCGACGCCGGCTTTCAAAATCCAGGCTGCGCCGCGCGCCGATGCGGAGGAGCCGCGCTTCGGCTTCACGGTCACGAAGAAGACCGGCGGCGCGGTCGAACGCAATCGCATCCGCCGCCGCCTGCGCCAGGCGCTTCGGCTTGGCGGCGCCCTTGCCGCCGCGCAAGGTTACGACTACGTCTTCGTGGCCCGCCGGGCGGCGCTAACCACGCCGTTCAGCGAGCTCATCGCGCAGATGGCCGAGGGAATTTCGCGCATTGGCCGCACGGGCGCAGCTCCAGGCTCGCCAACCCGAAAGAAAAAAAGCGACAGGTCGCCCGCGCCATGACTCCACATACGAAGAACATGATCACCGCCGCCTTGCTGTCCCTGGCGTTCATCGCATTGTGGGATTACTTCTTCGCCTTTCCGAACATGGAGAAGCAGCGGCTGCGCTACGAGCAGCAGAAGCACGAAGCCCAGCTGCCGAAACTCGGCGCGCCGGAAAAGCCGGTCGCGCCGGCGACGGCGGCGTCGACCGCGAAGCCGCGTCCGGTCGTTCTCGCCGAGAGCCCGCGCGTCGAGATCGACACGCGCTCGATCAAGGGCTCGATCGCGCTCAAGGGCGCCCGCATCGACGACGTGTCTTTGCGCAACTACCGCGAGACCGTCGACAAGAGCAGCCCGATCATCACCCTGCTCTCGCCGGAAGGCGGCCCGCAAGCCTATTGGGCCGACTGGGGCTATCTTTCCAGCGAGACGGAAAACGCGCCGACGCTGCCGACAACCGAGACGCTCTGGACCGCCGACCACGAAAAGCTCACGGCGAGCGAGCCGCTCACGCTCACCTGGGACAATGGCCAGGGCCTGAAGTTCGTCCGCAAGATATCGGTCGACGACGACTATCTGTTCTCGATCGAGGACAGCGTCGAAAACACCACGGAGCGCGCAGTCACGCTCTATCCTCATACGCGGCTGACGCGCGTCGGCCATCCTGTCCGCAGCGGCTATGTCTCGATCTTCGAGGGCTTTATCGGCGTCGTGGGGGAAGCGGACGGCATCAAGGAACATGCCGAGAATTACGACAAGGTCGAGAACGAGCGGAAAACCTTCCGCGGCTCGGGCGGCTGGGTCGGATTCACCGACAAATATTGGGCTGCGACGCTGGCGCCGGATCAGAACGAAGCAATCGAAGCCAGCTACACGGCCTCGGGCGGACCCATAAAGACCTATGAGGCCGAGACGGTCACGACGCCAAAAATCGTCGAGGCCGGAGGAACGCTCACGACCGGCCTGCGCCTGTTCGCGGGCGCGAAGGAGGTCGACGTCCTCGACGGCTATATGGCGAAACAGGGGCTGCGAGGATTTGATCTCCTGATCGATTGGGGTCGCCTCTATTTCATCACGCGCTGGATGTTCCGCCTTCTCGACACGCTGCACAAATTCGTCGGCAACTTCGGTCTGGCCGTTCTCGCAGTGACCGTCATAGTCAGGGGAGCCTTTTTCCCAATCGCCAACGCCAGCTACAAGTCGATGGCGAAGATCCGCGCCGTCCAGCCGAAGCTCAAGGAGCTCAAGGAGAAATACGGCGACGATAAGCACAAGCTCAACATGGAGCAGATGGAGCTTTACAAGCGCGAGAAGATCAACCCGCTCGGCGGCTGCTGGCCCTTGCTCTTGCAAATGCCCGTGTTCATCGCCTTGTACAACGTGTTGGCGGTCGCGATCGAGATGCGGCATGCGCCCTTTTATGGGTGGATCAAGGACCTCTCGGCGCCCGATCCGCTGTCCATCTTCAACCTGTTTGGTCTGCTACCTTTCGACCCGTCCCATATCGCTGTGTTCGGCCCCTATCTCGCGCTGGGACTTTGGCCAGCGCTCAACGGCTTCATCATGTGGCTCCAAATGAAGATGAACCCGGAGCCGACCGACGAAATCCAAAAGACCATGTTCGGCTGGATGCCGATCATCTTCACCTTCTTCATGGCCACTGCGCCCTCCGGTCTCGTGATCTACTGGACCTGGAGCGGTCTGCTGTCGATCGCGCAGCAATGGTACATCATGACCCGTCACGGCGTGAAGTTCGAGCTGTGGGACAATCTGAAGAAGACGTTCAGCCGGACGTGAGCGGGAGGACCAGGCAATCGGCAGGCGGCGCGTCTGGCGATTGCCGATTGCCGACCGCCGATCTCATCGAGCAAGGCCGTCTCCTCTTCGCCGGCGCCTGCGACTTCATCTTCGCGAGCGCCAAGGCGAACGACCTGCCGCCTGCCGGACCGCCCGAGATCGCCTTCGCGGGACGCTCCAACGTCGGCAAGTCGTCCCTCCTCAACGCGCTCACGAACCGCAAGACGCTCGCGCGCGTCTCGCACACGCCGGGGCGCACGCAGCAGCTGAACTTCTTCGCGCTCGGAGATCCGCCCCGGCTGCGCCTCGTCGACATGCCCGGTTACGGCTATGCGGCGGTGGAGAAGGCCAGGGTCGCCTCGTGGAACGCGCTCATGCGCGACTATCTGCGCGGCAGGACGACCTTGGCGCGCGTCTATGTGCTCGTCGACGCGCGTCGCGGGCTCAAGGAGATCGACGAGGAGATGCTCGACCTGCTCGATCGCAGCGCCGTCTCCTATCAGATCGTTCTGACGAAGCGCGACGAGCTCAAGGCTTCGGAGCGCGAGCAAGCGATCGCGAACGCGCAATCTGCACTCGCCAAACGCCCGGCGGCGTTCCCCGAAGTCGCTTTCACCTCGGCGCGCTCGGGAGAGGGAATAGAGGAGCTGCGCGCGGCGGTGGCGCGACTGCTCCGCGAGATCGGAGCATAGCGTTCCAGGCGGCGGTTCTGGAAGCCCGGTTCTGAACCGCTTGCCGCTGTCGACGCTCGACGGACCGGCGCAGGCGGGGTTTCGCGAACATGAGATCGAAAGTCTCGTGATCCCGCAGCGCACGCGACGTCACCGCGCCGTGAAGAACCAGCCTCTGACTGTGGAGGAATCCGATCGCGCGGTGCGGCTGTTGCGCATCCAGACCCTTGCCGAGGAAAGTTTTGCGGACGCGGGCAAGGCGCGCGCATGGCTGCGCCGACCGCTGGCCGAGCTCAGTGGGAACGCGCCGCTGGCGCTCGCGCAAACTGAGGCCGGGGCGCGAGTCATTGAGGCGATCCCTGGCAAGATCGCATGGGGCGCGGCCGCCTGATGTGGCTATGGCGATTGTCCGGCGCCCGATATGCCGACGCCTTCGATGGAGGCTACGGCATGGCGTTTGACGGCAGATGGAAAGTGGCGCGCTGGACCTGAGACTGTTTTGAGCGTGAACCTGCACCGCCGCTCAGAACGACATCGCCGTCACCCTGCCCTCCCCTCGAAGACCTCCAGCAGCTTCCGCCGAATTGTGTTCTGACGCGAAGGCGCGAGGATTTTCCCGCCGGTCAGGTCCTTCACGTAGAACGTGTCGACCGCGCGCTCGCCGAAGGTCGTGACATGCGCCGAAACGATGTTCAGGTTGAGCCTGGAAAGCGCATTCGTCAGCTCGAACAGGAGCCCCACGCGATCGAGCCCTGAAACCTCGATGACGGTTCGGTCCTGCGACTGGCTGTTGTCGATGAGCGCTTCGGGCGCGATCGAAAATGTCGCTGGATGCGCAGTCTGGCGCCCCCGCGCCTGGATTGCGTCGAAGATCGCGATGTCGCCCCGCAGCGCCTTGCCGATGAATTCGGCGATGCGCGCGCCGCGCCGAAGCTCGTCGTCGTCGAGATCGAAGGCGCGCGAGCATAGAATGGTGTCGAGCGCCAGCCCGTCCGCGGTCGTGAAGATATGCGCATCGACGATGTTGGCGCCCGCCGCGGCGCAGGCGCCGGCGATCGTCGACAGCAGGCGCCGGTGATCCGGCGCGATGACCGTCAGCTCGACGGCGCCGCGCGCATGAACGAGATTGACCGCGACGACGAGCGGATCGCGGTCGTCGGCGAGCGAATTCAACAGCTGGACGTGCCGCAGCTTGTGCGCCAGGTCCATCTTGAGCCAGTAGGCGGCGTAGTGACGCCTGGCGTAGCTCTCGAAGCGCGGACCGCTCCAGTCGGGGAGCGCCTGGCGCAGCTCCTCCTTGGCGGCGGCGATGCGGCTCTTGCGGTCGACCACCGAATGGCCGCCGCTGAGCACGACTTCCGTCTCCCAGAAGAGCTGGCGCAGCAGTTGCGACTTCCAGGCGTCGAGAATGCCCGGCCCCACGGCGCTGATGTCGCAAATCGTCAGAACGAAGAGCAGCTTCAAGCGCTCGACCGACTGCACGACGCCCGCGAAATTGTCGATCGTGCGCGGATCGGTGATGTCGCGGGTCTGCGCGACGCTCGACATCAGCAAGTGCTGCTCGACGAGCCAGGCGACAGTCTGCGTTTCGGCCGGCGTGAAGCCGAGGCGCGGACACAGCGATCGCGCGACCTCGGCGCCGGCGTGCGAATGATCTTCCCTGCGGCCCTTGGCGATGTCGTGCAGCAGCAGCCCGAGATAGAGAAGCTTTCGGTTCTGGATCGTCGGCAGAATGTCGCCGACGAGCGCCTTGTGCTCGGGGTTTCGCTCCGCCTCGAGATCGGAAAGCGCGCCGACCGCGCGCAGCAGGTGCTCGTCCACCGTGTAGTGATGATACATGTTGAACTGCATCATCGCGACAATGCGCCCGAAGTCGGGGATGAATCGCCCAAGCACGCCCGTCTCGTTCATGCGTCGCAGCACGATCTCGGTGACGTTGCGAGACAGCAGGATTTCGAGAAACAGCCTGTTGGCGGTCGTATCGCCGCGCAAATCGGCGTCGATGCGGCGCAGATTTCGATTGGCGGCGCGCAGCGCGTCGGGATGCAGCGGCAGGCTGTGCCGATCCGCCATCCAGAACAGCCGGATCAGATTGACCGGGTCCTTGGCGAAGACCGCGTCGTTTGGAACGGTAAGCCGATCCTGCTCCACCGCGAAGTCGCCGAGGTCGCGCTTGAACGGGCGGGGACGGAAGCGGTCGAAGAAGCGGTCGAGGACCGCCCGAGGCTTCGCGTGCCGCTCCTCGAGCGCCGCGCAGACGATCGCCGTCAGGTCGCCCACGTCCTTGGCGACGAGAAAGTAATGCTTCATGAAGCGCTCGACGCGCGAGAGGCCGCCGCGATCGTGATAGCCGAGTCTGGCCGCGAGCACGGGCTGCACGTCGAAGGAGAGCCGCTCCTCCGCTCGGCCCGTGATGAAGTGCAGATGGCAGCGCACGCGCCACAGAAACTCCTCGCAGCGCTCGAACAGGCTGAACTCCGCGGGCGTGAAGAGGCCCGCCTGAACGAGTTCCCTCGCCTCGCGCACGCGATAGACATATTTGGCGATCCAGAACAGCGTGTTGAGATCGCGCAGCCCGCCCTTGCTCTCCTTGACGTTCGGCTCCACGAGATAGCGCGTCGAGCCCGCGCGCTCGACTCGCGCATTGCGCTCCTCGAGCTTCGCGGCGACGAACTCCCGCGCATCCGCGCCCATGATCTGCTTATCGAAGCTCGTGATGAGCTCGCCATAGAGCTCCTCGCCGCCGACGATGAAGCGCGACTCGATGAGCGTCGTGCGGATCGTCATGTCGGCCTTGGCCTGAGTCAGGCACTCGGCGACGGAGCGGGCCGCGTGGCCGACCTTCTGCCGCAAATCCCACAGAATGTAGAGGACGGCCTCGACGACGCTCTCGCCCCACGGCGTCTGCTTGTAGGGCAAGAGGAACAGCAGGTCGATGTCGGAGCCGGGCGCGAGGGCGCCGCGCCCGTAGCCGCCGACGGCGGCGATCGTCAGGCGTTCGCCGAAGGTCGGATTGTCGGCGACATAGACATAGCGCGTGACATAGAAGTAGATGGCGCGGATCAGCTCGTCCTCGAGATCGGAGAGAAAGCGCGCGCAAGCGAAGCCGGCGCCGCCGGCTTCGAGCCGTGTCCGCGCCGCGGCGCGCCCCTGCTCCAGCGCGGCGCGCAGCAGCTCCACGACGCCGGCGCGCGACGCGGCCGTTTCGGCGAGCTTCTGCCCGATCGATGCGATGTTCTCGCAAAGCTCGACGCGCAGCGCCGCGAGGTCCGGTTGCGGGGACTCCAAAGCGCGCAGGCGCGGCGGCGATGCTTTTGCAGTGTCGCGAACCTTCTCCAAGGATGCGGCTCGACGTTCGTTCATCGTTCAAGCCTCAATCATCATCCCCACGCGCCTGCAAGCTCTAAACGAACTTCGATCGCGTCGAAAATCGCCGGCGCGAGATCGGGCCCGCCGACGCGCTTGAGAGCGCGCAGTCCCGTGGGCGAGGTGACGTTGATCTCGGTGAGCGCGCCGTCGATCACGTCGATGCCGACGAACAGCAGCCCCCGCTCTTTCAAATGCGGCGACAGTCGCGCGCAGATCTCGCGCTCGCGGCTCGAGAGCTCCGTCGAAGCCGCTGAGCCGCCACGCACCATATTGGCGCGAATGTCGTCCTCCGCCGGAACCCGGTTCACGGCGCCGAGCGGCTCGCCGTCGACGATCAGGATGCGCTTGTCGCCTTCGGCGACCCGCGGCAGGAACTTCTGGACGACCCAGGGCTCGCGGAAAGCGGCGTGAAACAGGTCGAACAGGGAGCCGAAATTGGGGTCGCGCTCGGCGATCTTGAACACGCTGGCGCCGCCGTGGCCATAAAGCGGCTTCATGACCACCTCCCCGTGGCGGGCGCGGAAGCGCTCGATCGCCGCCTTGTCGCGGGTGATCAAGGTCGGCGGCATGAGATCGGCGAACCGCGTCACGAAGAGCTTTTCCGGCGCGTTGCGCACATGGGCGGGATCATTGACGACGAGCGGGCGCGGCGCGAGCCGCTCCAAGAGATGCGTCGAGGTGATGTAGGCGAGATCGAAGGGCGGGTCCTGCCGCAAGAGCACGACGTCGACCGCGGAGAGATCGAGCAGGCGGGTCTCGCCTAGCTGGTAGTAGGCGCCGGGCTCGTCGGCGACGTCGATCTCCTGCGCGAAGGCCGTGAGCACGCCGGCCTCGAGCGTAAGTCGGTCGGGCGTATAGAACCACAGGCGATGCCCGCGCGCGCGCGCTTCGAGCATGAGCGCGAAGGTGGAGTCGCCGGCGAAGTTGATTTTTTCCAGAGGGTCCATCTGGACCGCGACTTCGAGCATAGGGTCCTTTCCGGCGCAAGACGGCCGCGCAGCGCTCGTCGAGAATCTCCGCCGAAGATAGAGCTTTTGCGAGAAAGAGCGAATCCCGCGCGGGGCGCCAAATTACGATCTTGTCTCATCGCACAGATCGGGGACCTGGCGATCGCCGCTCACGCCCATGGCGAGCTGAGCGGAAATCGGCTCGTCGACTATCCGCAGCCGCTCATCGCACCGATCCGGTGTGGGATTTACAACGGCGTGCTCGATCCAACCCACCCCTAGAACGTCGCCGACCTGTTCGAGGCGCGCCTCGACATCGTTTTTCGACGCGATTAAACCGCGGGGCATGCGAACGCAGCCGAGAGCAGATCGATGAAACTCCTGATTTTCAGAGGAACATAGCGGCGGCTCGTGTGAATGGCGTAGATTCCCGTCGGCTCCATCACGTAGCCCGGAAGGATGCGCACCAACGCGCCCATTGCGAGATGCCCCGCGACGATGAAATCCGGCTGCGCAATGACGCCGAGCCCGGCGACGGCGATGTTGCAGATGGCCTCGCCATTGTTGCAGACCACCCTCCCGCCCACGCGCACGCTTTCCCGACCCGCAGGTCCCGTGAAATTCCATACGGCGCCCGCGCTTGCGTAGGAGTACAGAACGCATTCGTGATCCGCGAGGTCGCCGGGCGTTTGCGGCCGGCCGCGCGCGGAGAGGTAGCTTGGCGCGGTGCAGGCGATCAGCCGCATCTCGCCGATCTTCTTGGCGACGAGGGAACTATCCGCGAGGCGGCCGATGCGGATGGCGACGTCGAAGCCTTCCTCGACGAGATCGACATGTCGGTCGTTGAGAATCAGCTCCACGCTCACGCGCGGATTGCGGGCGGCATAGAGGGCGATCTGCGGGGCGAGATGCGACGCGCCGAACGACATGGGCGCCGTTACCCGCAGGCGCCCGGAAGGCTCCAAAGCCCTAGACGCGAACTCTTGCTCGGCTTCGTCGATCGCCGACAGAATGTCGCGGCAGCGCTCAAGATAGCCGGCGCCCTCGTCGGTAAGGCTAACTCTCCGTGTGGTGCGGTTCAAGAGACGCAATCCTAGATGCGCCTCGAGGTCCATCACCTGTTTGCTGGCCATGGCGCGCGACAGCCCGAGCCGCTCCGAGGCCAGCGAAAACTGGCCCGCATCCGCGACGGCGACGAAGGCTTTCATTGCGGCGAAGAGATCCATATTGTCTGATGCTATCAGACAATGAATCTTAGAAGTCCATAATTATCTTCGTTTCGAGAGCGCCTACCTTCCAACCCATCGGCGCGAGGTCGCGCCCTCTCGACGGATGGAGTCTCAACCCGATGTCAATCTCTCGCACAGCTCCTTACGCGGCCCTCTTGCTTCGTTTGAGCCTCGGCGCCCTGTTTCTCGCGCATGGGTTGCTCAAAGTGTTCGTTTTCACGCTGCCCGGAACCGTGAAGTTTTTTGCAAGCCTCGGCTATCCGGCGGCGCTCGCCTATGGCGTAGTGGGCTTTGAGATCGCCGGCGGACTGCTGTTGCTGACGGGCCTCGCAACGCGCGCCGTCTCGGTCGCCCTCATTCCGGTTCTCATCGGAGCCTTGCTGGTCCATCTCTCGAACGGCTGGCTGTTCTCCGCCGCAAATGGCGGCTGGGAGTTTCCGGCCCTGTGGATCGTCTTGTTGATCGTCCAGGCGCTGCTGGGATCCGGCGCCTATGCGTTGCGTCTTCCGGGCATGACCCGCGAACTCCTCGAATCGGCCTCGGCCTGAAGGAAAAGGCTTAATCCAGATGTCTCTCGTCGCGATTGTCTATCACAGCGGCTACGGCCACACCGCCAGGCAGGCGGAAGCCGTGGCGCGCGGGGCGCTGAATGTCGCCAACGAAACGGCGGCGCTCGTCAGGGTCGAGGAGATCGACCGCCACTGGGCTGATCTCGAAAAGGCCGACGCCATCATTTTCGGTTCGCCAACCTATATGGGCAGCGCTTCGGCGCCGTTCAAAGCCTTCATGGACGCAAGCTCGAAGGTTTGGGCGGCGCAAGGCTGGAGGGATAAGATCGCCGCCGGTTTCACCAACTCTGCGAGCCAAAGCGGCGACAAGCTTGCGACGCTGCAGCAACTGGCGATCTTCGCCGCCCAGCACGGCATGATCTGGGTCGGCCTCGGGCTCCTGCCAGGCAACAACAGCAGTTCAGGCAGCGTCGACGATCTGAATCGGCTCGGCGGTTTCCTGGGCGCGATGGCGCAATCCAACGCCGATCAAGGACCCGATTACGGTCCAACGCCCGCCGATCTCAAGACCGCCGAACATCTGGGGCAGCGCGTCGCGGAGGCTGCGGCGCGTTGGAAAAGGGCGATCGTGGCCTGATTGGAGAAGAAAGATGAACGCTGGGAGCGATCCGGTCTACGCTCGAGCCGTCGACCCCGGCGTACGCATCGGCCACGTCCATTTGAAGGTCGCAGATCTCGATCGCGCCCTGCATTTCTATCGCGAGATTTTGGGCTTCACCGTCACGCAGCGTTTCGGGCCGCAAGCGGCATTCCTGTCGGCGGGCGGCTACCATCATCACATCGGCCTCAATAGCTGGGAGAGCCAGGGAGGCGGCCCGCCGCCGCGGCAAGCGACGGGCCTCTATCACGCCGCGATCCTCTATCCGACCCGCCGCGCCCTGGCCGACGCTCTTCGCCGGCTTTTGGCCGGAGGCGTTCCCCTCGATGGCGCGGCGGATCATGGCGTCGGGGAAGCGCTCTATTTGCGCGATCCCGACCAGAACGGCCTCGAACTCTACTGGGATCGCCCCGCAGCCGAATGGCCGCGCAACGCCGACGGGTCGCTGGCGATGACGACAAAAACGCTCGATCTGGAGGATTTGCTGTCCGTCTAGCTGGAGTCGTTTTTCGGATACGAGATTTCGCCAAGCGACGCGGAGGCGATGCTTGGAATTCTCGGCGGGGAGCGCCGCCTCGAACTGTGAGGGTTCATTTCTGCGATGGCGCTCCATGATCGGGTCCCTCCGGAGGCTACGGTTGCAAGCGCCGCATCACTAATTGATACGCCGACTTTGACGGTCGTATCATTCGATGATACACATCGACGTGATCAGGAGCTTCCGGGATAAGACTGCCGGGGCCGTCTTCAATGGCGAATATCCGAAAGGCTTCCCTGCCAATCTGGTCAGGGCGGCGCGCAGGAAATTGCGCTACCTCAATGCCGCGGGCGATCTCGGCGACTTGAGATCGCCTCCAGGCAACCGCCTTGAGCCGTTGGCGGGCGATCGCATGGGACAACACTCGATCAGAATCAACGACCAATTCCGGCTGTGCTTTGTTTGGACGGCCGAAGGCCCGGCGCAGGTCGAGATCGTGGACTACCAAAAGAAGAGGACCCGACAATGGCGAAGAAGCTCGAGCCCATGCATCCCGGGGAGGTTCTGCGGGAGGAGTTTCTGATTCCGCTGAAGATGTCGGCGGGCGCTCTTGCCAAGGCCTGCGGCTTGCCTCGCACTCGGATCGAGCGCATCGCCAACGAACAGACCGGCGTGACCGCCGATACTGCGCTTCGGCTCGCCAAGGCGCTGGGCACGACTGCGCAGCTTTGGCTCAATCTGCAGAACGATTATGATATCCAGATAGCGAAGCGCGATCTCGGCGAGACCCTCGATCGCATCGAGACCGTCAACAAACCGAAGGCGGCTTGAAAGAAAAGCGCAATATCGCAGGGCGTCAAGATTTTGCGGTTGGGGCGCGCGGGGAGGAGAATCATAGCGCCACGGCGAAGGAATATTGCCCATCTTCATCGACCGCGACGCGCCACCGTGCGATTTTGCGCCATTTCGAGGTCTTGCCGTCGCCGAACGCCGCATCAAGCCGCCGAACCGAAACAACATAGATCGTTGGCGTGGCCCTGGATTGCTTCGCTTCGCTCGCAATGACACATTAGCTTTGCCGCTGATTTACGACGCTCTCGGCCTAAGCCGCGCTCACGCGCCGGGCCGCGGCGGCGATCTTGGCCGCCGGCTCCGGCCTGCCGAAGAGCCAGCCCTGCGCCCGCTCCGCGCCGGTCAGCCGCACCGCAAGCTGCTGCTCGCGCGTCTCGACGCCCTCGACGACAACCGTGAGCTCCAGACGCTTCGCCAGCGCGCACACTGCTTCCACGATCGCGAAAGCGGCCGTGCTGCCCGCGATGTCCTTGGTGAGCGAGCGGTCGATCTTCACGATGGAGAACGGCAGCCGGCTCAAGAGCGACAACGAGGAGTAGCCGACGCCAAAGTCGTCGAGCGCAAAGCGCACGCCGATCTCCTTCAGCTGCTCGATCGTGTCGATCGTCTCCTCCATGGCGTCGATGAACACGCTCTCCGTGATTTCGAGGATCAAACGATAGGGCGCGATGTAATTTGCGGCGACGGCGTTGCGCACGCAGCCGACGAGCAGGCCCGGATTGCGGAACTGCAGCACGGAGACGTTGACGTTGACGCTGATCGATGGATCCCAGCCCGACGCGATCGCGCAGGCCTCGCGGATCGCGAAGCAGCCGAGCTGGTCGATCATCCCCGTCTGCTCGGCGATCGGAATGAAAACACCCGGCGGGACGTAGCCGCGCGTCGGATGCGGCCAGCGCGCCAACGCCTCATAGGAGACCACATCGCCGCTGGTGAGATCGACGATCGGCTGGAAGTGGAGCTCGAAGGCGTCCACGGCGAGCGCCGCCATCAATTCGCCTTCGAGGCTCAGGCGCAGCGTGAGCTCCTCGGCCATGGCGGCGTCATAGACGAGCGCTATTCCGCGCCCCTGCGCCTTGGCGCGGTAGAGCGCGATGTCTGCATAACGCAGCAGCTCCTTTGAATTCGACGCATGCTCCGGGGCGAAGGCGACGCCGATGCTGACGCTGATGCGCGTCACGTGATTGCCGATGGCGAAAGGCTCCTCCAGCGCGGCGCCGATTTCTTCGGCAAGCCGAATCGCGGCGTCGGTCCCGCAGGCGCATACCGCCGCAAACTCGTCGCCGCCGAGACGGCAGATCATCGTCGTCTGCGACTTGAAGCGCTTGAGGCGCTTCGCGACCTCGACGAGCAGGCCGTCGCCGATCTCGTGCCCGCGCGTGTCGTTGATGCGCTTGAAGCCGTCGAGATCGAGGAACAGCAGGGCGAAATGGCGGCCGCCGTCCGCGAGATCGGCGAAGGCCTGCGTCAGCCGGCGCGCGAACTCATGGCGGTTCGGCAGGCCGGTGAGCGTGTCGTAGCGCGCCAGGCGCTGCACTTCCGCCTCCGCGGTCTTGCGCGCCGTGGCGTCCTCCGTGAACATGAGAATCCCGTCGTCCGATGACGGGTTGAAGCGAACGATGAGATGCGCTCCGGCTTTCGTCAGCGTCTCGACCTTCATCGGCGCGCGTGTTTCGACGCTCGACAGATAGGCCTGCTCCAGGGCTTGGGCGGCGATGCGGTCGACGACGCCGGATTGAACGAGCCTCGCCAGCATCTCGTCGAAGGGCGGGTGGCCGATCTCGGACGGCAGGCCGTAAAGCGCGCTGTGCCTTGCGTTGGCGACGAGCAGGCGTTTTTCGTCGTTGAACAGCGCGGCGCCGTGCGGCAGGGTGTTGAGCGCCGCATCGAGCGTGACGTTGCGGCGCTGCAGCTGCGTGGAGAGATAATCGGCTGTGGTCTTCGCGCGCGTCAGATCGACGAGATTGCGATGAATGTTGAAAACGATGGAGACGTTCACCGCGATGTAGAGCACGAGCAGCCAGCCTGTCCATTCTTGGTAAACATCGTTCGACATGATCATCGCAACTGCAATCGGCGCCACGAAGAGGGAGAATTGCGCCAGGGCGAAATATGGGCGCGCAGCGTTGCGGGCGATGAATCCCGAGCCTATGCCGACGTTGACGGCGACGACCAGCATCTGCAGCGAAGTCGTGACCGGAGAGACGAAGGCGAAAAAGCCGTTCAGGCCAACGACGAGGCTCATGATCGTCGCGCCCAACATGTACTCGACGTCCCAGGCGCGCGTTCGCTTCCTGTCGTCGGCGCTGTGGTCGCAGCAGCGATAGCGACGGAGCGTCCTCAGACGGAGCGCGGCGGTGACGACCGCGAGCGCCGTGAACACCGCGAAACGCGGGTCGCCGTCGCTTCGCCAGCAGAGAAAAGAGATGAGGCATGAGACGAGGATTCCCGGTATCAATGCTGTGGGCGTTGAAAACAAGGACGCAATGAGCCGGCGGTAACCGACCAGCTCTTGCGGCGGCATGGCCGAAGAGATGAAGCGGCGCGCGATGAACCGCCTGAGGGGCTTTAGGCTCAGAGCAGCCAAGGCGCCACCTTGAGACTCGAAGTACATTTTGGCCACATCCAGCGATTGAATGGCTCGCGAAATCTCTATACACCGGCGAAAGTTAAAGTATTTATTCTTCCCGGCGTAGACATTTTCAATCGTTTATCGACATATGAAGCGATTTTGATTAGACTCCTGCGCTAGATGATTGCAACATCTTTTCCTGGATGCTTACAATTCGTTGCAATTTTGCGATCTGGATCGGGGGAAGCCGCATCAAGTTTTCCGCCCAGACTTTCGCGAACTCGGCGAGTTCGTTCTCCAAGTCTCCGGCCTGACGATGAAAGGCGCAAAAAAGGGCGAGCCGCGCCGAATGGATCGGCAGCGAATCCCGGGCGTAGCGGCGCAGCCAGGCTTCCCCTTCCCCCGTTGGCGTGACCGCGTCGAGCGCGCCTAGCGCGAAGAAATCGTCGGCGCTGTATTTTTCGCCGGAGTCGATGATCTGGTGCGCGCACCTCGCGCCGACGCGCCGGCCGAGCACGCCAACCGCCGCGATGGGAAAGTGATTGAACGCGACCTCGGGATAGCAGAAGGTGGCGCGACGTTCGGCTATCAGCACATTGCAGGATCTTGGCGCGTCGATGCCGCCGCCGAACGCCTTTTCGTGAATCGTCGCCAGGGTGATGACGCTCCCGCGCAGGCAGGAAGCGTTCCAGGCGATGCAATCCGCCGAGACGCGCGCATAATCCAGCAGCGCCTCGCGGTCGCCCTTGGCGAGGCAATCGAGATAAAAGTCGAGATCGCCGCCGAGCGTATAGATCGGCCCGCGACCCCTGAATGCGAGAAAACGCACGGGCGAGACGGCGAGGCTCTCTTGCGCGCCCCAGAGCCCCTTGACGGCCCTCTGCACCTTATGGACGCTCGCAACCACGTCATAGGTGAATACCGGCTTGGGCTGTGGGAGGAGCGTGATCCAAAGCGTCTTGATCGACGCCTCGTAGGCGAGCTCGATTTGTGGGAGCGCGCCGACCGCCTGTCTGATCGAGCCGATCACTTCCGTGTCAGTTATCTCGTCCAGCTGGCGCGACGCTAAGTTGGTTGTGGTGGAAATGGTCATGGCTCGGTCCGCTCGTTCGGGGTCCAATCGACGCAATTACAATTTTAGCGAGTGTTTACGATTTGTAAATCGCATTTTTCGAGGGCAAACTATTTCGCCCGGAAAACTGGCCTCTCCGCCTGCGCAAGGGCCGCGTCCGCTGTCTCTCCCAGTCGTTAACCATGTGTGAAATAAAAAAGTCTAAGGGTTTGGGCGCGCGGACAAGGAGCCCTGGATGTTTTTCAAGCGCAGCCTCTCGATCGGCGTGGGCCTCGCCAGCCTGAAGCTCGCGTTTCTGGGTTTTGCGGTCATTTTGGGCGCGGGCGACTATCTCGGCGGCCTGCACCTGCGAGAGCTGCTTGCAGCGGCCTACACTGCGGAACCCTCGCAGGCGCAGGCCTTCATCGGCATGGCGCGCGACGCCGCCGCGGATCTCGCGCTGCGGCTCGCCTTCGTCGCCGCACTGGCGGCCGCCGCGATCATCGCCGTGCTGACGCCCGCTCTGCGCTATGGACTCTTCCAGCCGATCAAATCCGTCGCCAAGAGCATGGCCGCCCTCGCCGCGGGCGATGTCGAGATCGAGGTCCCGGCGACCGACCGTGACGACGAGATCGGCGAGATGGCGCGAGCGCTGCTCGTTTTGCGGCAGACGGCGCGCGCCAACGTGGCCTTGGCCGCTGAAATCCGGACCCGCGACGCCCGCGAGGCGGATCTGCGCCGCGACGCCGCGATCAAGCACCGGGTTGCCGAGATTGCGAAAGACTTCGCCGCCGCGACGTCGAGCCTCGACGAACTCGCCCATCGTCTGGAGCGCTCTTCCGAGGCCGTGGTCGAGGGCGAACGCCGCGCGCGCACGGAGACTCAGGCGACGCGCGCCGCCGCCGCGCTGATGGAAAAGGACGTGACGGTCGCAGCCGCAGCCTCCGGCGAGATGCTCGCGGCGATCAAGGAAATCAGCCGCCAAGCGGCGGAGTCCGCCACGGTCGCGCGCGCCGCCGTCGCCGAGAGCGCGAGCTCCGACGGCGAGATGCAGCGCCTCGCCGCGGCGACGAGCCGGGTTGGCGGCGTCGTGAGCCTAATCTCGCGGATCGCCGCGCAAACAAATCTGCTGGCGCTCAACGCGACGATCGAAGCGGCTCGGGCCGGCGAGGCGGGGCGGGGCTTTGCGGTCGTGGCCCAGGAGGTCAAGACGCTCGCGACGCAAACGGGCAAGGCGATGCAGGACATCGCCGACCTCATCGCCGAGATCCAGGCGGCGACGGATCAGTCGGCAGTCGCGATGGATCGCGTCAAGGCGAAGATCGCCGAGGTCGAACGGATTTCGCGGACGATATCCAACGCCACGGAAGCGCAGGACGGCGCGACGCAGGACGTCTCGCGCAGCGTCTGCGCGGCCGCCGGCGGCGCAACCGCCATCTCGACGCACATGGCGCAGGTCGTGGAAACCGTGGCGCAGACCCATGCGGGCGCGGAGGCAGTCCTGGCGATGGCTCGAGAGCTCGACGAGACGGCGCGCGGCCTGCGCGGCCATGCCGAGAACTTTGCGCGCCGCCTCGCTGAGTGAGGCGACTCCGCGCTCGCCTCCGAAGCGGAGCCCGGAAAATGGGCGATTTCATCGATCTGATAAAGTAAAATCTGCGCGCCCGCCCCATCCGAGTGATCAATCATGTCCTTTGCTGACGACGCGCTCGCGCAGCGCAAAGCCTCCACGGCGGCTTGGTTCCAGTCCCTGCAACAGCGGATTTTCGCCGTCTTCGAGGCGCTGGAGCAAGAGTCTCCCGGTCCCTATGCGACGGGCGCCAAGACCCCCGGGACTTTCGTCCGCTCGCCCTGGAGCCGCCAGGATCGCGACGGGGCGCCCGGCGGCGGCGGCGTCATGGGACTGCTCAAAGGTCGCGTGTTCGAGAAGGCCGGCGTGCATGTCTCGACCGTGTTCGGGAGCTTTCCCGCCGAATTCGCCGCCCAGATCCCCGGCGCCGCCGAGGACCCGCGCTTTTATGCGTCCGGCCTGTCGCTCATCGCGCATCCCTGGAACCCCAATATTCCGGCCGTGCACATGAACACGCGCTTCGTCATGACGCGCAAGAGCTGGTTCGGCGGCGGCTCGGATCTCACGCCCGTGCTGGACAGCCGGCGCAATCAGGAGGACCGGGACACGAAAGATTTCCACGCGGCCTTCCGCGCCGCCTGCGAAACGCACAAGCAGGTCGCCGACTATGAGCGATTCCGGCAATGGTGCGACGACTATTTCTTCCTCAAGCATCGCAACGAGCCGCGCGGCGTCGGCGGCGTGTTCTATGACTATCTGAACAGCGCCGGCGACGCCGCGCACTCGCGCTTCGACGAGGATTTCGCCTTCACGCGCGCGATCGGCGAGGCGTTCCTCGACATCTATCCCGCGCTCGTGCGGCGAAACTTCGCTTCTCCCTGGAGCGACGCCGACCGCGAGGAGCAGCTCGTGCGCCGCGGCCGCTATGTCGAGTTCAACCTGCTCTATGACCGGGGCACGATCTTCGGCCTCAAGACCGGCGGCAATGTCGAGTCGATCCTCTCTTCGCTTCCACCGACCGTGAAATGGCCTTGAAGAGCGCGTCGCATTCGCCTTTTCAGACGGCGGAGGCGGCGAGCATGTAGCCGAGGCCGGTCGCCGTCAGAATGATTTTCGGGTCCGAAGGATCGTCCTCGATCTTAAGGCGGAGCTGCCGCATCAGCACGCGCAGGCGCGGGACGTCCTCCGCGCGCGCCGCGCCCCACAGCGCCGCCTGAATCTCCTCATAGGCGAGGGGCCGCCCCGCATGGCGCGCCAGCAGAACAAGCGCGTCATATTCTTTACGCGACAGTTTCAGCGGGAAACCGTTCTTTTTGACCCACCGCATGCGCATGTCGAGCAGCAGCCCGCGACCGTCGCTGTATGTCAGGCTGGCGGCGTCGCGGACCACGGCGCGAACGCGCGCCAGAAGCTCTCCCATGTCGAATGGCTTTTCGACATAGGCGTTGGCTCCAAGGTCGAGCGCCGCGATCTTTTCGCTCTCCTCGCTGCGCGCCGAGACGACGACGATGGGCGTAAGACAGAAAGCGCGCACCTGCCGCAGGACGGCCTTGCCATCGATATCCGGGAGGCCGAGATCGAGGATCGCCACGTCGGGCGACAGATCCTTCAAGGCGTCGATCGCGTCGCGACCCGTTTCAGCTGACAGGACCGTGTAGCACGACGCCCGCAACGCGACGCGCAGGGCGCGCTGCAGATGGGGATCGTCCTCGACGACGAGCACGCGCATGCAGAAATCCTCGCTTGTCGCCAGACGCTCTAACTAAATCGCGGTCTCCATCATCGCTGGAAGCGCTTTCGCATCAGTACGCGCGCCGCGCCGTTGATCCGCGCGACGCGCCCTCACGACCAAGCTTCGGCTAGAAGTGCCACAGAAGGTCGGCGGAGAAGACCGTAATTTGGCTCTTTGTGCCGACGCCGCCAAGCAGCGGCGCTGAGGTCTCGAAGGCGGGCGCTTTCAGAGAATTATACCACGCGATTTCGGGCCGGATCTCCACGGTCGGCGAGAACCAGTGCTGCCAGCCGATGGCGTAGTTGAAATAGGGCGTCTTCGTTCCCGTGCGCTGGCCGTTGACGTCGTTGAAATACTCGGCGCGCCAGGAGATGTTGTCGAGCGGCGACACCTTGTAGTTCAAGTAGGTGAGCATCGACCACTCGCGCGCCGTGCAAGTCGGATTGGGATTGCCGGGACACTGCGCCAAATTCGGGGGATTCACCAGGTAATAGAAGGGATTGGGAACGGTCAGGCCGATCGTCGAGTTGACGATGCTGTTGGCGTTCGGCACATTGTTCTCATGCATGTGCCACATCTCGATGGAAATGTGCCACAGCTCGTCGAATTTGTGGTAATAGGTGAGACCGTACCACTGCAGGTTATTGTAGCCCCAGACTCCCGTATTGATGCCGTTGGCGCACAGATACAGATTGTCGTAGGAGCTGTCGGTCTGATAGCGTCCGCACACCGAGAGAGTTGGTTTGACGCCCGGATCGACTTGGCCCTGATAGTAGCTCTGCGCCGTCGTATACTGGAAGACCCCGGGGACCGGCTGGTAGAGAATGCCGCCCTGCACTGGCGGCAGGAACACGTTCCGGGCGTTCCATGTCGCCGCCTCCGTGCCGTTCGTCACGGAGACCTGGAACAGCAGGTTCTTGTTGATCTGCTGCGAGATGACGAGGCCGGTGTTGGTATAGTTGTCGAAACCGTAAGTCATCGAGTGCGAATACATATAATTGTTCGGGGCGAGCTGCGCTTCGATGTCGGGCATCGAGATGTAGCGGCCAAAGCGGAGGTTCGTGCCTTCGAGGAACCAGGGCAGATAGGCCTCGACATACGCCATCGGCATGTCGTAACCGGCGAACAAGTTCCACTTCTGGAGCTGCGTGCTCCAGATGCCGAGGGCCGTGGTGTAGCGATAGGTTTCGCCATAGAGCGGCGAGAAGCGGAAGCCCCAGTCCCAGTGGTCCTTCTGCACCTCATCGGGCAGACGTTCGAGCATCAGGACGATCTGGTCAAGTTGCAGAATGTTCGGCTGATAGGAGTAAGCGGCGGGGTTGTTGCCGCCAGTCAGCGCGCCGGGCAACGATCTGGCTGAGCTGACGTTGAAGCCGGGGTTGATCCAGCCGTAGATTTGCACGTTGTTGTTTTCGAGGAACTTGCCGACCGGAGTCGGGGAGAGCGCCTTCATGACCGGCGCGTCGATCGAGTTCGGCGTCGTCGCGCCGATCGCCTGCGAGCCGCCGAAAGAATATTCCGTGAACGGATAAGGCGGCTGCGTTGTGGGCGCCGGCGGGTAGTCGGAGCGCCGGCTCGGCGGCGCGTTGGGGTCAGACGGTATTTCCGCGAGTCCCCATTCGTCGGCATAGGCGTGGTACAGGCGGCCGATGAAGCTCGGGTCCGGCGGCGGGGGCGCCGCAGGCGTCGCCGCCACGGCTTGCTTCGGAGGTTCGGCGGCAGGCGCTTGTCCCGGCAACGTCAGCACGAAGATCGGCAGGCCGGGGTGGTAATTGACGCCGACCCGCACCGTGTCCTCGTAGGAGCGCTCGCGGAAGCTCAGGCCCGGAAAAGTGTTGGAGTAGAACGTCGCCGTCCCGAAGTCGTTATGCCGATATTCGAGATTGGCCGACCACTTGTCCGTGAAGGCGTATTCGACGCCGGCGCCGACGGTCCAGCCGAAGCGCTCGATGTTGAACGAGCCGCTGTTGCCGTAGTTGCTGGTGTTGAGGAAACTGAGCGGCGTCGGATTGAGATCGGTGCCGGGGGTATAGGGCGTCGCGCCGGGGACGGCCCAGTAGAGATGCTTGACGCTGTAACCGCCGTCGACCACGCCGCCGGTGACATAATAAAGCGAGCGGCCGTCGGCCAAACCGGCGCGCGCGCGAGCCGACCAGCGGAAAGTGTCTGTGATGCTGGTTTGGAACGGACCGCCCGTCGCGAGGCCGAGCGTGTCGAATATGGTCTTGCTGGTGTTCTGCCCGGCGTAGCTTACGTCCCACTCGCCGCCGAGAACAAAATTGCCGAACTGCTTGTTGTAGCCGATCTGGAAACCCGTGAGCGGCCCGCGCGCAGAGTAGGACTGATTGTCGAACACCGGATTGGCGAGCCCGCCGTAGCCGGGGACGTAGTCCGTCGCCTGCTCGGAAACCGTGTTCAGGCCATATCCCGCGTGCATGCCAAGGTATAGGCCGTCCCAGGAGAAGATCGGTGGCGGCGGTGGCGGCGGCGATTTCGTCTTGGGGAGATCGCCGGCCTGCGCTCCAGCCTGAGCTGCAATCAAGGCGACCAGAGAAATCGATAAGCGGCTTTTCATGAGACTCCCCCGAGCTGAGAGCGGCAACCTTCCGGTCGATTCGGCTGACAAGAAGGCTAAACCAGGTGGAATTGTCGTCTCCATTCGCATTCTTGATGCTCAGATATTCGATTCCTTATACACTCCGATGCAGTTTCCGTGGCGCGGCGCCGGGTTTTCGGTCGCGGCAAACCCAGAGCTTTCCAGAGGACGCTGTTTTTTCAAGTAAAACCAGAAGGTACAACGCAATTGCGGGCGCCGCGCGCGCAGACAATGACTGCACAAGAATTCACCATTCGGTGATCGACGCGCCCGAATGAACTGCGATTTTCGTCAGTGCTGGAGATTGATTTTCCGATAACTGTGGCTTTCGCGCCACAGCCATAATTCGAAGGCGGCTGAGACGCGGCTCCCATCCAACGCTCGGCTTAAGGATGAGGCCAGGATTTTCGTTCAGCCGCGGTTCAGGCAGCCGTCCTATGGTATCTTTCGAAGGATCCGACCCGGCGCATCGTCGTGGCGGCGACGCCGGAGATCGCGGTCTCGTCGCAAGCTTAGATGGAGAGTTCCATGGAAGCCACAGTCGCCTTTCGTCGCGCCGTCGCGGCGCTCGCCTGTTCCGCAGCGGTCGCGGCGAACCCCGCCTCGGCTCTTACGCCAGCGGCTTCGGAGCCGGCGCTTGCCGCTCCCCCGATCGAGAAGGTCTGGTGCGGCTGGGGCGGCTGCGGCTGGGGATGGGGACCGGCGGCCGTCGTTGGCGGCGTCGTCGCCGGCACTGCCCTCGGCGCCGCAGCGGCGGCGTCCGCGGCGCCCTATTATTACCCGCCCGCACCCTATTACTATTACGGCGCGCCAGCCTATCCGGCCTATTATGGCGGCTATTACTACGCCCCGCGTCCCTATTACCGCCGCGCCTGCGTGCGCCGCTGGGTCGGCGCTTACGGACGCGTTCATTGGCGCCGCGTGTGCTGACCCGTCACATCTTCTCTTTCAGCGCATAGAGCGCCGCGAGGGCTTCTCGCGGCGTCAGCGCGTCGGGTTCGATCGCCTTCAAAGCTTCGCGTAGGGGATCGGCCGCCCGCGGGGTCGAGGCTGCGTGAGAGAATAAAGGCAGATTGTCGATCGTCTTCTCGACCGGCGTGCGACGATCGGCGGCCTCGAGCTCGGCCAAAATTTTGTGCGCGCGCGCGACGACGCTGCGGGGCAGGCCAGCGAGCTCCGCGACATGCACGCCGTAGGACCGGTCTGCGGCGCCGGCGACGACCTCATGCAGGAATACGATCTCGCCGGCGTGATCCGTCACCTTCATCGTCAGATTGGCGAGACGGCGCAGGCGCTTCCCGAGCTGCGTGAGCTCGTGGAAATGGGTCGCGAAAAGCGCGCGCGACCCGTTCACCTCATGCAGATGCTCAAGACAGGCCCAGGCGATGGACAGCCCGTCGAAAGTTGCGGTGCCGCGCCCGATCTCGTCGAGGATCACCAGCGACCTCGGTCCAGCGCAGTTCAGGATCGCCGCCGTCTCGACCATCTCGACCATGAAGGTCGAACGCCCGCGGGCGAGATCGTCGGAAGCTCCGACGCGCGAGAACAGCCGGTCCACGACGCCGATCTCTGCGCGCCGCGCCGGCACGAAGGAGCCCGCCTGCGCGAGCACGACGATGAGCGCGTTCTGGCGCAGGAAGGTCGATTTGCCCGCCATGTTCGGGCCGGTGACGACAGCGAGCGCGCCCTCCGACAAGTCGCAGCCGTTCGGCGAGAAGCGCTTCCCCTGGGACTGGAGCGCCGCCTCGACCACGGGATGGCGCCCCTCCTCGATCATGAAGGCGCGCGACGCGTCGACCTTGGGCCGTGTCCAGTCTCGTGTGGCGGCCAATTCCGCGAAGGCGGCGAAGAGATCGAGGCGCGCGCAAGCCTCGGCGAGCCGGCGCAGCGGCGCGGCCTGAGCGAGGATCGCGGCGCAGAGCGCGTCGAAGAGCGCGCTCTCGCGCGCCTCGGCGCGTTCGGCGGCGGAGGCGATCTTAGCCTCGATCTCGGCGAGCTCGCGCGACGAGAAACGCATGGCGTCGGCCATCGTCTGACGATGCGTGAACTCCGCGTCGAAGGGCGCGCGCAGCAACCGCTCGCCCTGCGCGAGCGGCGTCTCGAGAAAATAGCCAAGGAAATTATTGTGCTTGACCTTGATCTGCCTGATCTGCGTGCGCTCGACATAGGTCGCCTGCAGCTCGGCGACGACCTTGCGGCTCTCGTCGCGCAGCGCGCGCGCATCGTCGAGATCCGCGTCGACGCCTTTCGCGATGAAGCCGCCGGAGCGCCTGTCCACTGGGGGCTCCGGCGCGAGGCTTCGGGCAATCTGCGCTTGGAGCGCCGCATCGGCGCGCGCGAGTTCGGCGACCTCCGCCTCGACCAGAGAGGGCGCGTCGCCAACGCCGAGAAATGCAGCGATGTCGCGCGCGGACGCGAGCGCCGCCGCGACTGCGGCGAGATCGCGCGGACCGCCGCGCTGCAGCGACAGCCGCGCGAGCGCGCGGGCGAGATCCGGGGCGCGAGCGAGGCGCTTTCGCAGACCTTCGCGCAGCTCTCCGCGCTCGGCGAAGAACGCCGCCGCGTCAAGGCGGCGGGCGATCTCCTGCGCGTCGGTCGAGGGCGCGGCGAGGCGCTCGGCCAACAGCCGCGCGCCGGCGGGCGTGACCGTCAGATCGGCGCAAGCCGTGAGCGAGCCCTCGCGGGCGCCGGCGAGCGTGCGGGAGATTTCGAGATTGGCGCGCGTCGCGGCGTCGATTTCCAGCGCGCCGCCGTCCCGTCGACTCAGGGGCCGCGCGAGCGCCGGGCGCCGATCCTTTTGCGTGCGCTCGACGAAATAGATTGCAGCCGCGCAAGCCGCGAGCTCGGCTGCCGTCAGCGCCCCGAAGCCGTCGAGCGTCGCCACCCCGTAGAAGGTCGCGAGCAGCCGCTCGGCGCCGGCGGCGTCGAAATCGGCGCGTCCGAGCGGCGTCACCGGCGCCCCCTGCCCTGCGAGGATCGCCGCTAGGCGTTGCTCGCGCGCGAGCGCCTCCGGCGCGACGATCTCGCTCGGCGCGAGCCGCGCCAGCTCGCCGGCGAGCTCGTCTTCGCTGCGGTCGGTCACGCTGAAGGCGCCGGTCGAGATGTCCAGGCTCGCGACGCCGTAGCGCCAGAACCCGTCGCCGCCGCGCAGGCGCGCGAGCGCGACGAAGGCGTTGGCCCTAGTCGGATCGAGCAGCGCCTCTTCCGTGATCGTGCCGGGCGTCACCAGGCGCACGACGTCGCGGCGTACGACCGATTTCGCGCCGCGCTTGCGGGCTTCAGCCGGGTCCTCGAGCTGCTCGCAGACCGCGACCCTGTGCCCGAGCGCTATGAGCTTCTGGAGATAGTCGTCGGCGCGCTCGACCGGCACGCCGCACATGGGGATCTCTTCCCCCTGATGCCGCCCGCGCTTTGTCAGCATGATGCCGAGCGCGCGCGAGGCGACGCTCGCGTCCTCGAAGAACAGCTCGTAAAAGTCGCCCATCCGATAGAACAGCAGGCAGTCTGGATTGGCCGCCTTGATCTCGATATATTGGGCGATCATAGGCGTTGCGCCGTCTAGATTTTTCGCCCGCGAGGGCGGCGGCGAGGGCTCTGCGGTTCTGTGCATGGGTTGTTGCTAGCATGCGCGGACCGCAGAGGACAGAGAACGTCGGGATGGAGAACCGAGCGCTGGCGGAGTCGAATCAGGGAACCGGATTGCGAGCGCGACCCGAGGAGCGCTTTGCGCGCGCCGCGGAAAAGGTCGCGCGCGGTCCGTTTCTGTGGTTCCTGCTTGTTTGTCTCCTGCTCCACGCCGCGGCGCTCTTCGTGCTGCTCGTCGAGCAATGGGGTCGCGCAGACTTTCCAACGCCCGAGCAGGAGGTCGCCGTCGAGGTCGTGCCCGAATCCGAGGTTCCAAAGCCCGCGGAGCAACCGCCGCCGCCCCCGCCTCCGCAGCCTCAGCAAGCGGCGCGCCCTCCGGAACCCTTCTTCGAGCGCTTGCAGCGCACCATCCATCGACACGAAGAGGCGGCTCCTTCTCAGCAAAAGCTCAGGCTCGACGAGAAAATCGCCACCGACGCGCCGCGCGCCGAAAAAGAGAATCCTTCCGAGCGCGACGCGCCGGACAACGAGACCAAATCGCAGCGAGTCGAGAAACAGCGGCAGGAGCTCGTGGATACGCAGCCGGAGCCGCAACAACAGCAGAAGGCTCAGCAGGAGCAGTCGCCGGAGGCCTCCCCGGAGGAGCAGGCGACCGCTCCAAAGCTTGAGGACAAGACGGACAAGCGGGACGCGGAGGTCATCGAGCGGGCGGCGCCGAAGGTCGGACCGCACAACGACAAAACCTCCATCAAGCCGCGCGTCGGCGCGGCGCGAGGCGAGCAGCAGAAGTCCATCGCGGCGATCGTCGCCTCGCTTGCGCCGACGCCCGAGTTCAAAGCAGGCGGCAGATCCCGCGGCGCGCCGATCTCGGGAGGCAACGCGAATCCGAACTATCTTTCGGTCGTCTTCGGCTACATCATGCGCCACTATGGCCATCATAACGATCATCAGGCGACGGGCGGCGTGATCTCCTTTTACGTCGACCCGAGCGGCAATCTCATCCATCAGGCGGTGCGCCAGTCCTCGAGTTCTCCGGGCCGTGACCAGGAGGCGCTCTCGGCTTTGCGCCGGGCCGGCCCGTTCCCGCCGACGCCGACGGGAACTCCCGTCGGAATCGTCTGGACCTACTGACCTTGCAGCCGCGCGCGAAAGACTGGGTGGCTTTCTGGGACGCCGATCCGCCGATCTATGCGAACGCGCGTCACAAGGAGCTGCACTACGCCGAGCTCGCGCGCGGCGTCGCCGAGCATCTCCCCGCCGGCGAGCCGCGCGTGCTCGATTACGGCTGCGGCGAAGCGCTCGGCGCGGAATGGCTCGCGCGCCGATGTGGCGCGCTGTTCCTCTACGACGCCTCGCCGCAACTGCGACGCCGGCTGCGAGACCGTTGCGCCGGCGTCGATCGCCTGCGCATTCTCGACGACGGCGAGCTCGGCAAGCTCGAGGCCGCGTCGCTCGACCTCATTCTGGTCGCGTCTGTCATACAATATCTTTCGCGCGAGGCGCTGGGCGAGCTGCTCGAGCTCTGTCGCGACAAGCTGCGCGCGGACGGCGCACTGCTGATTGTCGACGTGCCGCCCACGCAGACGAGCATCGTCGCGGACGCTGTATCTCTGTTGGCCTTCGGCGCGCGCGGCGGCTTCCTCACATCTGCGATCGTAAGCCTCGCGCGGCTGTTCTTTTCCGATTACAGGCGACTGCGCCGCGAGGCGGGATTTACGAGCTATGACGCTACGGACCTTGAAGAGCTTCTTCGCGCTCACGGGTTCGTGATGCGCCAGGCTTCGCGCAACCTAGGTCACAACAGCCGCCGGGCGGCCTTCATCGCGCGACTTGCCACCGCGTAAACCGCCGGCCCGAGATTTGGGGATTGCGCAGCGCCGCGGCTGGCGTTAGCGGTTCGGTTCCGATATGAGAAGCGCCGAGCGCCGGCCTCGCTGAGGCGGCGCCGAAGTCGTTTCGCAGCTTTCGTGCTTCGCGCGCCGCTCTCCGAATGGCGCGGGCGACGCCTCGCGCGTCGCATCGTCGCGCGCGCGAGGCGAAGAAGGAGGCTCACTGATGCCGTCTTATCTCGATCTGGCCGTGCTCGGCATCGTGCTTGTGTCCGCGCTTCTGGCGTTGTTGCGCGGATTTACGCGCGAGGTGCTGGCGATCCTCTCCTGGGTCGTCGCCGGCGCCGCCGGCTATGCCGAATACAAGCATCCGATGCTGCTCGAATACGTCAAACGTTTCGTGCCCAATGAAAAATTCGCTCCTTACGTCTCTATCGGCGCAGCCTTCCTGGTCGCGCTGATCGTCGTGTCGATCGTCACGGTGAAGATCTCCGACCTCATTCTCGACAGCAAGATCGGCGCGCTGGACCGCACGCTCGGCTTCATCTTCGGGGCAGCGCGCGGAATGCTGCTCGCAGTCGTCGCGTTCTTCTTCTACAACTGGCTTGCCCATGACGACACCCAGCCGGAATGGGTCCGGAACGCGCGCATGAAGCCGTTTCTCGAGGCTGGCGGCGAACGCCTGGGCGACCTCATTCCCCAGGACATCGAGAAGCAGATCGAGGCGGCGGTGGCGAGCCTCAAGCACAAAAAGGGCGCGCCCGCCAATGACGAGCCGCCGTCCGAGAGCGATACGGACACGGGCCGGACGGCGGGACCCGCGGCGGAAAAGAAATCGTAGCGCGACATTCCTCCGCGCGAAACCCGTTGCGACGCCTATATGAGCTTTGCGTCGTCGGGGCGACGGCGTGATGCGAAGGCGAAACGAGGCGCGGCCTTGAGAATCGATGCGCCCCCCGAGAGGACTTCCGCGATGAGCGGGCTTGGCCAGTCTCCCGCTGCGGTCGACGCCGACGAGGATCGGCTGCGCGAGCATTGCGGCGTGTTCGGCATATTCGATCATCATGCCGCCGCAGCCTGCACCGCGCTCGGTCTCCATGCTCTCCAGCACCGTGGCCAGGAGGCGGCAGGCATCGTCTCCTGCGACGGACGACGCTTTCACGGGGAGCGGCGCCTCGGGCTTGTCGGCGACCATTTCTCCAGCGAGCGCACGATCAACCGCCTGCCTGGCGCCTCCGCGATCGGCCACGTCCGCTACGCCACCACCGGTGAGACGATCCTGCGCAACGTGCAGCCGCTGTTCGCCGAGCTTAACACCGGCGGCTTCGCCGTCGGCCACAACGGCAACCTCACCAACGCCTTGACGCTGCGCCGTGAACTCATCGAGCAAGGCGCGATCTTCCAGTCCACCTCCGACACCGAGGTCATTCTGCACCTCGTCGCGCGCAGCCGCCGCACGAAGCTGGTCGAGCGCTTCATCGAGGCTTTGCGCCAGGTCGAGGGCGCCTACGCGCTCGTCGCCTTGAGCAACCGCAAGCTCATCGGCGCGCGCGACCCGCTCGGCATAAGGCCGCTCGTTATCGGCGAGCTCGACGGCAGCTACGTCCTCGCCTCCGAGACCTGCGCGCTCGATCTTCTCGGCGCGCGCTTCGTGCGCGAGGTCGAGAACGGCGAGATCGTGTCCATTTCGGAAGAGGGGCTTGAAAGCATCAAGCCCTTTCCGCCGCGCGCCGCGCGTCCCTGCATTTTTGAATACATCTATTTCGCCCGCCCCGATTCGATCGTGAACGGACGCTCGGTCTATGAGGTGCGCACGACGATGGGAGCGGAGCTCGCGCGCGAGCATCGCGTCGATGCGGACGTCGTGGTGCCCGTGCCCGATTCGGGCGTGCCCGCGGCGCTCGGATATGCGCGCGAGGCCGGCCTGCCCTTCGAACTCGGCATCATCCGCAACCACTATGTCGGCCGCACCTTCATCCAGCCGACCCAATCGGTGCGCGAGGTCGGCGTGCGCATGAAGCACAACGCCAACCGCGCCGTCGTCGCCGGCAAGCGCGTCGCGCTCGTCGACGATTCCATCGTGCGCGGCACGACGTCGGTCAAGATCGTGCAGATGATGCGCGACGCCGGCGCGACGGCGGTCCACTTCCTGATCTCATCCCCGCCGATCAGGCATCCGGATTATTACGGCATCGACACGCCGGTTAAGGAAAAGCTGCTCGCGGCGACGCACAGCGTCGAGGAAATGCGCGCCGCCATCGGCTGCGACACGCTTGGATTCTTGTCGGTCGACGGCATCTATCGCGCGATGGGCGAGAAGGGCCGCGACCCCCGTCAGCCGCAGTTCACCGACCATTGCTTCACGGGAGACTACCCGACCAAGTTGACCGATCTCGCCGGGGAGACGCGGGCGCAGCTGTCGCTTCTTGCAGAGGCGTGAAGAGAAGCCCGCCCGGCCGTAACCGTATCAAGAAAAAAACCCGGCGGCCTGTCAGGGCCGCCGGGAAGAGAAGCGGGATCGCGGCGCGCGTGCCGGACTCAGTGCGAGAGCGCGCGCACCTGCGCGATGCCCTCGGACACGAAGTCATGAGCTCCCGCGGCGCCCTCGCTGATCAAGCGCTCGGCGATCTTGACCGCAGTCTCGGCGCCAGCGGCGCGCACTTCGGCGACGGCGTGGGCCTCGGCGAGAGCAATTTTGTCCTTGATCTGCTTTTCGCCGCGCGCGACGAATTCGTCGAGGCGCTTGCGCGCCTCCGCGCCGATGAGATCCGCTTCGGCCCTCGCGCTCGCGACGATCGCCGCAGCTTCGGCTTCAGCTTCGGCGCGTCTGTGCTCGAAGGAGGCGAGCAGCGACTCGGCTTCCGCTCGCAGCTTCTGCGCCTCGGCGAGCTCGGCCTTGATTTTGTCGATACGCGCGTCGATCGCGCCGACCAGAAGGCCCGGCGCCCGCACCTTCAGGAGGACTCCGAGGAACAGCAGGAAGCCCACCGCGACGAAAAGTTCGGCATCGAGCAGCATGAGTCTTTCTCTTATTGAACCGAGACGCGCCGATAGGCGTCGGCGACCGCGGACGGATCGACGGTCGCGCCCGTGAGCTTCGCGACGATCGCGGCGGCGGCGTCGCTTGCGATGGCCTCGACATGCGCCAAGGCCTGACTCTTTTCAGCGGCGATGCGCGCTTCAGCCTCAGCAAGCGCTGCGGCGAATTTCTGCTCCGCCGCATGGCGCGCGGCGGCGATCTCGGCCGCGATCTTCTCATGCGCCTCGCGTCCAATCTGCTGCGCTTCCTCTTTCTTGGCGCGCAACGTCTCGTCATTGCGACGGGCGGCGCTTTGCGCCTTCGCCTGCAGGTCGCGCGAAGCCTCGAGATCTGCGTCGATCGTCGTGCGGCGGGTCGCAAGGATGTTCGCGACCCGCGGCAAAGCCAGTCGCGACATCAGGAGATAGAGCACGCCGAAGATCAGCGCCAGCCAAACCAGCTGCGGCGCGAAATTCTCCGCTTCAAAAGGCGGAAAGGCGCTCTGATGCGCGTCGCCATGCTCAAGCGATCCGGCCTCGCTTGGTTGCGGCGTCTCCTCGGCGAGCGCGGGCGTGATGATCACGACAGAAACTCCAGCTGGCCGCAGCTGCGGCGGAAGGAAGCGGCGATCGGGCTGCGGCCCGGCGCGCGCCGGGCCGCAAGAGACGCCTCGACCGTCAGGATTTGAGGTAGAGCAGAATCGCGATCAGAAAGGCGAAGATGCCCAGACCTTCGGCCAGCGCCGCGCCGATGAAGGCGTTGGTGAGCTGGCCCGCCGCCGCAGAGGGATTGCGCAGCGCGCCGTTGACGAAATTGCCGAAGATGATGCCGACGCCGATCGCCGCGGCGCCGGTTCCGATCGCCGCGAGCCCCGCGCCGACGAGTTGCAGTTCAGTGGCCATTGTCAAGCTCCTAGCTTCAATTGTGGGCGACCGTCTGTTGTTCGATTGATTATCAGTGGCCCGGGTGGATTGCGTCGTTGAGATAGACGCAGGTGAGGATCGCGAAGACGAACGCCTGCAGGCAGGCGACGAGCAGCTCGAGCGCAAAGAGCGCCGTGATCGCGAGAATCGGCACAGGCGACAGGATCGCCCAGAAGCCCGCGCCGAGCAGCATGACGGCGAAGCCGCCAAAGACCGAGAGCGTGATGTGTCCGGCGAGCATGTTGGCGAAGAGACGCACGGAAAGCGAGATTGGACGCGACAGGAAAGAAATGAGCTCGATCGGCACGAGCAGGAGCAGCACGGGCTTCGGCACGCCGTGCGGCACGAAGAGACCTAGGAAATGCACGCCATGGCGCCAGAAGCCGTAGCCGACGACGATCGCCATGACGAGAATGGCGAAAGAAAACGTGACGACGATCTGGCTCGTGACCGAGAAGGTGTAAGGCGCGAGGCCGATGAGATTGCAGATGAGCAGGAAGGCGAAGAGCGTGAAGACGAAGGGGAAGAAGCGCATGCCCTCTTCGCCGGCGACCTGCCGCACCACGCCCTCGACGAATTCGTAAAGCATTTCCGCAAGCGACTGGAAGCGCCCGGGAGTCACCTTCTTGGGAAAGGTGGCGACGACCATGAGCAGCACGACGGCGAGCGCGGCGATCGCCATGTAGAGAGAGGCGTTGGTGAAGGAGACTTCGAAGCCCGCGAGGTGCTGGGGCCACAGGCGCTGCAACTCGAACTGCTCGACGGGGTTCAGCTTGGCGACGGTCTCTTGGGTCATCCTGCTCTTTCCGGACGTCTTCGCCCGGCCCTTGCTCAGTCGTTGCCGCCGCTCGGCGGTTCGTCGGTCGCCTTACGCTGCGCGTTGCGCGCCGCAAAGCGATAAATATTCCAGAAGCCCGCGGCCGTTCCGAGGCCCATGAACAGGACGAGCAGCCACGGCTTGGTGCCGAGCAAGGCGTCGCCCCCCCATCCGAGAAAGGCGCCGACGATGATCGCCGCGACGAACTCGGAGAACACATTGAGCCCGGCGCTGACGGCGCGCCCGAAGGCCCCTCCGGGAAGACTCTTGGGCGCCGCTTGCGCCGCCCGCCGCTCCTCCTCAGCACGCAACGCGTCTCCGAGCCGCGTCAGACGCGCGCGGAGCGCCTCCTCGTCTTCCTCGGGCTTGTGATCGCTCATGGGCGCTCCCCGTCGGACCGCTCAGCTCCTCGCTGACGGCGCGAGCCGCGATCTCATTGGGGGCGCTTGAGCGGCAAGACTTTGCTCAGGGACGCGCCTTTCGGCGGCGCCATCCAAGCGGCGCGGACCATATTTGCGCGCCAAATTGAAGTCAAGCAGAGCGGGAGCTTGGTCGATGAAACAGAGCGCCGCAAAAGACTGAGCGCGAATGCGAGCGACCGCCGCGCAACCAGTGCGGTTTTCGCGGCGCCAAAAGACTTCCTCGATAGGCGCGCGTTCCTGAAATCAGTTTGCAAAGGCTGCGCGCCAGGGACTGCCAGAAAATTCCTCATATCGACGCCATTATCCTCAGATTGGCCCGGGACCGGCGCGCCGTTGCGTTCCTCCCGGCGTCCACGCGACGCTACGACCGCGTTTTCGCAACTCGGATTGAGAAACCTGTGAATTGGCGCGAACATTGCTCGGCTCGCCCGTCAAAACGAGAGCGTCCGAGCGGGTCTGGAGCGGATTGTGATCAGTCAGCGATCAGCCTTCAAGTGAGCGTCACATTTTGTAGGCTGTATGGCTGTCGTCGAGAATGCGAAGCCGCTCAGCGCTCGAGTTGGCGACGCCCGGGGACCGAAGAGCGAGATCCGCTTGCGCCGCGACTTCGAGAAGGCGGAGCCGGTCTCGGCGCTCCATGCTTGGCGGCACGCGCCCGCTTCCTGCGCCGGCGCCGCCACGGGGACCACATCGCTCTCAAAAAAAAATTCTCGCAGCCGTCGAGAATAGCGAAACCTCGCCGCGCCGGGTTTGGCTACTTTCCTCACTTTGCAAGAACTTTGTCTCATCTCTTCCCGCCCGAACCGCAGCCGAAATTCGTGGATGGCGCGCGAGCGGCACAGAATTGCAACGAAAAACAGCTTTTTTATGCTTCTCACGCCGAGCGGTTGACAACCACTCGAATTTCGTTATTGAAACGTCTTGATTATACGTCCCGCACTCGACTTGAAGGGGCGCGAGCGAGAGGCCACGACGATGGAGCAAGGAAGCCTTAGCCGCGAGGAGATTAGAGCAGTCTATAACTTCCTCCTGGGACGAGAGCCGGAGTCGGAATTTGTTGTCGAGGATCATATTCAAAATTGTCCGAGAAACGATTTCATATGGGTTATTCTTGGCTCCCGCGAATTTGCAGAGCGATTCAATTCCATCAACTTCAAGCTTAGCCCGCTATTGGCCTCCTTGCAGGAGCCGAACATCATTTCTGTCATCCGCCGCTTGGAGCATTTGTCCTCTCTTGGACTGCCCCTGGCGGGAAAATCCGTCACAGACGTCGGTTGCGGCGTCGGCCACCTGAGCTCCTTCTTCCTGGATCGCAAATGCAGCGTCAATCTCGTTGACAGCGCAGAAAAAGCGATCGACGTGGCCAGAGCATATCTTGGCGCCAACAAGCGCTACAATGAAAACGCCTCCTTCCATGTGCTCGACTTCGACGCTGCCGGGATCGAAGAAAGCATCGACCCGCGGGCCGTCACGCTGTGTTACGACACGCTCTGGCTGTCGAACAATATTCGAAGGTTTCTGACCAATCTGGCGGAAATCACCGAAGAGCTGCTCGTTCTGGAGACCCGCTGTTCCCCGATGGAAAGCGAGGACCTGTTCATTTCGAGAGACCTGTCCTCGACGGACGCAAACGGCGGAGAGGGACTCCTGATCAACATCCCGACGCGCAGCTGGTTGTGGAGCCGTCTGAAAGAGTCCTTCCCTAACGTCTATGCGACAAAAACTCAGCCCCACCACGCGGAGTTCCCGGTCGACTGGACCTCCCTGACAGGAGGTCGTCGCGGAGACGCTTGGGGCCGCGCCGTCTTCGTCGCGTCGCGCGAGCCGCTCGCCTGCGATGCGCTGGTCGACGAACTCGGCGTGCGGCATGAGAGATGCGGTTGATCGAGACATGAAGGCTCGGGGTGATCACGAAAGCCGTCCGCGCCAGCTTCTTCACTGTTTCTTCTTGATTTCCGGCGGCGCGGCGCTCAGGCCGAACTCGACGGTCACGCCGCGTTGCGCGTCAATGCTCTCCGACGCCCCCGGAGGTTGGGACCGCAAATGCATCGCCGCCAGCACGTGGGTCGGCGATAGCCCGTAAAGGCATTCCCTGGACATGCAGGCGTTCACGCCGCGCGCATGCAAGCCCATGCAGGGGCTGCAGCTCAAGCCGCGCGTCACGACGCGATTATAGGCCCCCGTCGGCGAAAATCGGCGGGGCGGCGACGGACCGAAGACGCTCACGATCGGCTTGACGTCCGAACACAAATGCGCGCCGCCCCCATCGGCCGCGACCACCAGGTCGTGCGTTTGCAGCCACTGTTTCAAGGCGCGGAAGTCCTGACTGCCGACATAGACGTCGCGCGCGTCGTCGAGACCGATCGCCCGCGCGATGAGCTTGCCTTCGGCGATCTCGCCCGGGCCGACAAGAAGTTGGACCCTGGCCTCGCGTTGCAGCAGCATTTGCCCGAGTTCCGCCCAGGCCAGGGGCGACCATTTCTTGAACGGAAAGCCGGCCCCGATGACGAAGGCGACCGAACGAAGCGCGCGCGGGAACGGCTCGGGCGCTCCTTGAAAGAACATGCGGTCGATCGAGAAGTCGCCCGTCACTCGGGCGACGATCGCCTTCTCCAGCTGGGTCTGGTGGATATCGTGACGATCCTCGATCAGGAAGCCGCTCGTCGTCCAATTGTGGATGTTCGCGTGATCGAAGAAATCGTCTCTGCGCAGAAAGAAAACGAGATCGAAACCTCTCAGTGCGCCGAGCTTGCGATAGGCCGGGCTCCAGGCCTTCTGATCCAGCTTTCGGACCAGATAAGGGAGATCGAGGCTGACGATTTCCAACTCCGGAAAATATGATCTGGCCAGCGCCACATTGCCTGACGCAATGAACAGGGTCACGACATGGTTCTTGGCGAGAAGCGCACGAATCGCGGGAATCGCAAGGATGAAGTCTCCCAAATGATCAGGCTTGACGACGGCGATCTTCATAAGCTGTTCTGGCCCTGCTCAACTCTCGTTGACTGACGAACGTGTGACGCCCAAAACTCCTCTCACTGTAACAGGGCGCGGTTCAGCTTGTCGAAAAACCGCGCAAACGAAAATTCTCCGGCCCGGTCCCGAAGCGCTTGCTTGGACGCGAATCCCTGTTCTCCGGCCATGATCGCGCATTGTCGCAGCCCGTCGACGATCGACGTCACGTCATAGGGGTTCACGATCAGGCCCAGGTCGCCGACGACTTCGGGCGCGGCGCCTGTCAGCGAGGTCATGCAGGGGAGCCCGCGCGCCATGGCCTCAAGGAGCGGGACGCCAAAACCTTCAAGGAAGCTCGGATAGGCGAAAGCCGCCGCGTTTTCATAAAGCCAAGCCAGCTCCCCGTCCGTGACGAAGCCGAGCAGCTCCGCGCCCTCCACCTGTTCGGCGGTCTCGACGATCGACTCCGAGCCCCAGCCGTCGCCCCCGGCGATCGCGAGCCTCCACCCCTCTTCGCCGAGGCCGCTCGTCGCGAAGGCGCGGATCAGCCCTGCGACGTTCTTGCGCGTCTCGAGGCTCCCCACGAACAGGAAGAACCGCCCCGGCGTCAGCTCGGCCTCCGGTCGCTGCTGCTCGCTGGTCTGAGGGAGACCGCGCAGATAGAGCAGGCAAGTGAAAATGTCGCTTTCGGGAATCGAGAAATTGGCCCGCAGGATCGTCGTCGTGTGGAGGCTGTTCGTGATGACGCGCGCCCGCGAAGCGGCGAGCTTGCGGAAAGCGCGCTCATAGCAGAGCGTCACGCCATGCGCATGCCACTGCGGATTGGTGAGCACGGAGAGATCGTGCACGAAGACGAAGTCCTCGCGGCGCAGGGGTTGATAGAGGGCGTAGATCGGATCGAGATAGAAGACCGGAAGGTCGTGGCTGCGCTTCGGCGCGCAGATCATGAGCTCGTCGTCATGAGGACCGCCGGCGGCCCAACGGTCGACGTCCTCGGCGAAGCGTTTGGCGATCAGCTTTCGCTCCGCCACGGTCTGCGGCATCGGCGCGAGCTCGCCGCAGTACTGCGTCTCGAGCCGCCATGCGCCCTGCTTGCGCAGGGCGGCGAGCGTGTCCATGGCGATGTGATAGACGGCGGTCCTGTTGACACATGTCGGGGTCATGTCGATCGCCAGGTCCCGCACGCAGATGGCCCTCCAGCCTTCCGCACTCCGACATGCGCGCGGGTCTGCGCCGCCTTCTAAAGCAGGCCGTCATGGGTCGCAATCGCCTTGGGCGGTCACGCGTTCGCGGACTGCGTCACCACGGTCCGTGGCGCAGGATCGAAGCCTCGCTCCGGCTCAGCGCCTGCACGGAGACGAGGCGCACGCCGAGCTTGCGGTCGTCGTTGTTATGGCCGAGGCTTACCGGCGCGACGCGCGGGCCGATCTCGAAATTGACGCGATACTCGCCCCAGGCGTCGCAATCCTTTGGCAAAGCGAGGTCGAAGATGAAGGAACGGTCGCCGATGCAGATGTCGTCGACGTCGCCGCCGATCTCGCGCGCCGACATTTGCAGGCCATCCTCGAGAAAGACGACGCTGCGTCGCTCCCCGCCTTCGACCTGCAGGACCATGTCGAGGCGGCGCCGGCCGAGGATCATGCAGGGAACGATCTCGAGCCGCACGACGCCCTCGCAAAGCGACCGCCAATCGACGCCGAAGCGCAGGAGGGCGCGATCCTCCTCGGTCCAGAAGAGGTCCTCGAAACGCGGGGTCCAGCCGGGGCCCAGCAGCCCCGCAAAATCGCCGCCGCGCGAGGAGATCCGCTGGCCCTGCGGCAGGCGCAACAGCTTCAGCGGAAGTCGCGGCAGGGGGCGCCTGGCGGCGCTGCGGCGGATGCGGAGCGTCTTGGCGAAGTCGTAGAGCCGCGCGTCGAAATGCGTGCGCTCGAACAGGATCCGCTCGAATTCCGGATCAGAGCAGGCCTCCACAGCCTCCGCGCTTTCGAAGCGGTCGGGATTTTTCAAGCAATTTGTATCCGTGACATTTTCCTCGGGAATCGAGATGAAGTCCCGCGCTCCGAGCTTCGTGAAAATTTCCTCGATATCTTCTTTCAGCGTCTCTTGCAGCAGGATGATGTCGAAACGCTCGAGATTGGCGCAGGCTTGAGAATAGAGCTCTTCCGTTACGGGTCCGTTGACAGGGGTGAGCCACCGGACCAGATGATTATCGGTGACTTCCAGGAGATCGCTGTTGTCACACATTATGAACTCGGAAAACGACCTGGACTTCGCGCTGGCGATATGCCCGAGGTCGGCGCCGAAGACCTTTTCACACTTGACGGAACGCCAAAATCGATACAGCGAAACCAGACGTTGCGTCGGTTGACGCAGGCATGTCATGTATATTCTTCCTCCTGCAAGCCCCTCTATATCGTTGAACGACAGATGGCCGGCCAGGAAATCCAAACCCTCGAGCCGCGCCGGCGCACGCTCCGCGTGACAAATAACCCTGTTCTGGTCGAAGAGCGGCATGAAGGCCTTCGTGATGCTGGTGCCCCCCGTCTTCTGAATGTGCAGAAAACAAAGACAAGGAGGCGCGCCCGCCTCGAAGCGCTCGACGAAGCCTTGCTCGACATCCTTCACGGCCTGAACGCTCACTTTGCATAATCTCCGAACTTTAACCCGGCTTGCACCTATCCTGCATCACTCGTCACGCGAGCCCTATTAGCCGTGGGTCTAGAAACAAATATGATCAAAACCAGAACTGTCTGTATTGTTTGCAATAATACGGCGCAGCATGCAAATGACAAGGCCGAGCTGCGGAACCTCGTATTGCTGTGTTAGTTCCGAAAACTCAAGCCTGCGCTTGGCGACCGCCGGCCTCTCAATCGATCGATTTTTCTAACGTGACGCTAACCTAGAGAAAGCCGGCGACAAAATCATCCCGGCTCCCGCGTCTTTTCCACAAGGACTTTTCGACTTGCCAGACCACGCGGAAATATTTTCCTGGCGCAACCACTGCGCGACTTTTGAGCGTTCGAGGCGGCGATGCACCCGTTATCTCGCGGAGAAATTGGGCCGGGTGATCGGCGTGGATGTGTCGCTCGGCAGTCTCAATGTCGCGAGGAAGCACCTGCGAGACTCCGGCCTGGACAACGTCCACCTGATCGCGGTCGACTCCACGCCGTCTTTCGACTCCCTCCCAGCAGAATTTCCCTATACCCACTTGTCGGAGTGGGGGGTCATATCCCTTGACTTTCAAGCACACTCACCTTATCCCTGCTCATCATAAAAGATTGGAGGCGACTGTGGTTGCTTACTCGCTATCTCACCTGACGCAGGCCGACGATCAGAGAGTCGGTGGTCCAATCCAAGACGATGAAGCGCTAGTGCTGTTCGCGCTCATCAGAGCGATGCGCCTCAAGCGAATTCTGGAGGTTGGCGGACTGGGGGGGGTATAGCGCGAGAAATTTTCTTGAAGCGACGGGGCAAAATGGACAAATATATTCGATTGATCTGAACCCAGTTCCGAAGCTAGCCACCAACCATTTCACGATCCAAAAGGATATAAATACGATTGAGGAATTTGACGTTCACAGCGCTCCACTAGATTTGGTCTTCTTCGATTGTCATTACTATGAAGGTCAGATGAATGCCTTCTGGAGACTGAGTCACGCCGGAATAATTACCGATAGGACTGTCATCGCGCTCCACGACACTAATTTATTTCCTTCGGAAATTTTCCCTTCGAAGGAAGTCGAAGGAGGCTGGCGCCATATTCATGAGGAGGCAATGATGGTGAACGAGTTCAAGAAATGGGGCTATGATATCTTCTGTTTCCACACTGATATGCGCGTTCATTCTGATCCAGCTGAAAACCTCCCGTATAGATGGGGATTGACTATTGCTAGTCGCTTTAAACCTCTCGCTCTGACGCCAATTACTAGACGGTCGTGATCGAGTGCCAACATGAAGCGTCTGAGGGCGAGGAGTGACCGCTGCTCGCGCGTGTCCCCTTGAGGAGCACCCGCGCGCACGGGGGCCTTTCCTCGATGCGAAGGTGTCCTCGCGTCTGCAAGGCATGACGCGCGATACGTCTCCTTTGACCGCTCATTTGTGGGTGATAATTCCGGATGAGACGAAAACGGTCAGCCAGCTCTACCGTGATCCGAGCTACCGAGGGCCGACAACAAACGGCTCAACAGCAGTTTTTTAGAAGCACTGTCTGACGCAGACGTGCTCGGGCACTCGGATCTCAATAGAAGTCTCTAGCTCCCAAATACCATCTGCCCGTTCGGAAAACCCACATCGCTGAAAAATTGACCTGCTCACGTTATTTTTTTCAGTGACGATGATGAGTCCTTCCATAGTCCCAACGCCCCGAGATTTCATTGCAGATTTCGTCCAAGCAATGCTTGTTTTCTCCACTCCTAAGCCAAAAACTCGGCAGCTCAACACGAATTGACGCACTACGGTATCGTCAATCACAAGAACTCCAGTAAGTCCGTAATTAGTGTACTTGTCTTTGACCTCGACCGCAATGAGATAGCCGCCCACTTCGAAAAAACTTTGCAACTCAGCTGTCGTCCAGCGAACACCAGTCGTATTAAATTGGTTGCTTTTGTTAAGCAGCTCGAAAGATCGATCGAATCTTTTATCAGATCTGGACTGAACAACAGAAAAATTTAATTCCACTTTCAAGCTTGCGAGAAATTCTTCATGAGTGTGTGACGCACGCGCTTCTTCTCTACGGATTTGCGCCTGCACCATTTCAGTTCGTTCGCCGGCTTCATCTGTTATCGCAGATCGCTGCGTTTCTGTCGACCAAAGCAGAACACGACGCCAACTGACGACCGGTGCCTCTAAAGTCCTGATCTCAGGAAACGCAGATTTTACTGCCGCCCGCTCAATCGGATTGTCGTCGACAAAAAGAACGCTATTCGCCAGCAAATTAACCGACTGCAGTATTTTCCTAATATTTTCTGCTTTCGGGCTCCAATTCGCCTCAATCGCCACAAACTTGTCAAGACCAAAACGATCTCCGTAAAGCTCAACCCAGATCCTCTCAACATTGGCGCGATCATTTTTGCTGACAATCGCAAGCATTATGCCTCTGCGCCAAAGATAGCTGAGAGCTTCAACTATCCCTAATGGCCACCCTTCAACCAAGCTCGGATCGATGCTATCTTTCTCTGCCGCCACGCCGCGCCACAGCGTGTCATCAAGATCAAGTATTACAAGCTTGATATTATCTGTTTGCTTGATAGTTCTATACATGGCACAAGCCTCCTCGAAAGCTGCGATTATATACTTGTCCGAATTAGCGCCGTATAAAACAGTCGATGAACCTAAAGGCTCAATCCGAGATTCGTCAAACTTGGATTCAATGTCCACGAGAACTGCGCCGTGACTTGTCACAAAAACAAGATCTTCGCCAACATATTTCCTTCCAAATATGCTTGCAATCTGGTCGAAGTCGATCACGTGCACGTCATTGTATTTCTGTAGCTCACGATATAAAAATACATTTAATTGCTCGATAAAATACACGATGTTACTTAAATCATAGCGATTCTGCATGCGTCCTAGGGGATTCTGCTGGGGAGGACAGAAATTCAATACAAATGAAAGCATTCCACACTCTCGATGATATTTAAGTATTGCCCTGAGATTGCCCTGTAGTCTGATGCAGCAGTCATCGAAAAGTTTTCTGTAGCCATCATTATCTGAAAATTTTATCTGAAAATAGGTCGCCTCGGGTAATATTGATCGCAATGGTATTTGCAAGAGGTGGAAATCATAATTCCTAGGTCCAACAATTTCTGCATCCGGCAGCACGGAGGCATTATTGAATGTTATATATTCGAATTGGATTCCGCTATAATTTTTCCCAAGCAACCCGTGCCAAGCCTCTAGCAAGCATGACCCAATCAGGAGCACTCTCGTGATAGTATCTGGCGATATCCTCAAATCACGCGGTATACAAAACTCATAATCATCGATCGTGCAGCGATCAGATGCGTTTGGGCGCTTGAAGAGAACCCTCTTCAACTCGTTCGAGTTCATTATGATTTGTAATACGTTGAACAACGAAGCATTTGTGTCAATTAAAGATTGGACATACTCATCTTCAGGTTCTCTCTGCAAAGTAGCTGCAAATATATCCCTAACGCCGCCGGCTGTAGCGCTAAGATGAAGCGGGGAAACCACATTGTTTGAGGCAAAAACACCGTTGATAAATTCAGGAGAACGTACAAAAATATGGATAACCTGCAGAATTGTGGTGTTGTAATGGATAAGCCCCGAGATATAATCATCATCAGCATCCCTGCCAAGGAAAAACCTGAACAAATAAGCGATCTGCGAAGCCGTCGCCGGCTCGTTGAAGGAGTGCACGTCAAGTCCAATTCTTTTGAGCTCTTCAACGTCTTCCATTATGGTGCTCTCCCTTCATGCCAGCTTCTGATGAATGTTGAACCCAAGGGCCGCCTGAGGGCGTAGTCGTAACTTTTCGGCTACCACAATTGGGCATTGTTGACAAGGCTAACTCCCCGTCAAGTTCTCGCTTACCGCCGCGAAACCGGAATGCCTCGTTCACAAGACATGACTTTCCAAACCGCTAACAATGTCAGCTCACCTCATAATCCTTGCCCGTCGCCCGCCGATATCGGTCGTTGCAACACACCGGCGCGGACAGCTGCGTCAGCGTCGCCGCGTCCTCAGCCCGGCAATAATAGCGGTTGATCCCGTCGAAGGCGGCGCATCTGTAGCCCGCCTTCATGAGAGCGACTTCCCATTTCGGCCAGGCCGGAACCGCGGAATTGGGCTCCAGGGCCCTGATGCAGATGACTTGCGCCTTCGTTCGCCGCCAATCGGTGAAAAGCACGATCGCCTGTTCGTAGCCCTCTGCGCTGATCTTGATCAGGTCGACCCCTTTCGGGAAGCGCTCTTCGACGATTTGATCGAGCGTCGTCACCCGCGCCGGCATTTGATTGACCTTGAATCCAAGCTGCGACGCAGTTTGCTCGGCTCGCGGGTCGAAGGAGGAAAGTCCCCAGCCATGGCCATGCTCGTTCTGCTCAACCTGATAGAAGGTCAGCACGGCGTCCCTGTCCGCAAGACCGACATTCAGATTGACGTCATCCGGCCTGAGCTTCTGAAGCTCCATGTAAAAAAATGGGTTAGGCTCGATGTTCACCCCCCGCCAGCCCTTCCGCCGCTGCCAAAAGGTCACATTGTCATATAAGGGATGTCCCGCCCCGACGTCGATGAAAGAGCCATTCGACTTTCCTTGAAACGCGCGGTTGAGCAAAACGTCTTCGCCGTTCTGCGCATAGGAGATCACCTGCTCGGAAAGATAGTTGACGTTCGACAATGCGGCTGGATTCGAGGTCAGCGAAACATTGGCCATGCGCTCCAGAAATTCTTGCGAGAACAGAAAATTGCGCACCAGCATCCGCCAGTTTTCGCAGCTCGCCACGAATTGCTCGACGATCTCCTCGGACTCTGGCGGGCGGTTAAGAAATTCCCGGTAGCACCAAGCAACGTCCGCTTCCGTGAGACTCATCCTTCACCCCTCGCCTAGCCCGTCGCGCTCTCGTCCCGCGCAGCTTCGTCGAGCGCAGCGCATGCGCCAGCGATCCATGCGAATTCGTCGGCGACGATCTTGCGGGACCTGGCGTAGCCCGTCCGCTCCAGGAGCCCTTCCTGCGCGCGCAGGGCCGTGGCGCGGCGCTTGGCGGCGCTCATGCCGGCGAATT